>Ga0070717_10000421_pt1 | contig 27110 bp, 33 predicted proteins | sample LARL113metaG_FD_71366 | JGI IMG/M metagenome (GOLD analysis project Ga0070717, IMG submission 71366) | Corn, switchgrass and miscanthus rhizosphere microbial communities from Kellogg Biological Station, Michigan, USA - LAR L11-3 metaG | ecosystem: Host-associated > Plants > Roots > Rhizosphere ...
CGTTATGTTTTGAAGATGAACCCCGTCATTGTTCTGGGTGCATGTTCCGGCGCGGGGACGATCACCGCCGCGCTGCGCGCGATCCAGGAAGAGGCGCAGAGCGAACTACCGGCCCTCGGCTACACCGTGCCCTATGCGATTGGCAATATCGTGCTTACGGCATGGGGTCCAGTCTTGGTCGCCATGATGTCGTAGGCCCGCCTCGTTCCAGCACCTCGTGAACTCGCGACATCGCGCTGCGAATCGCCGGAATCGAGCTAATGAAAGGTGTCCTCAGGGTCTGGTGTGTCGAAGAAGGGCCGGTCAGACCGGTGCTGCTCCGACGAGCGATCGGATGCACAGCCAGCGACAAGCAGCAGCGAAAGCACAAACAAGAAAGTTCTCGTTCTCACGGAATGCGAGGAATTGCCTAACGAGAACAAGATCACCAAGCGCGTCATGGCGGGTAAACTGTGTTTATAAAGTGAGGCGGCGGCATTTTTGATTCTGGAAATGAGTCACGTGCGGGAATCATCAAAGTTTCCAGCGCCGATGCACAAGGCTCTGCAACATCTCGGCCACTAGGAACAGCGTAGTTTGCACCTGCCGCTTTGCTAGTGATTGGCTGCTGCTTCGCTTTTCGAGTGCTCGTTATTCTCTTCAATTGGAAACTAGTTTCCGTCTCGCCTTGAGCGTGTATTGGCCATGTCGTGTCAAGGCTTCATCAATTGATTGTAGATGACTTTGTATGGGTCGGGACGCAGGCCGAGATCGCCGCAAAACGGACGATCCAAAGCGAAGATCATGAAAATCACCAGCCCAATGAATGTCGCGAGAAGGATAACCATGATTCTGTGCAGGCGCGCATCCTCGACTTTGAAGAAAAAAGACGAACTAAGACTGATCGCTGCGCCGAGGACAATCACCGCCCATAAAACCGACGGCAGTTCCGTCCCCGCCGCGTCCATCCGCAATCGGGTTGCTTTAAAAACCTCGTTCAACGCGTGCAGCGTCTCTCCGTGCAGCAGCTTTTGTCCTTCACTAGCCGGCTCAAAACTCATGAAGTCATGCGCCAACCGCCTCACCAAATCTGGCGGTGTGGCCGGTGGCCCACCCCGTTGTTGCAACGGCCATGCCTGGCGAATGATGAAATCCGTGTAGTCCCGGATATCGCGCTGCAACATTGACCGCTGCGGCTCGGGATAGAGGCTGACCTCACGGTAGATCGCTGCGAGCGCGACCGCTTCCTGCGAGACGAGCTTCGAGGCGTCGGAATAGCTCTGCCAGACGCTGACGGCGATCAACGCAACAGCCAGCCCGTAGAATACCATTACCGCCTGCAACATGGCGCCGCTGAATTCGGAATCCTCGACGTGGATGCGCAAGCGCGGCAAGAGATGACGTCGCACTAACGGCAGGCCGGCCAGCGCAAACAGCCAGAGGAGCGCTGTGATCGCTGTCCCAACGATCACCAGCGGCAGATCGAACAGAGAGTTAAACATCGTCGCAAACAAACCTCATCCGGAGCATCCAATCAGCCTAACGACCTAACTTTTCTCAGGCGGTAGGAGAAAGAGCCCGTGGCAAACATCAGGTAAACCATAAGCACGAGGACGCCGACGAACCAGGCTAAACGTCCGGAATTAGTCACGAACGTGGCCGTTAACGTGGTGAGAAACACCATCGCGGCCGCGCCTGGCCAGAAATTCAAATCCATCGGCGCCGGACCGATGAAAGCGCTGAGCAGGACAAGCACCGGTGCGACAAAGGGCGCGATGCTCACGCTCAGATCGAGGTGATTCTTGCGCCGCGGCCGGAAGCTTTGCCGTCAATCCTATTGGACTTGGTTCATCGTGCGGCTCCGTCCTCACGACGACTCGGTTCGAGCGCGCTTCGTAACTGAGTTTGGACAGTGCTTGCGGTCCATTGGAGTTTCGCGAGCCTCGCTGCGTGTCCCGCCCGAATCTGAGTCTTGGCTCGAGTAAGTCCAAAGTCGTATGGACGGAGGTGCGCTTTGCGTGGAGTTTGTTTCCGCATGAAAATGTCAAATCCTTCGGAAAAGGCGGCCGACGCTGTAGAATTGGGACAGGTGCGGCTGGCCACGGCCGAGAACTCCGTGCAAACAGCAAAGCTCGAATCGCGGGCGGCCAAGCGCAGGCGAAATGAAGCGAAGGAGGCCGCTCGGCGGGCGAAGAAACGGCTCCGGCGGGCCAAGGATGAGCTTGCGGAGGCCCGGTGCGCGCTGGCTGATGCCCGGGAAAAGCTCGCCCAGGAAGCTCGACGCGCGGCCTCACGGGGGAAACGGCTTGTGGCGCGTTCAGCGGGCAAACCACAGGCATCAAGCAGCGCGAAAAAGATGACGCGTGAGCCAAAGACCCAGGATAGTGAATCGCCTGTCGCCGCAACATTCCTACCGGTCCAGCCACCGGCCCCAATCGGCCCCGAAGCGCTGCCGGAATCTCCTGTCATCACAGAGGAAGTGCCTTTCCCGTCGCAACCGACTTCCGCCGAGCAGCAGTGATCTGGGATATCGCAGTTCAAGGGCGGCTCATTTCCAGCCAGCTTCGCGCCTGCCCGGGTTCGTTAGGCGGAAAATTTACCGACGTACTGTTGGAGTCCGCGGTTCGGCTGCTGCGTTTGAGGGTGGCGCGGGATTACTCCAGTAAAACGTCGCGCCTGTCACGGCCATAGTCAGCGCGTAGCACCGCCAGGATAAGCGGCGACAATCTTTGCCACCGCCTCCCGGATCTTTGCCGCATTGCTTTCTGGTCCGCCGACGACCGCATTTCCGACACCGCGGAAGACGAGCTTCTTCGTATGCGCATCAACAAAGTCGAGAATCAATGTGCCCTCCTTATATTGATTCACATCGGTATAGGTGATCGGGGCGCCTGGCCACATGCGGTAATAGCCGTAGCCATACGGCCAACCGCCGTGAAAGCCGTAACCCCAGTCGGTGTATTGCTGCACGGAGACTTTCTCCTGGACGAAGACATGCCGAACCACGTCGAGATCGGCCTTCTTACCCGGCGCTTCGCTGATTCCGCGCGCGGCCAGCTCTGTGCGGAGCGCGTCACGCAACGCGGCCTCGGATGATGGCGACATTGTTTGCCCACGAGACGCCGCTGCGAGCGTGTAGGTCTTGTACTTGCCGAACGGTGCGGAGTGGTCGTAATCGGTCGTGACGCTGACGGTCTCGCACGCGGCAAGCACGCAGGTGACGCAGGCAGCGCAGAGAAGAGTAATGCTATTCTTCATAAGATGTTTTTTCCTGGTTGATTTGATGCAAGACGAGCATGGCGTTTCGGCCGGCGAGTTTCTATCGGACCTTGGTCCTATACGTCAGACGAGGCCTAACGAATCGTGGACAATGCCCGGCCTACTGCGTAAGCCACACGCGAGCCTGCGCGAGTTCGTTAGGCGGGAAGAACTTTACCGGCGCGGGTCGGACTCCGGCCCCGGCAAAAGCGAGCGCCTGCACCTCCCAGCGTGGCTCGGCGACAATAGCGATTTTCGCAATTTCGCCGCTGTGCGAGAATAGAAAATCGAGATCATTCCAATCCGCGCCGCGCTCCCAGCCCTCGAAGTTCTCGAGAATGACGAGCAAGCGCGGCTTCATGCCCGCATCGATTTTGCGCCCGACGGCGCCTTGGCGTGCACTGAATTCGGATTGCTTCAGAATGCCGCTGATGCGGAGGACGCAAATATCATCGGGCTGATATTCGATTTCGGCGGGCATGGTAGCTCGGTGTTTCTATTGACTCGGGCGAGGAGAAATCTCGCCGGTTTTCCGGTAACCGTCTATTGGACCAAAGGACTATATTCCATCTGCAAAGCAAGTCGCAGTTCGAAACTCATGTCCTTGCGGATTGACTCTTATCTTTTCGCTCTCAATCCGCGCGGCAGGTTGGACCGATTCAACGGTGGCCTTCGATCATTTCCTTCATGACTTGCCGCCCTCTCGCCTGCAGTGGCCCCATGCCGCTACCGGGCAGGAACCACATGCCTTTGTCGCTGTCGCGGCAATAGAGAAGATTGACGCCGTCGCTCGTCGTCGCGTGATGGAACGTGGCGCCGCGGTTCTTGGCAAGGAATTGAAAGAAAGTCTCCCGCCAGGGATGGTCGGACTGAGGAAAAATCTCCTCCCCCAGTTTCTTGAGCTCTTCGACACTAATCGTGCAAATGGATTTAGCGATCGCCTTGCGGCGGTCTGCGTTTAGCCTCTCAAAGTCAAATTTTTCGAATGGCATGGATTCACGGGGTCGGTTGGTAGGCAGTAAAGCAAAGCTAAATTGAGGCGGGACGACGCGGGTGCCCAGTTCATGTTCTACGTACCGTTACCTTAGTTTAACCCGTTCTAACCCCGGTGGCCCATTGGACCTTGGTCTTATTCCCGTTCGCAAAAAAGGGTGGAAACTGCAAGTCTGCCCTTTGCCGTGAAGCCGCTCCTTCAAGAGATCCGTCGCAACCCTCTGCTTTGGCTACTTGTGTTCGTACCCGCCGCTCTAGTCGCCGAAAAATTAAAGCCCGAAGCGTCCACACTCCACTTCGTGCTTTCGGTGCTTGCGATCCTGCCGTTGGCGGTGCTGTTAAGCCACGCGACGGAGTCGGTCGCGGCCAGGACGGGGGATTCAGTAGGTGGTTTGCTCAACTCGACGCTCGGGAACCTCACCGAGCTGGTCATCGCCATCGCTGCTCTGCAGGCAGGACAATACATGCTGGTAAAGGCATCCATCGCCGGCGCGATCGTGACGAATTCCTTGTTCATGCTGGGCGCATCATTCTTCCTCGGTGGTCTCCGGCACCACGTTCAGGAATACAACCGGGTTGGTGCGCGGCTCCAGGCAGGCCTTTTATTTTTGGCCAGCGTTGCACTGCTCATTCCCTCAATTATCGGTACGCGCGATGCGCAGCAAGCCGGCCGTTTCAATCAGGTTTTTAGCGTCGTACTGTCAGTTTTGCTTTTGCTGTCGTACGGTTTAGGGCTCTTGTTTTCCCTCAAGACCCATCGCGAGTTATTCGCCGGTGGGGCAGAGGAAACCGAAGCTGCCTGGCCAATCAGCCTCGCGCTGGGCACGCTCGCGGGCGTGACGATTTTGGTGGCGTTCGTGAGCGAAGTGTTCGTTGGGTCGGTCCAGGAGGCGGCCTCCGCGTTTGGAATGACCCCGGCCTTCGTTGGTTTCATCGTCGTAGCGTTAGTAGGCGCGGCGGCCGAAATGGCGGCAGCATTTTCCGCCGCGCGCAAAAATCACCTCGATCTCAGCGTGAGCATCGCGCTGGGCAGCGCGGCCCAGATCGCGCTGTTTGTCGCGCCGGTTCTCGTCCTGCTCAGTTACGTCGTCGGTCCTGCGCCAATGGATCTGAATTTCTGGCCTGGCGCAGTGGCCATGGTCCTTCTCGCCACGATGACTGCGGCGCTCGTCACCAATTCGGGCCGCTCCGCCTGGTTCGTTGGCGTGCTCGCCCTCATGGTCTACCTGATGTTTGCCACGGCCCTTTATCTGTTACCGCCCAAGGGAAGTTAGAATTTAGGCGTGCCCGACAAACACGGGATCATCGGGTGCGGATTGGATCGATGACCCTTTGACGCCTGCCATATGCGCGTGAAGTAATCGGCCGCCCGCTAACCGGCATTGGACCAAAGTCTTATTCCGGATGCAGGAGGCTTTCTGCTTTCATATCAGTTCACTTCTCTTATTACCTCATGAAATTCCTATCCATTGCACTTACTGTCGCGCTGCTCACCACCTCTTTTTCGATGGAAAGGCCCTCTTTCCATACCCAGGGCACTCCCACGGGCAAACCAACCGGGCCGCTCAAACCCGGCCAGTATTGGTGGAATTCGCAGCTCTCTCCGCAGGGTCCAGTCGTGGTGCTGGTGAGCATCCCGCAGCAAACGATGCATGTTTATCGCAACGGCATTCTGATTGGTCGCTCGACCGTGAGCACCGGCTCCAAAGGCCACGACACGCCGGGCGGTGTTTTTAGCATTCTCGAAAAAAAGGAAACGCATCGTTCCAAAAAATATGACAACGCGCCCATGCCGAATATGCAGCGGCTTACCTGGAGTGGCATCGCCATGCACTCCGGCCAACTTCCCGGCTACGCCGCGAGCCACGGCTGCATTCGCCTGCCGTATGATTTCTCGCAGCTGCTCTTCGCTGCGACCACCAAGGGTGGCACCGTGGTAGTCGGTGATGGCAAAACGCCCACTCCGCACCTGGCCTCCAATCCCGGCTTGCTATTGGCCCCGGCAGATTTCACTCCGGCGATGCTCCGCCCGCTAGCACGGGAAGATTATGACTGGAATCCCGAGCGCAGCACTGAAGGCCCAATGACGATGGTAGTCAGCTCTGCCGACGGCGCCATTTACGTCTATCGCAATGGGAAGCCAATCGGGCGCGCCGCTTTGGAAGTGACTGGCCGCGGCCGCCTGGGCAGTCACGTGTTCACCCTCCTCGAAGGCAGCAGCGGGAAAATGAGCCGTCTCGCACCGGGACGCGAAGCCGGGCGGTGGATGCGCGTCTCAAGTAGCGGCCGTGCGGTGGAGGCGGACGATATCGCGGCCCGTCTGCGTTTTAGCCCTGAGTTCGCGCACAAAGTCGCCGATGTCATGAGACCCGGGACCACGGTTATCGTGACCGATCAGCCGGTCGTCCGGAAGCCGACCGGCGATTCCACCTACTTCGCCAACAACTGATCCCGCTTACATGCGCCCTTGTCTATGCTTGGTGGGGACAGCGCTCGCACTCGGTAGTTGCGCCGCGCCATACGCAGAGGTCTCGCCAAAGAAGCCGCACCTAACGGGACCGCCCGGCAGCGGAACCCTGGCGTCGGTGGAGCAAACCTTGGACAGAGCTGTGCGCGAACATCGCGCACAACCCCTCGAAGCGATCGGCCATTGTCTGGATGCGCTCGAATCCACCACGCGTGAACTGCGTCGCGACCCGGCCAACACCACGGCGATACGGGACTACGATTTTGCCATCGCCCGCATCTTCCAGATCATCCACGACGCCAAACTCGATCCGTGGACCAAACCGCTCACGGTACCCGGTGCGCAGGGCGACTTCGTGCTCACACACAAGCCCGACCCACGCCCGGAGTGGAATCCCGTACTCTACGATTTCACGCCTGCCGACGAGTTCGACGTCCACGGCAAATACGTGACCGAGCGGACCACGCGCGATGGAATCGGAGCGCCGATCGTCGCGGTAGAGCGTCAGCACAACACGAACGCGCGTCAGAATTTCGCGCCATCGCGAATTTTTTACAGCGTCACCGTGATCGCACAGTTCGAAGGTCGACGGTGTGTGTTGGCATTCGAGGATCCGCTGGCCAAGGAGACGGTTACGTTTTGCGGCCGCACGCTTCCGCTGGCTGCGGATTTCACCGTGCCGCTGGCGGTAATGCTCCAGCAGACCGACCCCCAGAAGCACGAGATCTCGCGAGTACTTAATCCCGAAAAGTTCGCCCACACCGCAGCCATTGAACGACTTCAGCCTTATGACCCTAACAAGAACGTCGTTCTTGTCATCCATGGCCTAAAAGATTCACAGGCGACCTGGACTCCGATGATTAACAAGTTGCGCGGGGACCCCGTGATTCGGAAGTACTACCAGTTCTGGTTTTATAGTTATCCGACCGGCTATCCGTATCCTTATTCCGCCGCGATCCTGCGCGAGGAACTCGACGCGGTGGAAAAACGTTTTCCCAAAATGAAACCGATGGTGGTGATCGGGCATAGCATGGGGGGCTGCATCAGCCGGCTCCTCCTCACTGACAGTGGGGATCAACTTTGGATGAAAATCTTTGGCAAGCCACCGGACAAGGTGCCGCTTTCGCCGCACGTCCGCGAATATTTCCGGGAAGAACTGTTCTTTCGTCATCGTCCGGAAGTTGGGCGCGTAATCTTCATCGCGGCCCCGTTGCGTGGGAGCAATCTCGCCACCGGCCTGATCGGGAGCATCGCCAACATGTTGATTCGCGAGCCGTCGCTTAGCAGCGAGGCCAGCCAGGAGATGCTTCGTGTGACCAACATCCGGGAGGAGGAATTGAAACCGAAACGACGCGCGAACAGCGTCGACAGTTTGTCGCCCAAAAGCCGTTTCGTTAACGCTGTAAATACTATTCCGATGACACCCGGCGTGCCGTACAACACGGTCATTGGCGACCGCGGCCGTGGCGACTCGCCGAATTCAAGCGACGGCGTCGTGCCTTATTGGAGTTCGCATATGAAGGGCGCTGAGACTGAGCACATCGTTCCGTCCGATCACAGCGCTCATCAGGACCCGCAGGCCATCGCGGAAGTGCTGCACATCCTCAAGGCCCACGCGAATTAATGAGCCCATCCCGCAACGAAGATTGTTGAGAAAGGCTTGCCTGGTTTTCCCGGCACTAGACCGGCCTCAAGTGTTTTTCCTGGTACTCGTCGGTGCCGTGTGTCACGCCATCGGAAGCATCAATGTGCGCGTGAGAGCAAAGCCGAAAACCGCCAGGGCAAAGATGAACGAAACCACCCGCACACGCCGCTGTTCGAACCTGCTGGAGGTGCCGGCAAAGAAGAGCACCGTTGCAAACAGGACCGTGTTCGCGAGGTATTGGCCGGAAACATTGCCGGCAGCGCGCGCATCCCGCACCTTGTCCGCCGCGTTGGCCGTGGCTTCGGCGGCTTCACGGCTGCCCCGCATCTGGTAAAGATTCGGTACGAATGGATGCGGATCGGCGTTCGGATTTTCGAACGGCTTCTGCTTAAGCCACGCCTCATACGCTTTCCGGACATCGTCAGGAAAGCGTTGCGCATAAAAATTCGCCAGCCTGTCGTTGCCCGCCTGTTGAGCGGCGAGCAATTGCATAAACATGGCCACATGAATGGTTGCCACCTGGGCTCCCCGCAGATTCAGCAAATCGGACCGGCGTTCGAGTGAGTTGAATTCATTCATCAGCCGATTGCTTTGACGCGTCCAAGCCGCTGATTGATACGAGCACCACGCGGTGCAAACCGTTGCCAGGGCCATAAGCAGGGCTGCGACCGGCTCAACCCACCGTTTCTTCTGCGGCTTCTGATCCCGCACAACCTGTAAGTCAGAAGGTTTCTTCATCACGGCGATCTTGAAACTTTTAGTAGTTCCAACCTGACGAAGTATGGCCTTGACCGCATAGGACTACTTGGCGAATCTCGGAGCAAAGTCCTGCGAATCCGGGCGTTGACCGCGAATAGGCGTACCCAGTGATCGATAGGGCCTTCCGAGCCCTCTTATAATATAGAGAGAGAGGAAGAGACACTTGGTCGCTTAAGTTCTCCGACGTTAAGAGTGCGCGTCGTTTCCTGTATATCTGGTGGGGCGGTCGACGCGTGTCACCCGCGCGTGGGCCTTGGCGGGCGCCAGAGCCCTGACTAACAATTTCATTCCTTGCGCTGCCGCAGCAAAGGTCTCCACGAAAAGCGCAGCCGCCGCAATCAATAGCGAACCCGCGGTCGCGTAGGCAACGGTAAGTCGGCGAATATTGCCTCGCTTCAGCTCGGCGAAGGACTGCGACCGGTTCATACTTAGAAATGGATTCTAAATGATTTCATCTCGCCATAACTCAACGTGTGGCGCGAGACTCTCTATTAAATCCTCCTGAACGCCGTGCTGGGTATTGGACCAAAGTCCAATATGCCGGCACAGCATCATTTCGTCACGGTATAACTAAGGTGCACTGCGAATCCTGTCATCTTGTTCATGAAAAATAAAGTTGCTCTTCTTCTCGCGATTATCCCTGTCGCCACCAGTCCAGTTGTCGCGAAGAAAGCCGCCTTGACGCAATCATCCGGTCCGCCAGGTGGTAGCGAGACAGTTTATGGCAGGCCGTGCCTCCATCATGACGGCGCTCACTGCGAGTTGTCTCCTCGTATCCACGGCGCGTGCCGATGATTTGACCGCGCTTGACTGCAACGGGAACCTCCATGCCGGAAGACGCGGACGCGAGCGCCGACAAGGGCCTTGATCCCACTGTTTTGCAGAGCCATGTGTCGCTAAGCAATGAATTCAAAGATCAGGAATTCGGTGCCGCTAAGGATGCCGCGACGCTCAATCTTGCCTATGCTTTCGGCAAGACAGCGCGGCCGGACTGGCTGTGCAACTGGATCTGCCGATGGTGCACTACGACGCCGGCCACGTCACCGGAGTAGAAAGTGGCACCGGCATCGGGGACATCGAATTCCGGATCGGGGACGTGCTTCGCAGCGAAGGCCTCTTCCGGTACGCCGTCGGCGCCGAGGCCGAGTTCGACACCGCCGGTGGACCGCCGCTCGGCGATGGCATTTTCCGGTTGTCGCCGATCGTCGCGTTTGCGGTGCAGCGCTGCCGCACCTTCGAATTCCAGACTTTCGTGCAATTCAACCAATCCGCAAAATTCGACCAGCGGCACGTGCGACAGAGCAGGTTCTTCTTCGCCGTCGCAGCCTTTCTCTTCGCCGCCGCACGGATGATCATGCTTCCCGTGGCCAGGTTTTTTTCGTAATGAAACCTCACTTTATGAATTCTAATCGCTTCAAAAATTCGACACTTCTCGTTCTTGTCGTCGCTGCCGTAGCCGGCTGCGCGGAACCGCTGGCGGCAGTGAAACAAAATCCCCCGTCTGGCGGCGGTTCACGCCGCACCAAAATCCTATGATTACTGATCAATCCAAAATTTCGACTTGGTTTCGTTTCGTCGCGGCCGGGTTGTGCCTGGCGCTGGTGGCAAGCTGTGCCACGCCTCAGCCAGCAGGCCGGCCGCAAGATGTAGCAGCCGCAAGAAGCCTGCACGAGGCGCGTTCGCTGCACCTTTCGCTCGAGGCGCGAGCGGCCGATTACTTACAAGCGGCCGCTCTAACCGCGCCGGAGCTAGGATCAGGAACGCAGGCAACACCAGCCCGCGAAACCTACAATGCCGCCAGTGCTGAGCTGACTGTGCTGCTGCGGTCGGGGAATGCGGGCCGTTTGTGGAATCACCCGCTTACCCTAGCGGCCAATAACACCACTTATGACCTGCGCCTGCAACCGGCCGGCTTCGGCGTCTGGTCGCCTGATTACTTCACTTCCTTCGTCCTTTCGGAGTCGGTCAAAGAGAAGTTGATAAAGAAACAAAACATTCAGGATGGTGCAGGTGGCCCGCTGGTCGGAGTGCGCGCTCTTACCCCCCGTGAAAACTTCGCGCCTATGAGAGGAACCACCGCACCCGTCACGGCCACGCTCGACTTCAAGGGAAGCGAGGCCACCCTCGCTCTACGACGCCCGGCGAAACAACCGACCGCGACGTTGCAGGGAATGGTTCGTCCGCTGGCGGCAAATTTTTCGGCGCCGCTGAGCTACTACAAACCCCCGGCCAACCTTTTGTTAGTCGGAATGATGGGAGCGCTGCGGTCCAGTCATTACATGGAGAAGACGGGACTCTATTTGCTTCAGCCGTACGATCCCGATCGGATTCCGCTCGTTTTTGTCCATGGCCTGATGTCGACTCCGTTCACCTGGATAAACACGATCAATGGCCTTCAAGCCGATCCGGAGATACGCAGACACTACCAATTCTGGGTTTTTGCTTATCCGACCGGTAATCCGATTCTTTATTCGGCGTTGAGACTGCGCGAAGAATTGGCCAAAGCGGACCACGCTTATCCCAATCACCGGCCCTATGTCCTGGTCGGCCACAGCATGGGAGGCATCCTCTCCCAAGCCCAGGTAACCACGGTCACGCGCACGATGTGGGAGAAAGACCTCGGCGATACAGCAAGAGGCATTTTCTCCCGCAATTCGAGCAATAGTATCATTCTTCGCGCGACCATCTTCCATGCGAACCCACGCATCAAACGCGTTGTTTTTATTTGCACGCCCCATCGCGGGAGCGAAATGGCCAGCAGCGGAATCGGAAAATTCGGAATCAGCTTGATCTCCCTGCCCCTTACGCTCAGCTCTACGTTGAAGGATGCGGTGACCAGTGCGGAGCTCCTTCAGATCACCGGCAGCGCGAACCGTCTTCCCAACAGTGTGAGCGGCCTTAAGCCGACGAATCCGGCGTTCAAAGTGCTCAACAACGCGACGATCACGGTCCCCTATCATTCCATCATTGGGGACCGCGGAAAAGGCGATTCACCCATTAGCACCGACGGGGTCGTGCCGTATTGGAGCTCACATCTCGATGGCGCGAAATCCGAACTGATCGTTCCCGGCCCGCACGGATCCTGCGCGCTTCCGCAGACCATCGCAGAATTGGACCGCATCCTTGAGTTGCACGTCAAAACCGTTAGTCGCTGACGCATAGTCTCGATCTCCACTAGTTATAAACCACTAACCCAACCGCACCACCTTATGAAAAAATACAAACGAACCGTCGCGATCCAGCTCGGCGTTGATCCCTATTCCAGCAATGAAACGTTGCAGCGCGAACTCAACGGAATCGCCTGGGCTACCTTTGCCGGCAAAATGACCTTTACTGTCGCCACCATGCCCATTGGCGGCGCGGCCGGCCTAGCCCTTACCTCTACCGGCCTCACTAATACTTTGAACAAGACGCTGCTCGATCAGGCCCCAGCCGAGCTGCGGTTGCGCAATCTCAAAGCGATGCTGGCCATGGGTTGTGATCGCACCGCGGCGAACCGGTTCAATAACAGCACGGCGTTTTCTCCGAGCGTGCAAACCGCCATCGTCATGGATCTCGAAGCGCTCGATGGAGTGGCCAATCGCTTCGCCTTTATCGATCTCGCCGGGTCGGAAGCAGACGATGAAGGAGACGCCCTCTTCTACCTCGGCACTTCGCGGGTGCTGGCGGAACTTCACGCCAAGAAACCGTTAGCCCGCCTTCAGCAGGTCGGCCGCATTCCCGTTGCCGTCCAAAAGGACGGCCGCGCCGTTGTGGCGATCCAATGGGATTACGCTGCCTGGACGGATCAGGCCGCAAATTTTGTCGGGCTTTTTAAGGCGTCAGATTTCGGGAGGAAGCCGTCTGGCCTGACGATCGCGATCAGCGGCGACGCGTCGCCGCTGGCGCAACAGAAACTGAAAGAAGAGAATATCGAGCTAGCTAGCCGCGTCGCGCCCGGCCCTTTGCGCTAGGATGAAGCGCCTGGGCCGCTGGGTTGGTGGTTTGCTCTTCGCCATCGTTGGCCTCATCGCCGCGGCCTGGGCCTTCGGCGCTGTGTGGTTCGACGGGCCGTTCGAAGCCAGCAACAAGATCGCGGCCGAACTGCTGGCGATCGCGTTTGTGGTCGTGCTGCTTTTCGTTAGGCAATTCTGGCGAAAGCTGGGCATCTTCGTCGTGCTCTTCGCCGGCGTGCTCATCTGGTGGCTGAACATCAGGCCCACCCAAGATCGCGACTGGCAGCCGGATGTGGCCCAGAAAGCGTGGGCCGACGTCCAAGGCGACGAAGTGATCCTGCACAATGTCCGCAACTGCGACTACCGGACCGAGGCCGACTATACCCCGCAGTGGGAGACGCGTACCGTGCGCATCTCGCAGATCACCGGCATCGACCTCGCGGTCGGTTACTGGGGCTCGCCCTGGATCGCGCATCCCATCGCAAGCTTCCAATTCGCTGACGCGCCGCCGCTCTGCTTCTCCATCGAGACACGCAAGAAGGTTGGCCAAACCTATTCCGCCATCGGTGGACTCTACCGGCAGTTCGAACTCATCTACATCGTGGCCGACGAGCGCGACGCGATCCGCGTGCGAACGAACTACCGCAAGGAGGATATCTATCTTTACCGCACGACCATTTCTCCGGCGCACGCGCGCGAACGTTTTGTCGAATACATCCATTCGCTGAACGCCCTGCGAGACAAACCGCGCTGGTATAACGCTATCACCACCAACTGCACGACGAGCATCCGCACGCAGCACCCGCCAGACGAGCGGATGCCATGGGATTGGCGCATCCTGCTCAATGGCAAAGGCGACGAACTGATGTATGAGCGACACCTCATCGTCACCGGCGGGCTCCCATTTGGCGAACTCAAAGCCCGCAGCCTGATCAACGCTCGCGCCAAAGAGGCCGGCGCCTCGCCCGATTTCTCACAGTTGATCCGCGTGGGGCTTCCGAACGCGATGCAGCCTTGAGCTTGCCGACGCAGCGCGAACGAGTGTAAGTCTGGCGCGTCTGATACGATCTAACTGAGAGCATTCCTGCAAATCAGCCTATTGTGCTAGGATTTTGGCGTCTGCTTACGAGGTAACAAGGCCCCCGGGAAACCCGCATCGCTTATCAGACGCTTTAATGGGCCTGAAACGACTCGCTCCCGCACTTCGGACATGGCGGCGCGACATCCGCCGGGACGGGTCGCGTGAAATGTTTGATGTGGCTACAGCCGCTGCATCTCCATGCAAGCGACCGCTGCTCCTGTGAATCGCCGAGAATGCTCAGCGCCTGTTGCGCGTCGTCTCGGATTCTTTCGAGAATACGTCTAAGGGTCTTCGTTTCGGCCATAAATTCAGTTCAAGTTGTCGCGGGCGGGGGTGCCGGATGCGCCTGCGCATAAACATTCGGAAACGCGCTTTCATGTTCACACGAACATATAGACCTGCGGTTGGCTGTCCACAAAGAGATCGCACTCGCCCCCGGGGCCTCTCACAGTGCTCTTCTCCAAGGCTGTGGTTAGTACCTTTTTTAGGATGCCGCATTGATGGTCGAGATTCTTTTGCTCAAAAGGTCTGCGATCCGATAGTAATTGCATGAGAGTCGAGTCGCGCGCTGCCCGAAAGAAAAAGCTATATAAGCTGATTGTCGCATTAAAGGACATCGCAGACGCGCGATAGGCTTGCTCGCTGTTCGGAAAAACGGTCACGTCAATTGGTGATGATCTGTATTGTCCACTCCTAAACTCGATCGCTGTTTCCTATTCAAAGCCGTTCGTTGAAAACAAAGCATTAGGACCACTCTCAGGCCACTGGCGGAAATTCGAAAAACCGAAGCTGCAAAAACCTTGCACTGCTCCAATCCATGCAGATTGCCGAACGCTCAAAGCCTCGTTGATAGTCAATCTACTTTCTGCGGTGGGCTGTTGGCGACTGGGCCCGGAAATAACAATCAATATCCCGACAGCCGCCAGCGCCAGCGCAATGAGGGCGAAATCGCCAAACAGCCATTCCGCTTCTGCGTGCGGCTGGCCGTGCATGACGACCTTTTCAATCAACACGAGCAGAATTCCGCCAACTATGGCCTTCGCAAAGCTGGCAACCACAAGCTCTTTGGCTGTATTCCAAATCGCTGCGGAAGATGAAAAGTAATCGTGTCGCCAAGATTTCCAAAAATACACGATGACCGCGAACATTGTCCCGGTGTGGAGCATTATGAGCAGGAACGTCATCTCCGGGCTGGCTGGATTAATGCCCATCAGCTTCGCGGCTATCAGCACATGAGCGGAACTGGAGACGGGGAGAAGTTCACATGCTCCTTGAATAACAGAGAGAATGATCACTTGGAGGACGTTCACGTTTATTCCTTCTGTTTAGTAAAACCACATGTGAAAGCGCGCGGTTACAATCGGAGGCATAATTCACATCGGCAATTCTCAAATTGTTGATTTATCCAGTCGTGTTCGATTTATGGAGAAAGCGCAGCTATGATCTCAGCGACAAAAACCGAAGGCCCGCAGGGGAACCTACTGGACGCTAATCTGCGTCAGGCGATTTGGCTGGAAATCGTGACCGTTGTCTGGATGGTCATTGAGGCGGCTGGCGCCGTTGTTGCTGCATGGCTCGCCCGCAGCTTGTTGCTTCTGGCGTTTGGGATAGACAGCGGAATTGAGCTTATATCAGCCATCGTTTTGTTATGGCGGCTGCGAAAACAAGCGAGCGGTTTGCCGAATGCTGCTGAACGAGACGATGCAGCCGAAAGGACGGCGAGTCGGATTGCGGGATACTTGCTCTACGCCTTAGCGTTTTACGTCGTCGTTCAGGCAGGTTGGAGTTTGTGGGAACGGAGCGCCGCCGGAACGTCAATCATCGGCTTTGTCGTTGCAGCGATTGCCGCGGTTGGAATGCCGATTCTCGCGCGTCGCAAACTGCAGGTCGCCGCGCGGATTGGAAGTGGCGCCTTACGCGCTGACGCGATTGAGACAATCACGTGCGGTTATTTCGCGTGGGCGCTGCTTAGTGGCTTGTTGCTTAATGCGATATTTCGCTGGTGGTGGATTGATTCGGCAGCGGCGCTATTGATTGTGCCGTTGCTGCTGCGTGAAGCAAAAGAAGCGCTCAGCGGCAGATGTTGCGCTGACTAATTCAATGTGACGTTGATTCCCGGTAATCTAGCAATCAGGGTTTCGCGCTTGCGGGGTGCCAGGCCGGTGCATCGCTTCCCACATTTATATGAGGTAGAGCAGCCGTAGGGGACTTACGGATTAAAGGGTCTAACGTCGCAGGCGAGCCATGTTCGGCTTATTCCGATTCATGTGCCGTGAGATAGTCGGTGGTTTTAGAATCGCGCTCTCCAGAAAAGTATCGATCGAGCACTCCGTGAAATGGGGAATCGGGGGCTGATACCGCAGCGAAGAGTGTCATGGACGATCTTAACTTCAGGTAGTCAGGATACCCCATGACTTCTTCCGCAGTCCTATTTGCGACTTGCAACAGAGCTTCGGCACATTCCACCAATCGCGCTCCTAGAACCGGATGGTTGAGGTAGGCCTGTGCTTCCCGACGAGACTTGATAGCATAACGCTCAGCCATCGAACTCGAGCCAAGTCCCGCCACTTGGGGAAAAATATACCACATCCAGTGGCTTCGCTTTTCTCCGCGCTTCAACTCATGAAGAGCGGCTTCGTAAGTGCTGCGCTGGGCGGCAACGAATCGCTCAAGCTCGTATGGATCGTCGGGTAGGTCGCTCACAACAGAACGTTTTTTGCCGAGCGTTCCTATAGGATTTTCTATCTATTTAATCAAGCCAGTCGGTGAACAACACCAACTTCCGCTACGATGTAAACACCAGTGGCCTGATTGACGGTAACGATGTATCGATGACGCAGGGGCAGACACGGACCTCGCTTCCTTAGATCAAACAGCAATGAAACTCGCTCCGCCCAGACTGACGGATTGCCCGCTATTTTCGATTTTGACTAGATTCTGAGAGACCAGCATCGCCCGCGATCGCCAGATTGAGAAAGGGGGGTAGGGGGTAGACCGGTCACCCCGTGCGCAGTTCTCGTTATCACAAATCCCCTTGCGAAAATAACCGGCAAGACACGAGGCATGGAATCGCTGCGTTTCCGCTAACACAAAACAAATGTTATTGAGAGAATCTCGTTAGCATAGGGGATGTGCGCATTGCCCTTTACCTGAGAGTTTCTACCGACCGACAAAACACGGATAGCCAGACCTTGGAACTGCGTGATTACTGCTCACGCCGCGGTTGGGCGAAGGTGACCGAATACGCAGACACGGCGTCGGGTGCCAAGCTCACCCGAGCAGGTTTAGATGCACTAATGCGCGATATTAGGCGAGGGCGAGTTGACGCGGTTGTCGCGTATCGGCTTGACCGACTTGGGCGGTCTCTGGTGCATCTAGTCCAGATCATTAGTGAGATGACGACCCATCGCGTCGCGCTAATCGTTCCTGGTCAGGCTATCGACACGAGTGCATCGAATCCCGCTAGTCAGCTTCAACTAAGCATTCTAATGGCGATTGCCGAGTTCGAGCGCGAAATTATTCGGGAGCGTGTGACCGCTGGATTGAAAGCAGCCCGTGCTCGGGGAAAACGACTCGGCCGGCCTGCCACGTTAGAACAACATCTGCCGCGCGTCGAAGCGTTGCTGCGAACAGGAATGACTGTTTCGGCCGTCGCTCGCGAACTGGCGTTACCCTACAGCAGTGCGCACAAGTTGGTGTCCCAAGCGCGGAAGAGCAGCGACCGCGACGGTTGATGTTAACCAGGGCACAGCGATTGCAACCGCTGCGGGAATTGTCTGCCGCCCCGTTAGCATAGGGGATATGCAAGAACCTGATTTCAGAATCCAGAACCACGGCTCGATTTTTCTTTTCGATCCACAGAATACCCGAGCCAAAAACTACCTAGACGAAAACATAAGTAGAGAGGCGCTCTGGTTCGGCGAGGCGCTCGTTGTCGAGCCACGGTATGCGCGCGACCTCGCCACCGCCTTGCAACGCGAAGGCTTTCAACTCACGTGATTCTCAATCGCATAACAAACAGATGAACACACACCAAATTGTTAGGCGATTCGCAGAGCGCACTCCAAATCCGCGTAAAGACAATGCGGTCAAATGGCGCGGCGCCGTTAGCTACGGTTTTTCCTCCGGCTTTACCGGCGCCCGCATCTATTGTGAAGGGAACACGCTTTTCTCTTACGGGCGACATTTTGCGCTCGCGCATTACTTAGGAGACCGCGACGGGAAAAAGTTTTTCCTGAAGAACGGCGACCGGGCTAGTCAAACAACCTCGCGCCAGCAGGCCGAAGTGCAGGAACTTTGCACAGGCCCGACGGTTAGCTTTTCCGCGTTCCACGCCGCGGGCATCGATCTATCCGGCTTGCGAGCCGAGAACGTCATCGATTTTGCAGAAGACGTGCGCGTTTACCTGATGCGCGATAAAGAAAGCGGCGTTTTTTACCAGCTGGGAAAGTGGAATAGCGAACTTGACGAATACGAGCGCGGCGAAGTTTTTACGGCGCCGAAGCAAGGCGCATTTTTCCCTGACACATCGGAGCCTGAGAACAATGGTTTTGTCACTGGGGTTTGGCATGTGCTTGCGGCGTGTCTGATTCACGTTGACGGGCGTTATTTACTGAGTGCCGTTGACGAAGGGAGCTACTTTGTCAGCGAACTTTCCTCGCCTGCTAAGTCGATCCAGGAAGCATTTGGTCTGCTGAAGTCGCGCGAAGTGCGCAAGGCTGAGATCAAAGGCGCGACCGTAAAGCGGCAAGGTGAATGGTTTTTCGTTCCGACCGGAATCAAAACCGATCGCGATCTTGCCCGCGCGATTAACCTGCCGCGTTTGGGCAAAGTGAAGATCGACAGCTTGCCTAGGCCAAAGGATTCGGTAGGCCGCTCGCTCGGCAATTGCCACCGCTGCTTCGTTGTCGAGCACGGCAGCGAACTTTGGGCGCGTGGAACTGTTCGGCATCAGCACGAAGAGCCGCGCTACGTCAGCGGAACGCAAACACTATCGGACGGCAGAGTTTTTCCAGCGGCTATTCGTGACGGATTTACCTACCGCGCGACTCGCGAACACGCGGCGCTAAGGCTCGGAAAGGAATGGCATCGCGTCTACCGCAACACGGAACTTGGCTCGTGGACAGCGGCGCGGACTCGCTGGTCGCGGGGCGGAGTCGATTAAAGAGGAGATTTCACATGCCTAAATTCCTTTGCTCGTATGCTTACGATGTTCCGTGTTATGCCGACTTTTGGGTTGAGGCACCTGACGAGGCAGCCGCCGAAAAACTGATTCAAGAGAAATTCGAAGCCGGCGCCTTTTCGGGCGTTGTTGGCGGCCCTTGTTGGGAGAACGCTGGCGAAAATGAACGTGTTTTTGTGTCCAGTGAAGCGGCCAAAGATGATGATCCGGGCGTGTCGCTGGACGAACTTCTTGCCGAAAGTCCGAAGCACAATCTCGTTTTCGGGAGAAGCGTTCCTAAACAGCGGCTGTTTTAGCGTCCGATGCAGAAAGAAGAAATCCTCCAATTGGAAGCAGAAGTCGAATCACTGCTGACACTGACAATCCGCGCTCACGAGCGATTCCTTTTCTTGCGGCCGATGATGGTCAATCAACGACTAAATGAGCGCATTGCGTCGGAAGAGAAGGGAATCACTTTCAGCCAACTACGCAACTGGCTCTACTGGGGTTTTGTCCAGGAACTTGTGAAGATATGCTCCGATAAGGATGAAAGAACACCGTGCATCTCCAAGATGAGCAAAAAACTAGAAGCCCCTGAAACCGTGCAGGCGCTGGAAGATAAATACTCAGCGAGTACCTTGCAACCGGAAGCAGAACTTCGGTCCGAGTTCCGACGGCTTTACGAATCTTTTCAAGATGGTGCTAATCAGATGCTGTTTTCGAATGCCGCAGAAGGCTATAAGGTGGTCCGTCATAAGCTCATTGCACACAACGAACTCCGCGAATCGGGCAGCGGTTATTCATTTTTTGACTTGAAGGAACTTGGCCTCAAGTACGGCGACGAGCGGCAATTGCTAGATACGGTTAGGGGTCTCGTCGATCAGTTGAACTTACTCGTCCTGAGGACAGATTTTTCGTGGGATTCCTTGTTGGATAACGAGACAAAGCTCGTTTGCGAATACTGGGAGATCGACGCGATCGAAGCGTAAGGCGCTTAAAGCCTCCTCTCGGCCAGTTTTTGATCTTTCGACCTCCATCGGAGTCACTGAGCGTTGCAGGTCGGGCCAACGCACACCGGAATCATTGCGGGCAAATCGCGGGCTATTACGCTATTTGCATCGCGGGGCCAGCGACCGGATGTGCCTAGCTGGCAGGCATTTACGAAACTTGAGTGCTAAAGATATTTGCGATACCTGCGCCTTTTCGACAAATGAGCCACTCAGACCAGCATTGATAGGGCTCAGCACGCCGCCTCGGGTGGATGGGGTTGGGAGGGCACCACTGGGACGCCACTTGTCTGGTTCATTGTTCATAGTGAGTGTTGGGTTTAGTTCTCAGTGCCCTGTTCTGACCACATTTTTGCCTGGGGGGCGGGAGGGGGACAGGCGGCCGGCTGGCCGCAGCGATGACGCCGTGACGCCCTGTTTTAAGGTGCCTATTACTATTCATTGTACTCTTCTTCTCTTTATAAGTAGGTAAAAGGGTGTCATAGCGTCATGCCGCCTGCTCATCCTGCCCAGGCCGCTAGCTGGGCGGGAAGATGAGCCAGTCCCGCGAGTCGCCGCTTCGGTCCCTTTGAACGCGATTTGAACGCTTCGAAGCGAGGCGGGCGAGGTATGTCCCTGTAGCCGACGACCAACTCAGCAGCTTTCTGGCCTCATATACGAAGGTGGAATCAAACAGCTTCGCTTCCAACTGCTCGGCTCGGCCCTTCCAAGGAGTTTTCCTGGCCTCGATCGTCAGACCCGACGAACAGCGGTTATCGCTGAACATAACTTCATCAACTAGAGCAAGCAGGCGTGTTTCTGGCGCGAGCGATTCAAGTGCAGCGAGCAATTGCGGGTGGTGCCATGTCTTTATGCCGAAACGACCGTGGCGAAGCTCTTTGGGTATTTGCCAATCCTCAAGGAAATGAACAAACCCCGGAAGCCCAGAAACTAGTGCGTGCCAGAAAGCTTCCCGTTGGTGCTGGTCTGCCGTTGGCATCGGCATTTCAACCTTGCGCGCCCGGAGCAAGAAGAGCTTGTCACTTAACGAGTCTTGGTCTGAATCGCTCATTGGTGGCAGCACCATCATGGCTTCGGGCTCGTCATTGACACTAATGCTAACACGCCAAAACGGCGTCAGCGTTAAGGCGCGGCGGCCCTTGTCATGGCAAGACTGAGTGTGGTTGACGGTGAAGTGTTTAATCTGCGCGGCAAAAGTCTTGCGTGCTCGAACGTCAGTCGAGGAATGCTCGTCCTCAATCATCAGATGCTCCGCGCCGAAGAGGTCGGCATTGAACGCCGTGGCTCCAGTCATATAGCGGTAGGGCTTCGCGGAGCGTCCGCCGAGAATTAAGGTGATTAGACTTTGGAGCAGAGATTTGCCGCAGTCTCTAGGTCCCGCCAAGCCCATGGCCTGTCCAGGACGCCATATACCAAGGCGAAGCGCCTCGTACGCAACTTTAAGCCAACCGTAAAGATAATATCGCTGATCGTAAACGTCATCGACAAGCAGATTTTTGAGAACGGCATTGATTATCGCCCAGTCGCCTTCAATCGGTTCGATTAGTTTGGGTGACGATGTGACTAAGATTCTGTTTCCGGCACACTCTATCAGTCCACTGCGATGACCAGCCAACGGCCCAGCGTAAGCAACGTCTTGCTCGTACTGTATCTCGTTAAGCTTTTGTTCTACTTGCGATAAGCGTTCTCCTTCCATTGCCTTGTTCCTAAGTCCATACCCGCGCAGGTGTCTTCGAAGGCTGGTTTCATTGATTTCAATCCAACCTTCGCGCGAATTTGGCATCCAGTAGCACTTTCGGGCCGGGTCGTAATAAGCCTCGATAATCTTTCCCGCGTCTGAAACGTCGGGAATTAGGGTAGCTTGCGCCGAATCAGAGCCGATCACTTTCCACCTCCATTCAACACCGCTGGGTTGAAATACAAAACCCGCTGACGCTTCCCATTGTCGCGGAGCCCCTCGGGCATTCGGACCAGTTGAATTTTAGTCCATGTCGCTGGATCGGCGCCCAAGCTCACAGCAAACCGCATGAACCGATGCATTAAATCCTCTTCGTGCTCGCCACACGGGTACCACCCGTGAAGACTTTTTCCGCCGCTGTGCACAACCAGCGCCAGGGGACGCACGTCAGCCAATTCTGCGTGAATGGCAGCGCATAGGTCAAAAACACTCACTCCCCACGCGGCCAGTCGCCTCAACATCGGCGCAGCCTGTGCGAGACGGCCGTTTTCATCTGTTTCGGTGAAATCAAATTCGACGACCAAAAATTGCCGCGGACCGACGTTTTCTAAACTGCGAGCCGACAACTTTCCATCCTGCGTTCGACCCTTTCTCTTAATCATTGCCGAAGGAACGATGAATTGCTGTCGGCTGAGAAAGCCGCTCCACTCTTTGCGCGGTCGCGTCAGCACAAATTTTAGGGATGGGCAGGCACAAAGCAGTGGATCGCCTGGGAAAAGAGAGTCGATGATCGTCTCGGCGTGATTTTCGCCAGGGGCAAGCCTCACCGGCGACTGCTGCTCTAGCCCCGAGAGCCTGATGCCATCGAGACCAATTGCTTCTATTTGTTCGTAATTCCGCTCCGGCCATTTTCGACGCCACGGCCGATCCTTTAATCGTTTAGGATCAGAGTTGCGGACAGCACGTTCGATTTCATCGGGTTTCATGGCCCGACCGCAATCGTCGGTCGCTTCTTCAAGCAACTCCTCGATCATTTCGGGGTCGATTTTCAGTCGGTGGAGTTTCAAGGCAGCGCCAAAGAGCCAGCGGTTGACGCCATCTCCGGCAATCGGGCAGGATTGCAGGATGGCTTTTATCTGCGGATCGTTGACAAGGGACTCGTAACAAGTCTCGGTGTCGTCTCTTGGGGAAACAGTAGCGTTCATATAAAGGGGTCTTCTATTGAGCGAAATTGCGTGTCCGTAGACGCGCGTGATGCCGCTCTCGCTTTTTTTGACGAGCGCGTGTGTGTCGCTAACTCCCACAGCGCGCTCAAACGTTGTGGTTTCGCGAATGAATTTTGTCGGACCTAGAAGGAGACCGAATAGGAACTGATCGGCGATCTCTACTTGCCACAAAGAGTAGTAGGGTGGAAAAGCCAACATTTGGGCCGATGTGGCGGTGATGCTCACAGACGTGCCCTCCCTACTTCCTTAATTTCGTAGCGCGCCAATGCCGCTTCGACTTTCGGCAAACTGAAGCGCGTTAGCCGTGCGCTGAGGCGCAACTGCGGAATGCGTTTTTGCGCTAACCAGTTTTCGATCGTCCGAGTTGAGACGCCAAGAACGGCTGCGAGTTCTCGTTTGGAAAGCAAACGTTTTGGGATGCTCTCGTTAGTGTTGAATGCGGATGTTTTAGAAGCGCCGCGGGCTTCATCTGTCAAACCAATCATTGTTGTTCTTCCTCGAAGTTACGGATTGCGACGCATCTGACGACATGCGTCCAGTCTCGTTCTCTCTGCCCCGGAGATTCGTCGGAGCAGGCGCTTCGCGGCTAACCGCCAAAGGGCGGCTTCGAACAACTTATCGAGAATAAACTTTCAGAACGGGGACCGATTCTCTGGGCCTTATCCCGAACCAAGGCCATCTAAAAACCCAAACCTTTCGGTGACGGCCTACGGTGAAACTGAGTTCTCAGTCCCACCGCAAGGTAGAGAAATTTACCACAGGTACGCGCGCCTCGCAAATAGAAAGCGCAGAGATTATAAAATCTCTAGGTAGTATAGCACAAGTCTTGGACTGATTCTCGATTTTTCTTTCGGTGTTTTGTACGTAGGGAGCATGAATCATGTACGAGCCAGTAGGAGTAGATTTTAAGGGCGACATAACGGCGAGAAATCTCAAAAAAGTGGCGATTTGGAGGGATTCGAACCCTGAGACCTTCCAGTCCGAGGTCAGAGGAAATTGGGCCAGAGGTAGCTTCCGCGGTTCCGACGTTCTAGACTACGACACTGACACCGGCAGGACCATGTCGTTGTTCATAATGTCGCAGACGCAAAAGCGATAAGCTTTTTGTCTCCCGAGGCGGGAACAAGCTTCCAATACGTTTCGGCATCGTTTTTTCTGATTCGGTAATTTCTGTAGTGATTAAACAACATATCTGTCGTTGCATGCCCCATCTGGACCGCCGTCAGGTTCGGATTCTGAAAATGCGCGACGTGATAACTTCCATATGAATGTCGCAGGCCGTTATCGGGCCATTTCGCGATATTCGCCAATTCGCGCAACTGCTTCATTTTTCTGCGCGCGGCCTCGGTAGGATAGACCGGGCCTTTCGCCTTCGCGTAAGGAGTAAGCCACGCGATAAGACAGTCACACATCTCCACATTTCGCTGTTGGCGCCTCTTGGCGATGCTTGCATCAACGTCGATGATTCGGTGTTCAAAATCTACGTTACGCCAATCGAGTTTTTTAATTTCTTCAGTTCGTAACCCGGCGAAGAGTCCGATGGCAATTGCAGGAACGAACTCAAGTTCTGGATGAAGATCGGCAGTTGTAAGTAGTGCTGCGGCTTCATCCACTGTGAAAATCTCTGGCCTGCCACGGGTAACAATTGGTCGCTCGATGTTTTCCAGCGGGTTCGAGGCGCAGTAGCCGCGGCGACGGCAAAACTCGAAAAAGATTGAAAGATCACGTATGCGATTCTTGCGGGTCGCCAAATTTGGATTTCCATCAAGCCAAGCTTCGACATGATGGCGCGTAATCTCATTAACGTTGCGGCCCTCGTAATTTGCCGCAAACGCTTTGAGCACCCATTCAAGAATGCGAACGTAGCTCTCGCGCCTTCCGGCTTTCCGCTTCGACGCCGCAAACTCGGCAATCGCATCCGTCAGACTCTTTTTTCCACCGACAGGTTTAGCGTGCTTCAAATAAAATTGGACGGCTTCGGTTAGGCTCGACCCCACCGGTTCCAAAAGCCGCTGACATTTTACGGCTTCGGTCCGTAATTCCTCTGGAAGGGAAACCGCAGCAATTCCTTCGTTTTCCAGTTGATTCTTTAGAATCTGTCGAACCGTTTTCGCTTCACGTTTCCCTTCCAGCGTATGTGGAAAAAAGCGTCGTCTCCTACCGCCACCGAGCCGCGGAATCGTAAGGCAGTAATACTTATCTATTGAGCCTCCGCACGACGCACCTCAGGCTCAGTGACTTCCAAAGCAGTTCTACGCACCCGAAAAGTATAGCAGGTTACTCATGAAACGTCAACAAACTGTCAACTGACGACACTTCCGAGGCAAATCGATGGACTCAAAATCCAGTGATCGCAAGATCGTGTGGGTTCGAGCCCCTCCGCCGGCAGACTGCTTTTCATAGGTAAAAGCGCACATTTTCGATTTCTCGTAAGCGACCGTGACATCACGCGAAATAACGTGAGGAATTGACACTTTTTGACACTTGACATGACTATCCCGCCCACCTTACTCCTTTGATGCCGGAACTCACTGAGTGGACGTTCGCAGCAGATACAGCCAAACGGATGACGATTTGGCTGCGCGAGCGGAAATCCATACCGTTCACAGATCCTGCTGCGTGTGGGCCGTCGGCGAAACCGCAAACCAGGCGAGCGCGACGAGTGCAAACAACACGACAAGAAAACGGCGCCGCCTGCGGCGCACGTCCTGCTAATTCAATCTCTGGAATCATGAGCGACCCTTTGCAGATCCTGGTTGTCGAGGATGAAAAAGCCGTCGCGCACATGATTGCAATGGTGCTTGGAGGTCCAGCATCCAAGGTAGCCAGGGCGGCGAGTGGCTGGGAGGCACTCATTAAGATTGGCGTTACGGCCCGACCTTTTGACGTTGTTATTACCGACCATCGTATGCCGCGCATGACAGGTCTCCAATTCGTGCGTCGACTAAGGGCGCAAAACTTTGGCGGCAAGATCCTCGTTCTGTCGGCTCATCTCTCGGACGAGGATATTCGCGCTTACGAAGAGCTGAATGTGGACATGATGATGTCCAAACCGTTTGACTTTGACGAGCTGCAAGAAGCACTGGCCGTTCTTAACAAGAAAGCCTCAGTGCTCGGCGATGCCTAGAATTTGTGAACATCAGGCGGACTTTTTATGTTGGGCGTAGTTGATGCTGATGCGATCTGGGTTCATGAGCCGGTAGTCTCCTTTATCGTCCCTTCGCCTCTGACCTGGCCTTATTAAGAATCATTTGCCTGATCGCAGATGCCTTCAACCGAAAGGCAGCGGGAAAAGATGATTTCTCCTGGGTCAAGCCCCCATTTGATACCTTTTTGACATTAGGGCTGAACTGCGCCCGAAGGCGGGCCGAATCTGACGCTTTTTGCAGCCCTGTAGGCTCTGAGGTGCTGGTGCAAAAAGTGGTCGTGGCAAAATAGACTCGTGAATCACGAGTTTTCAGATACAAAGAAATCCAATCTGCGGCCGAGAAATCCAAACGCTTTCGCAAACCAAGTTAGCTGCCACTATATGCAAATCGCATTCACTGCCCAGGAGATCTCTCCTCCGATGGAAGCAGTCGTTCGGCTTACGGAGTGATCGTGACTGTCGCCGTGTTGTTTAAGAGCTGGTAGCCCGCTCCTTTGCTCAGCGTCATGATCGCTGCCTCATTCCCTTCTCCCCGCTCATCCGTTTCTTCTCGGGAATGAATAGTGACGGTGGCCGAGGATTGGCCGGCCAGGATAGTGACTCGGCCGAGAGTTCCACTAAGCGTGTAATCAGTTCCTAGAGTAGCTTGACCACTCATTGAATAAAAAATTGTCAGGGACCGTAACAGCCTTCGTTGAGCGAAAATCTTAAAGATTGCATTCTGGCCTTCCTCAACCTGTGTTGGAGACGCTGATATCCTGATTTGGGGAGTT
>Ga0070717_10000422_pt1 | contig 27056 bp, 22 predicted proteins | sample LARL113metaG_FD_71366 | JGI IMG/M metagenome (GOLD analysis project Ga0070717, IMG submission 71366) | Corn, switchgrass and miscanthus rhizosphere microbial communities from Kellogg Biological Station, Michigan, USA - LAR L11-3 metaG | ecosystem: Host-associated > Plants > Roots > Rhizosphere ...
CTGCATTAACTTCTAGTGTTTGCTTGCACTATCTTCTAGTGATTGTTCCCGCGAGATTTGTTCGCTTGATTTTATTCCCCGACTTCGGACCTTTCGCAGTTCGAAAAAATCGCCGAATTCAGGATTTTCGTGAATCAGCATTCGGACGTACATCGGCACGAAGTCCCCGTTGATTTTAAAAACTTCGCCGACCGTTTGCAGGTCATACTCCCAGCGCATGACTTCAATTATGGTTCTCGCACTGTACTTGGCCCGGCCCGTCGCTAGCATTTTAAAAGCCAACTCTACAAATTGTTTGAAGACGTTTGGATTTTTTCGGTTGAACCGTTTGAACCTTCTGACAACTGACTTGGGATATTCGCTAAAAAAATCTGGTATCTTTTCTTTTTCAATTACGCGAATTCGGTAACTGAAAGTGTTATCTTTGGGCTTTCGATCAATCGCATATTTTTCGCTCTCTTTTTTCAACTCGCGTAATTCCGCGAAAACTTGCGCGGTCGGGATTCCTGTTCTGTCGGAAATGCGCTGTACGGTACGCCATTTGCGGTCGAGCATAAGTCCGACCAGGGCTGATGATTCGGCTTTATTTTTCATAAGGTTATTTTACACTTTTCGTTTCTGGGCCTTTTGGCCCTATTAACCCGCCGCGTTACTCCATATTACAGTCTGGTGCGGTGTTTAGATTTAAGTAGCAGGACTTTGCCTTTAAACCAGCCTTTCGCCTACGGGCAATTTAAATTCGGGGAATAACATGAAAAATAATCTCGCGGCCTTAAAGCTCGGTCAAACTATGACGATTGGAAAAACCAAGAAATCCGATTTCGATGAAGCCGCGATGCAAGCGGCGCGAGAGTCCTCGCGTGGATTTCCCGACGAGATTGAGGCTCACGCAAAGAAAGGTGGAATGTTGTTCATTCATTCCTACCCCGATATGGATGCAGCTTTGGCTGGCATGAATGTTATCGGACGCCCAAGCCCACTGATGGCCGACAGTGAAATCATGGTCATCAACGCCAAAGATATGAAAGCCAAAGAAGGCGATTACATTTTTATCGGTATGCCCCGCTTGAAAGGCTTGGGTAAAGGCTTGGTCGAAAAAGTCGTCGATGGAAAAGCGTATGTCGCCGGTATGGGTTCTCATTTAGAAAAATAATTTGGAGGAAAAATGAAAAGCGTTTTGTTGTTGTTGCTGGTTTTTAGTTCGAGCGTTTTCGCGGCTGTTCAAAAAACAGAAATCTGCGACATTGGCAAAGTTTCGAAAAAGGTTGAGTTGATCGGTGAAGAAGCGAAACCGTGCTCGATCAATTATCAAGGCGAAGAAAAATGGAAGTTCTCAAAAGAATTTGCCAAGTGTGAATCGACCTTCGATAAGTTTGTGAAGCACCTGGAAAAAAAGGGCTACACTTGTAAAGACGAAGAAGCCAAGGCGACTGAGTGAGCCGGTGTCTTTTGTATGGCATTGTCATTTTTATTTTGGCCATGACTTTTACAAACGTATTTCTTTTATTGGAAATGCGCAGCCAGGTCGAATCCTTAACGAAAAAAGTTTACCAACTTGAGTTTTCTCGTATTGGGGTGAAGTAATGAGTTTGCGTAATTTAAAGATAGGCGAAACAAAAAACGTGTACGCCGCAGTCACGCATCAAGAACTTCTTGAAAAGCAAGCTGGTTTACAAGTTTTGCGTCGAATGACGGAATTCAAAGACAAAAATCTTCCCGAAGATGTCATGTCCTTGATTAAAGAAGCTGGCAAGCTCTACAAAGCGCACGAAAAAGATTTTGAAAAGCTCAAGGAATCTTTTAATAAAGGCGGGACTCCCAGCAAAGAAATCGCCGTTTGGGTTAAAAACGTAATCACGTTTATTCGCAACAACATCGACCCTAAAACAAAAATCAATTTTGACGTTAAATATTTTAACAAGTTCGAACCCAGCGGCGGTTGGCGTGACGCTTTGAAAAGTGCGGCCATCGTAAATATCACCGGAGCGAAACCGTACTCCTACATTTTCGCGGCGGTCATGGATTCCAGCACTGGAAAGCCTCAAGAATATTCACTGGTTTTTGAAAACGGTGAAAGTCACTTCGACGATAAAAAAACTTTTGATACCTCAGTCGGCAAAAGAGACAAGCCGGAATTTAACGAAGCTCGCGTTTTAGAGCTATTGCACGAACACGGCTACAAAGCGTCTTTGTCCAAAGACGAAGCCAAAAAAGTAGGCGACAACAAAGAGAAATCAGCACTTCTGGATAAAATTCCTGAAATCGTTAAGAGCACAATTTCTTATCTGTCGAGGAAATATGGTGCCGATGCTGAGTTGGACAAACACCACACTCAACGCAACGGAAATAATTTCGAGTTTCTTTATCATTCCTATCGCGGCGGTGGTTTTTATGAACCCCGTGAAGGTGAAGAAGATGACGATTGGCCACGTTTTGCAAAAGAAGACGAAATCGAAAAAGCACTACAAGAAGCATTGCCTAAAGGTTGTTCGGTCAGTTTACAGGACCACGAAAAGGGAATGTTTTCAGTTAACGTCAGCATGAAGAAATAGGAGTGTATCGTGGAATTGAAAAATTTGAAGGTCGGTCAAACGGTAGTCAGCGGAAAACACACCGAAGCCGATTTCGAAAAAGAGAAAAAAGCTCTGGTCGGAAAACTTCACGAAGCCTATCAGCTTTCAAAACACATGGAAGGCAATAGCATCAGCGGTCAGCAAATGAACGAGTCTTTGATGTCCCTCATGGAAGAATTTAAAAATATGAAATTTAAATCATGGGACGAATTTAAAGCCTAACCGGAAGGGCATTATGAGAGTCTGCAAGAAATGTTGGCCATTTATTATTGGTTCCGTTCTTGTCATTTTTTCAGTCATTACCGTAATCGAGGCGCGAAGTTCCGTAGTTGTGGCTGGAACTGATCTAGGCTCCGAAGTTCATATCGCGCTTTCCACTATAGTTGAAAGCGTTCTTGGGCTTTTGCTCGCAATCATCGGCTTCTTTATTGTTCGTCAGTTGAACAAGTACGACGATTCGATTTCTGAGCTTGGAACTAAAATCAGTCACCTTGACGCTTCCGACATTTCCTTGAAGGCCGAATTAAAACAACACTTGGCCCAATCCGCTGAATTGGGCGCGAACGTAAAATCCGTTCAAGTTGAAATGCGTGAAGTGCGCGACAAAATGATCGAACTTTCCGTGCTAACAAAACAATCTATGAATTTGAGAAGGCCCAATGAAAACTCTTAAAGTCGGTGAGTCGCAAGTTATCGCAGCACGAAATCCAGCGGTTGAAGATTTGATTCGCGCCCTGGCTCAAACGATTGGCAATAAAGTTTATCTTCGTGATTTGGAAGTTTTGTTGAACAAAATCGAAATGAATCACGCCGAACAAGAAACAATTTATTATCTCGTTCGCGATTTGAAATTTTTGAAGTAGGGAATAAATGGCCGGTCCTAATCCATTAAATTTAGACACTCAGGGTGGCGATTGCGCTTGCGATGCTGCGAGTGTTGCGTCCGAAATCGCGGCGCTGACCAAAGTCTTTAATGATTCAGCCGAAAGTATTATCGCTGATATTGCAGCAATTCCTCGTCCTGATTTAACGGCATTCTTTTCTAACCTCGAAACCATTCTTAAAGACAATCCGACTTCCACAGGCGAAGGCATAGATAAAATTGGTGTTAGCTCGCTTGTTGACCTGGCCGTTGCCCTTGGCTTGCCGAACAATAACGATAAAGAACGTCTGGCCTGTTTGGATATTGGGGTTATTGCTGGTGTGGCTTGGCAATTAAACTCGTCCACGAATTTTTCTGATTACCGCACTCTATATACGTCTTTGGGAAGCGATTTGAATAAATTCGTTTCGGCAATGGCTGGTGGTTATGGGAAATGGTTTGTCGTTTACACAAAACCTTTGTTGATGGAACTAATTTCGCCGACCGAACAGCCTTTAACCCTCGAAGAAATCATTGCATTGCTTGGCTACAGCGTTCAACGCGAAGACGTTCTTCAATCAACAAACGCTCTCGGCCAAAAAGTCAGCTACGTTTATCGCGAACAACATTTGGGCGTTAATCAAACTCTGCAATCGGTCGCACTGACAAATGGAATTACCACTGACCAAGTAGGCGTCAAAGTTTTTAATTTTGGTGGCGCGTTGACGAATTACGATTTACTTAGGTTTCGTTCCTTCGGCTTAAGCGAAGAAATGATCGGCTGGACTCAAGTGCCGTCCGACAAAACCGATGTGGCGACAAAACTCGGCACTGCGCAAGCCTTTATGACTGAAAATATCAGCGAGGCAAATTTAGCGAGCGCAAAAAATGCCGTCCGAGCCGCAATTTCTGAATATTCTTTTTTGACAATTTCTTTGGACACCAATTTACTCACCACGCTCCGTTTAAAAAATACGGACGGTGAAATTAAAACCGGACTCGATGAACCTTGGATTGAAGGCATCGTTTATACAAACGACGATGACTTGCGAACAGCTTTAACCACGGCAAGCAACGTCGAACCTGGAACGCATTTTATTTCGAACTGTTTATTATCCGCGCCCATCAATCAATATAAAGCGGTTCTTCTGCGCTTGCTTAATATCGACACGCTTTTGAATTTGCTGGCCGTTGGCGATGACGCTACCCCTGTCGCTGACCTTGTTCCAGAAGCTCAAGCGGTGATTTTGACGCCGCCTACTCCGACAGTACCAGCCCTAACCTATAAATCCTATGATAGCGGTGCGAGTTTGATTGAGCGGCTGGTCGATTACGATAAAACTTTTAAAATAAATGCGAATTTCACTTCGATCTTATCTAGCACAACCGACCCTTCGACTTTGGCTATCGCTGGGACTTTGGCGGCTGGTTACAATGCGGCCTTCAAGGTCGTTTCGAATTTGAATCAGGATGCTAACAAAGTAATTGCACAAATTGAGCGCATGACGACGCTTGGACTGTGTGTCACCGGAGTTGGAGTTTTTGAAAACAGTTTTTTAAAATGCGCGGCTGGTTTAAATTTTAATTTTAATTACAATCCGCTTCGCGATTTAATTAATACGGCCATTGATGCCGTGAATGCTTTTATTGACGGAATTTCTAAAGCTCTCAATCGTTTGGTCAAAGAACTCGTTTGTAAAATGGCTTGTATGCAGGAAGCCTTGGGCCTTGGTGGATTAAAAAATCTGCCTTTCTGCACGGTGCTTCCCCTTATTAACTTGGCCCCCGCTCTCACGCAGCTTGCGAAATTTGGAAGCCTTTTGTCGTCGGTTTCGGTGAAAAGAATCTCTGGACAAAATGTTTTACGCTTCTCGGTGACTGACATGAGTAGTAGTTTTTCGGATGTGACCGCTGGATGTGATTGTCAGCCGTTGACGGGAATTTTTGGTTTATTGAAAACAGCCGTACCGCTGGCATCGGTCGCGGTCGGACTCATCACTCATACTCCTACATTAAGCGGCTCTGGAAATACAAAAGCGGCGTTACCGTCGTTTCCTAAATTTTAACTGAGGTTTACAGTGAACTTGAAAAATTTGAAATTGGGTCAAGAAATTATTATTGGCGAAGCGGAATATTTTTTGCCCGATAAAATGGTCATGGTCGATCTGGAAATGACAGGCGTTCAACCGAAGCGTGACAAAATTCTTCAAATTGCCATGATTAAACTCGAACTTCAAAATTTACAGTATATCGAAGTCGAAAAACCTTTAGTCATTTACATGAAAAACGACGGCAAGCCCTCCAACGCATTTCACAAAAAGTTTTTGTCGCACATTTTTGAAAAGTGCAATCAAAGCGATGTGACAAATGAAATGGCCGCAAAACAAATCGAAGACTGGATGGGTGATTGGGCCGGTAAATGTATTCCGGTTGGTGATTGCGTAATCACAGATTTAAATTTTTTGTCGGAAAACGGTTTGATAAAACCAAATGACATCGTGGACGAAAAACCCGTCCCTGGAACTTTCCATTACGAAATTTTTGATTTGAACGGCGTGAAGTGTATAGCCCGACAAAAAGCTGGGTCCAAGTTTGATAAAGATTTGCCTCTGGACGAAAATATTCACGACGCACTTCCTGATTGCCGAAACCAAACTCTCGAACTCAACGCCTTCATAACGAAATTGTTGGAATAAAATGGCTCTGACGTTAACCCCAGATCAAAGCGCCAAAGTAGACCGGAATCGGAAAGACCCGACGCCGACCTATTATTCCGCGACCGCGCTGGCCGACGTTGTTATTTCGCCAGATTTCGAAGCCTATTTAATTTTGCTTACGGATTCGGTAAAAGACCAAATTGTTCAACAATTTAAAAATGTAAAAACCACTGGAAGCACAAGAAAAGACCGTGATGATTTGTTGTCCCTGGCTTTGACTTCCGAATTGGCCGATGCCCAAAGCAAATTCGATCTTTATAATTCTTCGCTTCAATCTTTTACAACTTTCCGTCAAAATCTCGCTGTTGATGGGTTTGAAACTGTAGTTGAAATCGGAACGGCGATTACCGATCTTCAAATTACCTACGGCGAAGATTTATTGAGCTTGGACCGAATGCAACACTTGGTTACGTTTTTGACTTTAGTTAAAGCCGCTTTCAACAACGGCAAAGTGAGTGCCGATGTCTTAAAAGAAATGGACAGCTTCACAACCTTGGTCAATTCCTACAAGGGGTCCAAATAAATGCAAACGCTTAAGTGGAAAGCTGGCGATATTGCGTTCGATGTTAACGGAAAATCGAAATTTATCGACGAGGATGAAAAGGTAGCACAGGATGTCGCCTATTATGTGCTCGCGGAGTTGACCGAAGACAAACCACGTTCGCGACACGCGGCTCAACAAAGTATTACGAACGCGATTCAAAAACTACGGGCTGTTCAAGCAACTCGCACCGACTTGTCCCCGCGTGAAACTATCGGTGACATTGAACAATTGACCATTATTCCCAGCGTAACAAGTCCCACAACGTCTTATTATTTTTTCTTGGTCGTATCTACTGATGCCGGTGACGCTGTGGCGAAAATTTTCGACCCAGAAGAAAGAACCGATCTCAGTCATTTGCTTCCATCACAAGGGGTTTAATTTATGGCTCGTACCGCCCTCGAAATTCAACAAAGCATTATTGCTACGGTTAATGCCAGCGACCCCTCTATTGAAGTGGATGCCGGTCCTATCTTCGATTCTTCAATCGTTCCAATTTCAAGTGAACTCGCGACCGACGAAGCCTTGGCCGATGATTTGGACCAACTATATTCAACGTCCTTTATTAAAACTGGCACCGCCGATCAAGTCGCGGCCTATTTGACCAATTTTGCTTTGGCTCCTGGAACGGGCGGCTTTTCAACTGGCGTTTGCGTTTTTGCCAGCTACACTCGTCTCGGTCCTGGTGAAGTCACGACCGTTCCGGTCGGTGCGTTAGTCGCCAACGGTGACAATTCGCTGGTCTATACAGTCACCGCGCAAAAACAAATCCTTGGCGACAATATCAGCGCCTACTACAACATCACAAACGGCTGGTATGAGATTTTGGTGCCCGTCCAGGCGGTCAACGCCGGTTCTCAATACGATTTACCAGCTTTCCGTATCACCAATTTATTGACGCCCATTACGGGCATCGACGTTGTTCAAAATCGACTGAAAATCTCTGGCGGGTCCGACGTTGAATCCACTGAATCCAGTTTTGAGCGCGTTGAAAATGCTTTTTTCGGTCAAAATTCTGGAACAATAAACGGCGTCGTAAAACTGGTTCAAAATTACAGCCCCGAACTTATCACCAGTGTCGCTATCGTGCGCTCTGGCGAGTACAACTTATTTACGCGGTTTGTAACGTCTTTGGCTTTGGACGTTTATATAGTCGGTTTGCTGGAAAGAATTGTTACCGAAGAAAACTACACCATTCCGTTTTTGACAAATTACATTACCTTTTTAAAAGGCGCGGTCTACAGAGTTGACGCCGTTTTGGTCAACGGAGTCACAAGCACCGCATGGCAATTGCAGAACGATACGAGTACCGCCTCGCAATTTTCCACCAACGCCAAAGACAAACTGGTTTTCCCGACGCTTCTTTTACAGCCAGGCGATCTCGTCACGGTCACTTATGCGTACAACGGTTTGCTAGAGGATGTGACGACGAATGTTTTTGATTCCGAACAAGACAATTTATTCGATATGGACATTTTGACTCGCCAAATGTTGAACACGGCAATCACTCTGCAAGGTTCCGTTGTCGTTTCATCTTCGGCCACCGCGAGTGCTGTTATCACGCAAGTCGAAGACCTTTTATTCACGTTGATTGAAACTGGTGTGAACGGTGCGGTTCTTCAACCGGAAATCGTTCGCCAAAATCTGATTAATCAAATTTCGGGTCTGAGTGATTTTAATTGGACAAAATTTACGACCACCACTGGAAGTTTATTGAATGTCGAAATTATCAATTTGCCAAAAAACAGTATCGGCAAAATTGATCTCGACACTTTAAACATAACTTGAGGACTTGATGTTAAAAATTTCTTGGAAAGTCAGTCCATTCAATTATATTTATCAGCGAATGCTGTACGGGGAAACCGATTCGGCTGGCAATGTTACGTTCGCTGGTATTCCGGCCAACACGTTCATTGACAAAAGATTTACCGTCGTCCCGTTCACTTATGAGACTCAGCCTTTCTTGTTGGAAGTCGATGTTGCCGATACCGTTTTAAATATTCAAATTAAAAACCAATCGCCTTATTTGCAAACGAATCCGGTAAAACAGACTTCCGTTTACATGCTCAACACCAAGCAAACGGTGCTTTTGCAGTTGGCCGAAGGCTACAATTATATAGTCGTCACCAACACAAAAACTCAAGAATCCGCTTTTATCGTGGTCAACTGCAAGCGGTATGCGACTTTGCTTTTCGCTTTCGCACAAGAAATTTACAATAATATTCAAAGCATTTTGGTCGAACAACAAACCGCGATTTTTAGTAAATACGCGACTCGTCTTGTTGAACCATTGATGGCCAGGGTTTATTCGCTTTTACCGAGCGTTAAATCTTTGCAAATGCTTTCAATCCGGCTCATTACAAAAACTTTGGTAGGAAAAAGCGGAACTGATTTAGGCGTCAGCGAAATGGGCGCGGCTTTTACGCTCAATCATCCGTATTTTAGTTCTCTCGATAAAATCACAACCGACTTGGATTTTTCTAGATTTCCGTTGGAAAATTATCAAGAATATTTGAGCGGAAAAATTGCTCATATCTGGATTCCTAGTTTTTCTTTGGTGCGGTGGAAGTCATTCATCACATTTATGAATAACCTCCAAGGCATGACTTTGAATCAAATTGATGAGGACGAAGTTGTCGTCACCGATCAAAACGGAATTGTTCAAAGACACTTTTTTGACCCCGACCCGACCGATTTTTTCCAGCAAACTCAAAGAGTCACGCTGGATATTTTTGGAACTCTTTCGTCCACTTTGCCAATTAATTTCATCGCGCCTGGTTATCCGTTCGACATGGTTATCACCGAAGATAATCTTTTGGGCCAGGATGTGGCGTCTTGGGACCTTGGAAATTTGTTCGATAGTGGAATTTCTTGGGACGCGGATACGCTCGACTCGCAATTGAGTTTCTTGGGCATGAGTTTGATCGACCGAAATGAACAGGCTTTTATTTATTCGGACACTTTGGGTTACGATTCGACGATGTTTCCGATGTACGGGACTATCGTAAATCCCCTCGTTTATACTTTAGGATATTACGTTAAGTGTGCTGAGTTGGAAACTGAATCGGCGTCACTTGATGAAATCGCAACAATGTCTGGAACTCTTTCTGACGGCACAATGGTTGATGAAGACGACGGATTATTTGTTCCATTTCCGTCTGGAACTGCAAATTTGGACGACGGAATATTTGGTGGGGCTGGAGTTAATTATGATGACGGAACCTTTTAGGAGTAAAAATTTATGTCGCTAAAAATCTTACGCGGATTGCTCATTAATTTGCCGCCTGTACTCGACGCCGGTCGCTTGGCCGTCACCGAAGACACGGGCACCGAGCGCCTTTATGTGGGTGTTCCGTCCGGCAATTTAAGAATTGCGACTTATCCAGATTTGACGGCTGGATTGGCAACGCTTGAAGGTTCACCCCCATTTCTTTTGAACACGCTTGAGAAATTGGCGAACGCAATTAATAACGACGCCAGCTATAGCTCCACGGTCGATGCTGCGCTTTCCGACAAAGCAACACTCGCGCAATTATCCTCGAAAGCCGATCTGTCTTATGTGGATGCAAACATTGCGACGATTGATGCGGCTCTCGCGCTGAAAGCCGACACCGTGGATACGGTCACGCTGACTTATTTGAATAGTCTACAGCTTGTAGATGCCTCCGGCGCTAAAATAGCAGCCGCCACAGACATTTTAGTACGAGACGCTTCAAGCCTTCCTTCCGCTTCGGTTACTACAGCGAAAGTGCTCCTTTATTACGGCGCGGGAAATGTTAATTTCACCGCGAATTTACCCGCCGTAACAATCGCGAATCCCGTGGGCTGGACGTTTCAATTATTTAAACCTTCTGGGGTTGGAACAGCGGTTACTTTCGTTCCGAATGCGGGTGACACGATTAACAATGTGGCTGGGAACTTTGTGGGCCTGGATGCCGACCGCAGTTATATTTTGGTCAAACGCACCGCCACTGACTGGCGCTTGCAGGTCCTAAGCTAACCGGCCAAACCTTGAACAGAAATCGGGTCTTAGCGCATAGCATTAAAAGGCCGTTTTCGTCTCCGGTGCTGTTTATCTTAATGTGTAAGGGTGTGCTTTTAAAAACCCGCTTAAATGAAGTAGAAAATGGAAAACGAAGATTTGTGGCATGAACTCGACAATATTGCAGATTCGGTGAAGGCGCGTTTCGATACGTCTTCAAGCCCTATTTTCGATAAGCCGGTCCAGTTCGTAAAGCCTTATAAAAAAATTGCTGTCGGGACCAAAGCCTTAGTTTTGAATAAACAAGGTGAATATTTCGCTTTGACCGTTAAAGGTAATTACGTCGAAGGCGTTCATAAATCCTTTTTGAAAATGATTAAATAGGGAGCACCTTTTGGCTACAGTTTTAATTGCCGAACTCACAAACATCGGACGCCAACGCTTTGCGGATATGACCGTGAATGGTCGTTCTTTTATTATCGAACAATTCGAAACCGGTGAAGGCGGCCACGACCCGATGAATCCGAGCGTGGCGCTCACGCCCGACGTTTCCGTTACCGCTTTACCTCTACTGACGTTCGGCCCGAAGGCGGTCACTTCGTCGGCCCTGCAATCCATTTACACCGCACAAATTGATTGCACGTTGGCCTCTACGGAAGCGGTTGGAACTTTGTCGAATATAGGCTTGATTGCGCGAATCAATTATTCCCCGATTCCCGCAGACCCTTTATTGAATACGACTTTTTTATTCGCGTTAGCAAATCTCCCTATGCAAAATAAGTTGGCTGGGGAAACACGCGATTTTAATTTAATCATCAACTATTAAAGAAGCGGCGACCCGATGAAAGCAATTTTTAGTTTTCGAAATGTTGACAGCACAGCGGATTTAAATTCCCGCTGGTCGCCGTTATTCAACAAAGGCTTTTACGATGGCGGGGTTGTTACCCCGGTCCCATTACAACTCGTACTTTCGATCAGCCCCTTCCGCGCTCTGTCTAACGACGGAATGATTGTTGTTGAAACGGCCACTACTCAGTTAACGGTCATTGCAAACCAAACAAATTATCTTTGCCTTCAAGCAATTTACAATGCAAACGCGGCTCCTACACTTCAATGGCTGATTTTAGAGGCTTCGGTTTACAACGCTTATCCGACAATCGAAAGTTTGATTGTTATTGCGACCGTAAATGTACCGGCTCTAGCCACGCAAATTACGACGGGCATGATTTCGACGACTGCGGCCCATTTAGTTGATAAATTGGGCCGTCCAAATGTGCGCGGCGTTCTGACCAATTTCAATCAGTTGCCAACAACTGGAAATCGACCGTCCGACGCTTGGTTTGTGTCTTCTGGTTTGGGTGACGTTCCGAGCATGTACGTTTGGAACGGTTTGGAATGGCAAAACATCACCCAAGCTGACGCCGTATCTTCGACCTTGACTCTGCATCGTCAAAATTTGTTCACAAATGAGATTCATTTAACGGATGACCAGGCCGACGCCTTAATTGGAAGCTCTGGCAATCCGCCGAATTTGGCAAATCCATTCGTGGACAGCGCAGACACAAGAATTCCGACCCAAGCCGAGAAAAACGGTTTAGCGGCGTCCCCGAAAACGATTCTTGACCCGACAACGGTTTTGCCAAGCTCCACAAATCATTATGTGCAGTCTTCGCGTGAATTTGCCGTTCCCGAAGAATTGATTTATGCGTCCGGTGTCGGAACTTTGGTCGAAATTGACCTGACAAGCGGCCCCGTGTGGGTCGGCACTGGTGGCACCGACGATACTGCGTGGCCGTTGTTTAATTTCTATAATCCAGACCCGAATGTGGACGAAGAATACATCAATTCTTTGGGTCAAGTTCCAAGAATCATAAATATTTGGATTGATATTGGAAAAACCACGCTTTTAAATCCGAGCACAATGACAATTCCGCCGCTTCAAGTTTCACCGGCTGGATTTTTCTTAACAGGTTCACTATTTATTGAGACGGATTTCGCGCTCAATACGACTTTCCGTTTGAGTTACGCTCGCGGGTACAATCTCGGTTCGATGCCACCTGATGCGCTTCAACGTCGTACCGCCGCCGATGCCCAAGTCAGTGCAAAATTGCTCGTCAATGAGTTGACCCAGCAATTTCCGATTGCGGCCCCTACAACTACGATTACGCTAAATCCGGCGATCTTTTCTACGATTGCACAAGACGGCATTCACGACATCAACGTGTATGAAAACGGAAAATTACTCCAGCCAAACGATGGATATTTCACGCCAATCGTAATTCAAGCTGGAGTAAACGATAAACTAGACTTCATCGACACCGCATCGAACCCGAAGACAGCAACGATAGCTCCTGGGACGTATTCGACGCCGACACAACTTATTACACTAGCTTCTATAATCAGTTTAGCAATGAACGCGGTAACGACGGATATTATCACATGCACGAATACTGGTTTCATGTTTAGTTTCACGGATGCCAATGGGCCATTTACCTTGCGTTTTGGAACAGGCCCGAATGCTTCTACATCGTTAGCTACTTATCTCGGATTTACAGCGACCGATCACACCTTATCGGCATCTTATACTGGAGATACTTTTATCAACCGTGGCTATGTGGGCTGGTACAAACAATCCACAACGGTTCTTAAACTGATTAGTTCGGCTCGAACTAACGGTCTTATCACAGTCAAAAAACTATTCAATTTGTGAGAGTGACATGAGCTACAATTTAATTGATGAACTATACGGCACCGAGGGTGGTAATAACTCTGGTGGTAAAACCGGTTCCGCACCTGCACCTAGTATGGCTGGCACGATTGTCGTGCAAGACGCTGGAATTGTCATTTCCTCAACTGCGAGTAGTTTGAATTTTACTGGTTCGGTTGAAGCGGTCGAAACTTCCCCCGGAAAAGTCGATATACAAATCATTGGTGGAGGCACACCAGGCGCGACCGGCGCGACGGGTGTCGGAATTATCGGTGCAACGGGACCTGCGGGTTCTGGAAACACTGGTCCAACGGGCGCGACGGGCGCGAGCGGATTAAATGGAACCACAGGTAGTGTCGGACACACCGGCAACACCGGAAATACCGGCTCAACGGGTTCTGGCAACACAGGCGGAACGGGTCCAACCGGAAACACTGGTAATTCGGGAAATACTGGAGCAACTGGCGGCGGCGTCACCGGAAATACGGGCGTAACTGGAGCTACAGGCGCGAGCGGTAACGGAAACACCGGAGCAACGGGACCTACCGGCTCAGGTGGCACTGGCGCGACTGGAAAAACCGGAAATACCGGAAACACCGGAGCCGGAAACACAGGTAACACAGGAAATTCGGGACAGACCGGCAACACGGGAAACACCGGAGCAACGGGAGTTGGTTTTCAAGGAAATCCTGGAAATACTGGCGACACCGGAAACACGGGAAACACCGGCAACACAGGAAACACGGGCGCTGGTTTTACGGGTCCTACCGGCGCGACCGGTTTTACTGGAAGCACTGGAAACACAGGTCCAACCGGCTCTGGAAATACTGGTGGCACAGGGGCCACAGGTCAAACTGCGAACACTGGCCCGACCGGTAACACAGGTCCGACAGGTGCAGGAAATACCGGTGGAACTGGCAACACTGGAAATACCGGAAACTCAGGTAACACCGGCCCGACAGGTGCAGGTACTACAGGCGGCACCGGTAACACGGGAAATACCGGAAATTCAGGAAATACGGGTCCGACTGGTGCAGGGACGACTGGCTCAACCGGTAACACGGGAAATACCGGCTCAACCGGCGCTGGCGGAACAGGAAATACGGGAAACACTGGCGCGACCGGCTCAACCGGCTCAACCGGTTCGGGAAACACCGGAGCAACGGGAGCTACTGGCTCAACGGGTTCGGGAACTACTGGTAACACAGGAAATTCAGGAAACACTGGCGCGACTGGTCCCACTGGCGCGACCGGCGCGGGAACCACTGGCAATACTGGAAATACTGGCAACACCGGACAAACTGCGAACACCGGAGCCACTGGCGCGACAGGTTCAACCGGCGCTGGGTCCACCGGCAACACCGGCAACACTGGAAATACTGGCTCAACTGGCTCAACGGGAGCCACAGGTTCGGGAAACACCGGAGCCACTGGCGCGACTGGTGCCACTGGCGCAGGTTCAACCGGCAACACCGGAAATACAGGAAACACCGGAGCCACTGGTTCTGGCAATACGGGAAATACAGGAAATACGGGCAATACTGGTGGAACCGGCACCACCGGAAATACAGGTTCCACTGGCGCAACCGGCTCTGGAAATACTGGTGCCACTGGCGGAACCGGCAATTCAGGTAACACTGGCGCAACCGGAATCCCTGGTTATCAATTTTTGTTTAGCACGGCTACGACATCGACTCCCGCGACTGGATTTTTGAACTTTAACAGCGCGACTGTTTCGAGCGTGTCGAATATTTTTGTAAATAAGACCACGAATAACGCGATTAATATTGCCGCAGTCATTGGGCTTATCACAAAAAATTCTTTGTTCGTAATTCAAGACTTCTCTGGAAATTACGCGGTCTTTACAGCTTTCAGCGCACCGACTCTCAGCGGAAACGTCTATACTATTGTGGTTTCCTACATTGGAAATGCTGGAACCTTTGCAAATAACGCGCAAATTGGTTTCGACATCAGTTTAGATGGACCCACAGGCCAAACCGGGAACACAGGTAACACGGGCGGAACCGGTGCGACCGGAAACACAGGCCCAACTGGTTCTGGAACCACTGGCGGAACAGGAAATACTGGCAACACTGGAAATACCGGCAACACGGGGGCCACAGGGTCAACTGGTTCGACGGGTTCCACTGGTGCGACCGGTTCTGGTAACACTGGAAATACCGGCAACACGGGCGGAACTGGCAACACTGGAAATACCGGCAACACAGGTGCAGGAAATACCGGTGGAACTGGCAACACGGGGGCCACAGGCAACACCGGCAATACCGGGGCCACTGGCGCGACGGGTTCTACAGGTGCAACGGGTTCTGGCGCGACCGGGGCCACTGGCGCGACCGGTTCTGGTGGTGGAAGTGGACTTGTTTATAGTGCAGTTTCACTTTATTCCGTCGAACCTACCGCAACAACTGGCTTAGAAACTTGGATTCGCAGCGTTTCGAGCGTAATTGGAAATTTAACTTGGAGCCGTTCGACCACGACTCTCACAATTACGAGTACCGGCCACAATCGCACGACAAACGAGCGTGTTATTGTCCGAAACACGAACGTCGATTATCAAGTCGCACTCTTAACCGTCATTGATGCGAATAATTTCTCAATTACTTGCGCAAATTCCGGTGGAACAAGCGGAACAGCCGGTTCATACAGTTTGGGTTACACTTTCGCGCACAACTCGACGACTTCTGGTGCCGTAACTTCTGGAACTGTCACCGCACCTGGCGGAACGGGCGCTGATTGCCAAATTTTGAGTTTCCAAACTCACTTGGCCGCGAATTTCCGCTCGACCACGACTTATAATGTGATTTTACCTGCAAGTGCAGTCAACGGCGCTGGTGGCGACACATCGAATGCGGATTTTTGGCTTCCGTTCTACAGCACACGCTCCGATGCTAACTCTTTGACAGTTGTTGGAGCCACAATCTCCACCAATAACTCAGCGTCATTCAGTAATATTCAATTAGCGGCCCTTGGCGTAACAACTAACGGCATATTTATAGGATTAAAATTCTAAATGGCTCATCCAATAAACGGCACATTGCTGGTAAATGAATTTGATGCCACGGCAAATCCTGGTGAATGGACTTTTACCGGCGCGACTTTTACTAATCAAAGTGATTTCGCTGGAAACGGCGCTTTTGCTTTGTCAGTTGGTTTCGTCGTTTATGTACCGGCTACCGACATCAATACTGCACTTTCCGTTCCTGGAGTTTTCCATCGCTACAAGCTCACAGTTTTAACTGTAATTGATGGAGCCACTATCGACGGAACTGTGCTCTGGGACGAAGACGGACCTGAGTTAGATTCGCCGACGAACGGCGCTTATTGCATGATTACCGAAGTGACGGCGAATCGAAGACTCGGTTCGCCGATCAGTTCCGCTGTTTATCCAAATTTATCTCCAGGTGCGACCGAAGCTCTCATAGCCGACGATGCACGAAGTATTTTAGATCACGACGCACAAGATGTAGAAAATAAAATGAATTCTTCGGGCGTCACTATAAATTTATTTGATGCCGTGTCCGAAAAGAGTGACGGTTCCATACAGCAAACGGATTTAACGGCAAACGGTGAGGTGTTTTATGGTATAGCTCTGCAATCCATACCTGACGGTCAATCTGGAAATATTCAGTTTGCTGGTGAGGTAAAAGATTGCCTCGCATTCTTATCGGTTTCTGCGGAAACCCCTGTTTATGTTTCGGCTACAGCCGGAATCTTATCAGCCTCGGCACCTACCGACCCAGGCACATTAGTTATGAAAGCCGGGGAAGCCTCCGGTGCCACGGGGCAAAATTTATTAATTGATAAGAAAAAAATAGTTCGAAACTAAACCAAGGAGAAAATAGAATGTCTCAGTATAAAATTTTAAGGTATGACCCTAGTAATCCTGACACCCCTGCGATAGTGCAGAATGACGACGTAACGATTGGTATTATAGCCAATCAACTCGCCGTCAATGACCAGGGAATTAACACGCAACAACTCACTGACTTGGCTGTTACCACTGGCAAAATCGGTGACAATCAAGTTACGACTGCAAAGTTGGCTCTGAATTCCGTTGATGCAACAATTCTTGCAACGGACGCAGTTTACACCGCTGCAATTCAAGACGCCGCTGTTACGACTGCAAAATTAGCTCTGGCTTCTGTCGATTCAACAATTCTTGCTGCGAATTCCGTGACCGACGCCGCCGTTGCTGACGGTTCTGTAAACGCGACGAAGATTTTGTCTGATTATGTGCCTGTAAATTCGACTCCCGTTGCTGTCGGTGGCGAAGGTACTGACCGTGTTTCTTCGGCGTTGAAAGGTATTGATATTGCCCTTGGTGCCATCTCTTCTGGCGTCACTTGGCTTCCGTTGGCTAAAGCATGGACCGCAGACGCGACTCTGAATGCTATCGGTGTCGGCGGAACTGGAACCGTGACTGTTCCCTTTAGCGATGACACTGGCTCGCTTTTGCCTTTCGCAAATTGGGTAATTGGTGATTTCATTCTTTCTTATAACGGTGCTGGAACTGACGTTGTGTTTCAAGTTACCGCTTTGCCCGGTCCTACCACTATCACTGTGACTTCTGTCGGCGTTCACCAGCCGGTTGAAGGAAATCAATGGCCCGTCGCTTTCGATCTTCAAGACAACTCGCAAAACATTGCAGTTGGTCAGTCGATTTACGGATTTAGCTCCATCACTGGTCACTTCGTTAAATTGGCCGATGTGAATTTCGAGTTGGCGACTGCGATTGCTTTGACCGCTGGTTTCACACCAATCAATTCCGCTTTCCCTGCTGCACTCGATTCCGTGGAAACCGCGATTGCGAAATTGTCGGGTAACGACAACATCACGACTGCAAAACTTCAAGACGCCGCTGTTACGACTGCAAAATTAGCTCTGGCTTCTGTCACTGACACAATCCTTGCTTCTTCTGCTTTCGGAAATGGTTTGACTGGTGGTAGCGGTTCGCAAGTTGTCGTTCAAGCCGCTGATGCTTCCATTCTTTCTGCTGCTGGTGGTATTTCCGTTGTGTTGGACCCCGCTGGTGCGCTGGTAACTAATGTCGGTGGTGTCGCCGTTGCCGTTGATGGAACTTCCATCGACATCAATGCCGATGCACTTGAAGTTAAAGCCGGTGGTATTAATCCATCGAAACTTGGTGTTATCACTGACGGTGTGACTCTCGATCAGTCCGGCGCTGGTTCTACTTTGGAAATCGCTCCGCTTGGAGTAGGTACTGCACAGTTGGCTGACAACTCTGTTACCGTTGCAAAAATCGGCGACCTTGTTGACGGTGTAACTCTCGATCAAGCCGGTCCCGGTGGTTCACTCGAAATTATGCCTTTGGGTGTTAATACTGCGCAGCTTGCTGACGGTGCTGTGACCTATGACAAGTTAGGCACGGACGTTCACTTGAGCCTTGGACAAATGCAAGTGACCGCTGGTTACATTGCTTCCGCTGGAGATATTGTTTACATCAATAATCCAGATTCGAAAGCATACTTGGCACAAGCTGATTCCGCTGCGAATTGCCCTGGAATGCTTTATTATGTGTCTGTCGGTGGAGCTATGGATTCGACGATTACGATTATCGAAGACGGTGCTCACGACATTATCACTTATGAAGTCGGACAGGCATTCCAACCTGCTGACCCGCTCTATTTGAGTTCTGTCACCGCTGGTGCCCTGACTCACGTTGCTCCGTCTTCTTCGGGCAATCAGGTTATTATCATGGGTTATGCTGCGACCACTCCCGAAAATTGGGAAATGGACATGCGCAAAATCGCTTCACTTTAATCAGTCTTTGGTGCCAGGGTTAACAGCCCTGGCACTTCTTTTCATTTTACACGGCTTTAGTTTTCTTGTTTCTAGAGTAATACTCCAAGAAAATTACCGAATAACTTTTTGAGGATTTTTTCATGCGTAATTTTCTCAAAACATACGACCCCGCAAACCCGGAAATTTCACAATTACCGCCGTTTGCTGTTTCATGGGGTACGAGCGTTCCCAGCAATACGGATGGTAACGACGGCGATTATTATTTTGAATACAATCCTTCCACTACAAATTATATTTACAAAAAGATTTCAGGTGTTTGGTTTTCTGTCGGAGCACCGTCCGATTTCATTTTTACTAATTCCATAGCACAGGATTGGGACGGGGCAGGACCAGCATTATTGGCCGACTCGGTTATAACTCCCGACTTTGCAGTATATTTTGGAAGCGCCGACGTACCGACCGGAAATACAACTAACGAATCCATCAGCGCCGTTTTTCAATCAGGCGCTATTTTAGAACCAACTTCCTTCCAACAAAGCAGAGAAGTTGATGTCAAATCCGGTGACAGTTACGGTCTAGGAAATACCGGTACAGTTAATTTAATTCCCGGCACTATTCACAACGCCGCATCCACTGGAAATGTTGGTGGAGTGCTGATCGGCGGGGCGATTAATCAAGGTTCGGGTAACTGCGGCCCAATTACAATCCAAGGTAGTAATACTAGCGGTGGTGGCGATGCCAGCGACATTATTTTACAAGCTGGTCAGGCCGTTGTTGGTGGCAATAACGGTAAAATTAAGTTCAATGACCAAAGTGGTGCTATCGCCGCTGGAAAAATTTGGACCGCTACGGCGGGTGACGGCTCTGGTCATTGGGCCTTGCCCCAAGTCCGAATGCTCAATTCCGGTACTAACACTGTCGCGCCAACTGATTATAAATTGTTGTGCGATACGACCGATTCTTCGGCTTCGACGATTCTTTTTCCAGTCGGAACTGATGGCCTCACATATAGAATTTCCGGTGTAAACGGCGGTTCTTTTACCTATCTAGTCACTCCAAACGGCACGGACACAATGGACCCAAGCGCACCTACAGTAATAGGTGCAGGTGCCGTTGTTGAATACACGTTCTTGTCTGGGGTCTGGTTCGCTTCTTAACGGGAGATTTAATGTCGCAGCAATTTGGACCAAATCAGGTAATTCGGGTCACTGATGACCCAACTACAACTTCTGTCCTCGCGCCAAAAGGTGCGATAATTGTTTACACTCCAAGTGTTGGCGCTGTCGTCGTTTATCAAAAACAAGACGATGGAGATACGACCAATGTTTCGCTGACGAGTGGAATTGATGGAGCCACGGGGCCGACTGGTTCCGTTGGCCCTACCGGTGTAAATCCGACAGTTGGTTTTAATTATCAGTTCGACGTTAATGTTGATGGCTCGCCGGGAAGCGGTTTTTTCCAGTACGACAACACGAATCCGATTGATGTAACTTCGCTATTCTTTTACAACCTCGATGCAGACGGCACCGACATTTCTTCTGTTCTTCTTGGATTAACGGTCGGCACATTTATTTTTATTGAAAGCCGCGATCAACTTAATTCTTTTGTTTGGCAAGTTAGCGGTACGGTTGTTCTTTCTTCGGCTAACCACTATCAAGTTCCCGTGTCTCCTGTCATTGCCCATGTAGGTGCTCTCGCAAACGGTGACGACGTTGGAGTTTTATTTTCCCTTGCCGGTCCTATAGGTTTAACCGGCCCCACTGGTGCTGATTCGTCTGTTCCAGGTCCCACTGGAAGCACGGGTCCTTATGGCCTCGCAGGATTTTCATACCTCTTTAGCAATCTTTTAGATAATACTCCAGCGGCGGGGTATTTTGAATTTGATGTCGCGTATCCAGCTTCCGCTCCGACAAATATTTATTTCAACGACATTGATGCAAACAGCAACGGTGGCATTGAAGTAATTCTTGGCGATTTGATTGTTGGTTCTAGCGTTCTTGTGCGATCAAGTTCCGCAGCTATTAACTTGGTTGTTAGCGGCGCTGTTACTCAAAGTGGAAGTGTTTACACTGTTCCTGTCACTCTAGCGAGTGATAACGGCAACGCATTTAATGACCAGGATTTAGTCGGCGTTGAATTCGTAGTTAATGGTCCTCAAGGTATGACTGGAAATACCGGCGACATCGGAGTGACAGGTGGAACCGGAGTCACTGGTGCTACTGGTGAAATCATTGGTGGAAAAGGCTGGCAAAAATATTCATTTACATATTTAGACTTTTTGGACGCTGGCACTACGCATGATTTAGACTTTTTACCATTCCCTGCTGGTTTTATACTCGAAGATTTCGTTATCAATGTAACTACTCCGTTTTCGGGTGGTCCAATAACCGATGCGGCGTTAGGCTTTGGCACTATAAATCTCGGCATAATTTATCAGGGTGCATCCGATGTTTTTACAGCACCGGTGCAATTTGGCCCAGGCGATTCTAATTCCGTTTCAAGTTTTACAATAGATGACACTTTTCGTTTAGAATTAAGCTCGTCGAGCATATTGAATAACCTCACCGCTGGTGCATTTGATATTTATGTTCTGGTAAAAGATTTAAATAACGATACCGGCTCTGGTGCCATCGGTGGGCGCGGCGCTCAAGTTTCTGTATCAAGTTTGGGACTCTCTGGAACAACTCAAATCCCTTTCACCGTCGCCAACAAAGTTTATTCTACAAACGATGTCTACATTGGAACTAATCAGTTTCTCGCACAAGCGACGACGTTACATCTATTAAACATTAGCGTCACCACAGCCATTAACAATTCACAGTCAACAACTGTTTATTATCAGATAAATGCTGGTTCACAAATTGCGTTTGATATTGAAATTGGTGGAACGTCTGCACCAATGCAAAATGCTACTGTTCCGGTTAAATTAAGCGCCGGAGACACAGTTCAACTTTATGTTGCCAGCGATGCTGCAACGGCAACGTCAATCGTCGCTTCTTTCACCGAACTTGGAACTGGCCTTGCTGGAATGACTGGCGCTACTGGAATGACTGGTGAAACCGGCGCTGATTCTACCGTTCCGGGTCCAACTGGTGACTTTGGACCCACTGGCGCGACTGGCACACCGGATTACTACGGCTATCAATATCAGTACGACAACACGGTTAATCCGACTCCTGTAAACGGTCAAATCGCCTTCGACAACACCGACCCGACGCTTGCTACAAATGTTTATATTCCAGTAAGCGGTGGAACTGTTTCTCTCGGCGATGTTTTAGCCGCTATAAATCTCGATTCGCAAATTATTGTCAGCGACATAGACCAACTCACTCAACTTATTTACATCGTTAGCGGTCCAAGTTCACTGAGCGGTGGAATTTACACTTTTCCTGTGACCTTTGTTGGCTGGAACAGTGGCCCGACATTAACTCTTAATCAAAACATCGGCGTGTTCTTCGCAATCGCTGGATTGCTAGGCCCGACAGGTCCTACTGGCGCGACCGCTGGAAATACCGGAGTCACGGGGGCGACTGGTGATGTTGGAGATACGGGGTCCACAGGCCCAACAGGTTCCACAGGCTCGACGGGAGCGCCATCATTTTATGGCTTTGAATATGTATATCAAAGTGCAAATGTTTCCACTCCAGGTGGTGGTGGATTTTCTTTTGACACTTTGAATCCTAATTTGGCCTCGGTTTTGTATATTTCGATAGCCGAACTAAATGCGATTCAAATTACTTCGTTGCTTGAGAACATAAAAAACAATTCCCAGATTGTTATTTCACCGCAAGATCAATCTTATCAATATGTTTATCAAACAACCGCCGATGCCACGCTGGTTGGCAACGTCGTATATATAAATGTCATGCTTCTCGGAACCCCTAATGGGACTCTAGTAAACGGAACCGATGTCGGTGTGTTTTTTGCTTCCGCTGGTGCTGATGGATTCACTGGCTCGACAGGACCCACAGGCGCTCAAGGTCATACTGGTTTAACAGGACAAAGTGGAAATACTGGACCAACTGGCGGAACCGGACAAACCGGATTGTTAGCTTTTAAAGATTATCAATATATTTTCACCACAACGCTGACTACCACACCAGCGACCACTTTTGCCTCTGTCGATAATGTCAGCCCCTATTTTTCAAGCAATATGTATTTAAACCAAAATTTTGTGGGGGGATTTTTTGGCGGTAGTTATTTAACAATTCTACCCAAAGGGACATTGATTACAATGTCCACTCAAGATCAAACAAATTGGATAACCTGGCGAACAACGGCGGCTGTTACAATTTCTGGTAGCGTTTTCACGCTTCCAATAACCCCTATTGGGTCTTCAAATTCTCCTGTATTTTCTAATAATCAAGCCGTTGGTATCGCCATTGCCGTAGCCGGGCCTAGCGGAGTTACTGGAAATTCTGGAAATACTGGTACTACAGGAGCTACTGGTTTTGGAAACACAGGACAAACCGGCAATACAGGTTCGACTGGCTCAACCGGACAAAATGGGTATCAAGGTTTCCATTATCAATATGTTTCTAATACTTCGACACCTGCGAATACAAAGTTTTCGGCAAATTCTTCGAACCTTGCCGTTGCAACGATTTTATATTTAAGCACGAATTCATTTACCACGACGATTCCAAGCATAACCACGATGCCAATAGGTTCGCTTGTGATTCTGAGTCCGGTTGATGGAAGCGCGGTTTCTTATTACACTTCGACAGGCGCGGTTACTTTAAGCGGCTCTGTCTACGCGATTCCAGTGAGCTTCACTAATGGTCTGACAAGTTTTCCAGCAAATGCCGACATAGGCATTGCACTCTTATATTTAGGAGCGAAAGGAAATACTGGAAATACCGGCGTCACTGGCGGGACGGGGCTAACAGGTCAATCTGGAAACACAGGTCCAACCGGACCTAATCCAATCGTCGGTTTAAATTATACGTTTGATAATTCAAATACTACCGTACCCGCGTCGGGGAAGTTTTCGTCGCAATCTGCAAATATGTCTGCGACTACAACCTTGTATTTTAATACTCAAAATAATCTTACTGCCACCGGAAGTTTGACTGCGTATCCGGTTGGTTCTCAGGTAACTTTGACTCCCACGAATAATTCAGACCAACCGGCTCTTTATGTCACAACCGGAGCAATTACTTTATCGGGTACTTTCCCGAACGCTGTATTCACTGTCCCCGTGTCGGCTATTATGGCCTTTGGTTCGGCATACACCAACGGTGCTATCAATGGTGTCTTGTTTACTTCGAAAGGTGACAAAGGCGCGACTGGTGGAACCGGAAATACTGGCGGAACTTCAAACACCGGCCCCACCGGTTCAACAGGAGCTACTGGCGGAACGGGCGGAACGGGCCAAACTGGATTGATGCCGTATTACGGCTACCGCTGGCAATATAACAGCGCAGTCACGACAACTCCGGCCACTGGATTTATTTCTTTCAGCAATGCAACGCCAAGTTCTGCGGCCACCATGTATATCAATCAAACTTCTTTTGATACATATAACATGCTTGGCTTTTTGACTTTGTTGACCAGTGGTTCGCAGATTGTGGTTTCGTCACAAGACCAAACTGCACAATACCTTTTCAAAGTTAACGGAACCATTTCGGTTTCGGGCGGCGTGTTCACAATTCCGATTTTCGACGGTTCTCACATGGGAACCTTTTCCAACAATCAAATTCTTGGAGTGTTTTTAGCACCCGCAGGGCCTACAGGTCCCACGGGCGTAACAGGTCCCACTGGAGCTACATCGGGAAATACCGGAGCGACCGGAGCAACGGGTTCGAGTTTCTTAGGCTTGCAATACTCTTTCAATGCTGGCACTTATGGCACCGCTGTTTCAGGGCAATTGCAATTTAGTAGCTCCACTCCGTCTTCTGTTACCCAAATGGAGATTTCAGAAATAACCGCCGATGGGTTGACGAACTCGCTTTTATTTTATTACGCGAGTACGACGCAATTTATTTTCACGAATCTGGCTCAAACTAAACAATTTATTTTTCAAAAAGGTGACAATTTTCCGCCGCCCCCAGGAACTTCACCCAATTTTATTTTGCCGGTTAGCTTGTCCTTCGTTAGCAACGTCGGCGGAAATTTTTCCAACGGCGAACAAGTTGGTGTGTTGCAGGTTCTAGGTGGGCCTCAAGGTCTGACTGGTTTGACAGGTCAGTCTGGAAACACTGGTTCGACCGGTGCGACCGGACCCGCAGGTGCTCCGACAGGTGCGACAGGCGGAACAGGTGCGACCGGATTAACGGGCGGTAGCTTCTTAGGATATTCATACGTTTTCAGTACAGCTACGAGCGGTGCTGCATCGGCTGGTGGAGTGCATTTCGACAGTTTAACTCCGTCTTCGATTTCGACGGTATTTTTTGACCAAGTAAATCAAAACGGCGCTACTGTTACTTGGTTTCCATCTACATCCACAGTTACCCAAATTATTTTCACTAACTTTGCACAAACAAAACAAATTATTGTGCGGAATGCGTCTCCGTTTCCACCACCGCCACCTTTGCCTGGAATTACGACTAATTCCCTTAGTGTGGTTTATGAAAGCAGTAGCGGTGGAATGTTTTCCAACGGTGAACAAATTGGTGTTTTGATTATTCCAGGTGGAAATGCTGGAAATACGGGAGGCACAGGCCCGACTGGACAAACCGGGCCTTCGTCACCTGTTCATTATATTTTTGATACTGCGACTGGCGGAACGCCGTCTTATGGATATTTGCAGTACAACAACGCAACTCAAAACTCAGCAACAGTTCTCTATTTCCAACAGTTTTCATTCAACAATATTAATATGGCCCAATTCGTAGCCAGCTTAACCGTTGGCTCCGTGATTTGGGTTCATACCGCCGATTTAACCGTTGTTCATCAGTGGAACGTGGTGTCTGTCGCGAATCCATTTGGTTTTGTGAACGTCACAGTTACTTTCCGTGGATGGACGAATAATTCGTTCACTACTGGTCAGGACGTTTACATAACTGTCGGTCCCGCTGGTGTTGGTCCGACAGGTCCTACAGGAAGCACTGGTTCTACAGGTTCTACGGGTCCGACCGGAAGTGGTGTTTTTCCTTCGGCGGTTCCTTCGCCAATAGGAACCAATTACACAATTGTCAGCGGTGACAATGGAGCCTTATTGCTCAACGGAAATACTACTTCTACTCCGTCTACTTGGTTACTTCCGGCTCCGACCGCTAAATTTATGGTTTGTATCAAAGACTGTTACGGATATTTCGAATTTTCGCCGCTGACGCTGGTTCGTCTCGGTGGCACAGGTCAAATTGATTTGCAGTCTCAGGATTTAGTTGTTCGAAAAGCCTTCGCAAGTTTCTTTTTAATCGCTGACGGTACGAATTGGTGGACGGTAGGACTTTAGGAGTTAATTAAATGGGTGGCCTTCAAAGAGCTTTATTTACATCAGCCGGTTCATTTACTTTCACGCCGCCGACAATCGGCACGATAGGTAGTGAATTATGGGTTATTCTTGTAGGTGGTGGTGGTGCGGCTGGTAGCGGTGGCGGATATAATACTACAGGTTCCAAAAATGGCGGTTGGGGCGGTGGTGGCGGTGCTGGTGAAATTAAAAGAATTTATCTTCCAGTTTTTTCTCCGACACCTATAAGTTTCACGGTTGGTGCTGGTGGTGTTTGTCCCGCTGGTGGCACTGGTGGAACCGCGCCAACAAACGGCGGTGTCGGTGGAACTGGTGGAACTACCTCAATTACTGGTGGCATTAGTCGCTATGCGACGATGCAAGCCTTGGGCGGTTTAGGTGGTGGCGGTGGCGGTGCGGCTTCTTCCACACAACATGGATGCGGTGGAGGCGGTGGCGGTGGTGCTGGTGGAACCGCAGGTGGAACCGCAAAC
>Ga0070717_10000425_pt1 | contig 27019 bp, 22 predicted proteins | sample LARL113metaG_FD_71366 | JGI IMG/M metagenome (GOLD analysis project Ga0070717, IMG submission 71366) | Corn, switchgrass and miscanthus rhizosphere microbial communities from Kellogg Biological Station, Michigan, USA - LAR L11-3 metaG | ecosystem: Host-associated > Plants > Roots > Rhizosphere ...
CGAGCAAGGGCGGCCAGAATTTCAGCTACATCAACGCTTGCTATGCCATGAAGGATGGCGCCTCAAAAGCGAAGGCGGGCGGGTGCAAGCAAGCAAAGGCCGGCGGGAAAAAGAAAGCCTGAGTTATCTCGCTAAAGCAAACGAACGGGCCGCTGTTTCAGCGGCCCGTTCCCGTTTTGGCATTCCTCGTCTGAATCACTTTTTGCGAGGCGGGATCTGCAATAGCTCTGCAATCTGGTCCTGGGTCAGCGGCTTGTCGAGAAACTTCAGCTGCACCGCGTCGCGGATTGCGCCATCAAGATCGGCAAACTTGTCGGTCTGCATTGTTTCCTTCGGCTGAAATTTGTCCATGGACTCTTTCAGCAGGTCGACCGGCTGATTCATCTTCTTCGAATACATCTCGAGCGCCTTTGGATCGGAATACATCCAATCGACGGATTCACGATAGGCCTCCATGAAGCGCATGATCGCATCGCGCTTCGTCTTGAGCGAATCGGCATTGACGATAAGTGTCCGCACCGTCTGTCCGCGGAGTGATGGGACGTCGCTGCCGCGCGCCAGAATGCGGATCTTCCCTTCCCTGATCTCTCGCAAGCCGAACGGCGGCGCCGCCCAGCCTATGTCGACCTGGCCAGACATAACCGCGGTCAACGTGGCCGCGGGGCCGCCTGTCGCTGTTGGTTTGGCTTTTGCGCCAAGTTCGCTGATGAATGCGACAACGATATTGTTCGAGCTCGAACCATTGGTCGAATAGGCGATCGTGTTGTCGGCCGTGGCGTCCTTCAAGGTCTGGAGTTTCGAGTCTGCCTTGACGTACCAGTAGAGATCACCTGTTCCTGTGAACGCAGGCGCTAGAATACGTACTGGTGCACCCTTGGCGAAGGCACGCATCACCCCGGCCGCGCCGACACCGCCGCCGATATCCGCGCTGCCGGAGATCACGGCCTGAATAGTCTCTCCCGCTCCTTGCGTTCCGGTATTTTCGAGCACCAGACCATATTTCTTGAAGATGCCGGCATCCTGACCGAGCGTGGGTGCCTGGTTTTCCCAGTTGTTGATTTGCCCGATGACGACCTTCAGCGTGTCCTCGGCGTGAGCACTACCAGTGCACAACGCGAGCGGCACCACTATGCCGAGCGCACCGACAATTTTCTTAAGTCTGTTCATGCGACATCCTCCCATTATCGTTTTACGGTATCGCCCCACCTGATGTTCATTTCAATACTGCATCAACGCCGACGTTTGGTCGCGCGCTTTGGCTTGACCTTTGTGCGCGTGCGCTTCGCTTTTGCGACGGGTGCGGCTTTCTTTGCAACTGGCGCCGCACTTGCCGTCTTGTTGGCCACGCGCATCGACCAATATTCCCAGGAGCGTGTAAGGCCCGTGGTCTTGCCAGTGATTTCACCGGCCAATTTGGTTTCCCCCGCCGAAAGAGTGGCAATGTTGGAACCGAGAGTCATGGCACGCACCTGGTATTCTGCGTTTCTCGCGGAGTAGACCGAACGGAAAACACAGTCACGAACACTGGTGCCGGCAACAGTAACCCCGTGGCGCATCATCAACACCATCCAACGGTTGCCCAGAGCGCGGGCCAGTGAAGCGCCCTCCTCCGGCTTGACCACCAGCATGTTGGTGTCGCCGAATTCGTCGTGCTGATCCCAGAACGGCGGGCGAATGCCACCGACGGCTCCAAGGTGAAAGATCGGCATGTAGTCGGTACCAGTCGCGAGCAACGGCATGAATGCCGGGCAATGATGATGGCAGACGGAATTCACGTCCGGCCGGGCTTTGTATATCTCACCGTGAATCACCCGCTCGGAATATTGCCCCACGTCGGGGTCGCGCAGCGGCTGTGATTCGAGATCGTATTCAATGAAATCGTCCGGCGTGACGAGTTCGGGTGCGCGCGAGCGTGATAACAGATAGCGGCGCGGATTTTCGGGGTGACGCATGCTGACGTGGCCGAAGGCGTCGATAATGCCCTCGTTGGCGACAATCTGATTACCGAGCGCGAGTTCCTGGCGGGCTTCAAGTATGTTGGACACAGAGGTTTTCCTTAAAAGCGACTGACCGGCCCGCATTATAGGACAACGTGGCCGCCGGACTAGCGTGTACAGAGCTTGACAGATTGCGCCCGTTGGAGACGCTTCCTGCCACATGGCTGCATCCGCCCAGATCGTTGTCGACCGCGTGAACCACCTCTATCGCCCGCCGCGCGGACGCGAGGTGCTTGCGCTCGATCAGGTTTCGCTTGAGGTCGCCAATCGCGAGTTTGTCGCCTTGCTGGGACCGTCCGGCTGCGGGAAATCAACTCTGCTCTACCTTATCGGTGGTTTTTTGCCGGTGGAAACCGGGGCAATTCGCGTCGATGGCCAGACTGTCGCTGGTCCGGGTCCCGACCGCGGCATCGTATTTCAGCATTTTGCCTTGTTCCCCTGGAAAACCGTTCGCGGCAACATTCTCTATGGCCTCGAGCGGCAAGGCATGCCGAAGGATGAGCGCGAGAAGCGCGCCGCGGACTTTATCAATCTGGTCGGGCTCACCGGATTTGAAGACAGCTATCCATCACAACTATCTGGCGGAATGAAACAGCGCACCGCCATCGCTCGAACTCTGGCCTTCGATCCGAAAATTCTTCTGATGGACGAACCTTTCGGTGCGCTCGACGCTCAAACTCGAGGATTGATGCAGAGTGAATTGTTGCGCATCTGGCAGCGCACGCCCAAGACGGTGATATTTGTGACGCACGATGTGCAGGAAGCTGTTTATCTCGCCGATCGCGTTGCGGTGATGTCGGCGCGTCCGGGCCGCATCAAGGCCATCGTCGACACCAAGTTCGACAAGAACGACCCTGATATCTTCAAGAACAAGTTTTTCGTCGAAAAGGTCGATGAAATCTGGAATCTGGTGAAAGAAGAAGCCATCAAGGCTCAAGGCAAGCGGCCATAGCCGGACGCACAAAGCCATGAAGCATTTCCTGATACGCTACTTTCCGCTGGTCCTGCTTGCGATCGCCTGGGAGGTCGTTGCGCGGCTCGAACTTGTTTCATCGGGCGCGCTGCCGCCTCTGTCGGACGTCATCACCGCCGGCGTCGACATGATCAAAGACGGCGAACTCATCACCAATGGCGCGGCGTCGCTTTACCGCGCTGCCGTCGGACTGGCGCTCGCAATCCTCGTTGGCGGACTCCTCGGCATTGCCATGGCCTGGTGGAAGCCGGTGAATGTGCTGCTTGCCCCGCTTGTCGAGATTTTCTACCCGCTGCCGAAATCGGCGCTCATCCCGGTAACGGTGATCTGGCTCGGCTTCGGTGACGGTTCGAAAATTCTTCTGATCTTTCTGGGCTGCATGCTGCCGGTGACGATCGGAGCATTCAACGGCGCCCGCTCCAGCGAACAGGTGCTGGTCTGGTCGGCACGCAGCATGGGCGCAAGTCGGCTTCGTATGCTCTGGGACGTCGTCCTGCCGAGCGCAATGCCGGAACTGCTCAACGGGATTCGTACCGCATTGGCGCTGTCTTTCATCCTGCTCGTTTCATCGGAGCTGATCGTTGCGCAAAAAGGCTTCGGCTACTTGATCGGATCTCTGGGCGCCAACGGAACCTATGATGCGATGTATGCGGTCGTGCTTACGGTGGCGTTTCTCGGGTTCGCCGCCGATCGTCTTTATCTCAATATAACCAGGCGGACGCTTGCATGGCGCGACTAGCTCAAGCCCTGCCCGATAGCGGCAAGCCCCCCGACGGCACTCCAGAAAAAGCCGCCCGGTTCGCCTACGCGTTGGCTTGGGGGTTTGCCCGCATATTTTCCGTCGTCGCATTGGCGGTTGCATGGGAGGTGCTGGCGCGAAGCGGGACGTTCACTCCGTTTCAGCTGCCGGCACTTAGCGCGGTCCTCGAACGCATCTGGAATGACGCCGTATCGGGTGATCTTTGGATCAATACCGCACTCACACTTTATCGGGCGCTCACGGCATTCGCCATTTGTGCAATCGGCGGCGTGCTCATTGGCATGGCCATGTCACGCAACGTTTTTGCCAACTGGTTCTTCGACCCGATCGTATCGGTCGGCTTTCCGATGCCGAAGATCGCATTCCTTCCCGTGGTGATCCTCTGGCTCGGTGTGTACGACGTTTCCAAGATCACCATCATCGTCATCGACGCGATCTTTCCGGTCATCGCAGCGACCGTGATCGCGATCCAGGGCGTTGAACGTGAATTGATCTGGTCGGCACGCAACATGGGAGCGACCAACCGGGAGCTCTTGCACCAGATCATTCTTCCCGCGGCCCTCCCCCAGATCCTGACGGGGCTACAGGTCGCGCTGCCGCTGTCGTTGATCGTTGCTGTCGTCGCGGAAATGCTGATGGGAGGTTACGGCCTTGGTGGCGCCATGATGACGGCATCGCGGTTTGCCAACTCCACCAGCGTATTCGCCGGCATCGTGGAAATCGCCGTCGTCGGGTTTGTCCTGGTCAAAGCAATGGCCTTGATCAGGCGCAGGCTCCTGATCTGGCACCAGGAAGCAGTTCAGCCATATACACAGTAAGGGACCGATCTATCAGACCGAAGCGCGTGCCGCTTCCGGTACGGCCGCGGGGACGGGTACCGTCATTGTCTCTTCGACAGGCACAAACCGGCAGATCCAATAGCTCATGGCAATGGCTGCAAATGCAACGACCGCGCCACCCACGAGATCAATGAAATAATGTGCTCCATCGATAGGCGTCGCCGCGATCAGCGCGGCATTGAGCGCGATTGCCGGCCACCGCACGTAAGGGACCTTACGCAGGGCCCAGATGAACATGATGGCGCCGGCCGTATGAAAGCTCGGAAAGGTGATCAACCCTTCGAGATTATCGAGTGGGATTGAGCGGAACGTGCCGGCACGCAAAGCCTCAAGCGTCGGTACGTGCGTGTACACAGTCGAACTGATGTTGGCATAGACCTGCGGCGTCAGATCGAGATAGACGAATGCGGCAACAGCCGGGGCGAAGACCGAGAGCGCGGAGGTCATGATCAGGGCCAGACCGAAAGCGAGCATCCAGCGTCGCAGGTTCGGCAACTGGTTGGCGATCATGAGCACCATTGGCACCAACGCGAACTGCGGCAGCAACGACATGTAGGCGTAGCCTGCAAGCTCGGCGAGCAGAGGACGGTTGTTGACGAAATCGAGATAGGCGCGCCGGTCGAGACCAAGGGCCTGGTCGATCGCATACAGCTGTGCGTCGCGATACGGGAAATTGGTTGTCATCGCTGCGTAGGTCAGCAGAATGCCGAACAGCAGGATGAGCAACATCTGAGCCGCGGCTTCAGTGACCGAACACAGATGCGGATTAGGGCGGCGGTAACGATAGAAAACACTTGCCGACATGAGGCCCGCGATCGCCAAGGGCAGCCACGGATTGCTGCGCAGATCGACGCTGAGACCGGCCAACGCGAAACTGACGATGGTCATGGTCGCCATCGTGCCAACCAGGCACCAGACGAGCGTCGCGCGCGTGAGAGTCATCGAAAGTCCTGCCCCGTTATTAAAGCACTATGCAGCGCATGTGCTTAAAATTGCTTTTCACCGCCAACCTCACGCAAAGATGTAAACAGTGGCTCTAACTTTTCCCTAAAACCGCGGATTTCATTCTGAAACAGGCACTTCGATGATTTGCCATTCGTTAAAGACCGCCGCTCGAATTCCGGCGATGAGCAATCCAAATCCCACACGGACGCGTACTTGGCCTTGTGTACTTTCGCGGGGCTTGAAAGCGGCCTTATGTACCGCATGGCGGGGCATTCAAGCCGATGCCTCAGGCTTGCCAAAACCAGTTTGACCTCCGACAATCTTCATTCGCGTTGAGATGCTTGCCACCGAACGCGCAAGCCCCGCGAATACTGGGAGGAAATTGATGCGCTATATGAGATTCGCGCTGGCCGGCGCGTGTGCATTCGGCCTTGTCGGCCTGACCCCCGCCACCGCTGCTGAACCCGTAAAGATCCGCATGTCCTGGGTGGCGCCTGTCGCCAATTGGGCTTCGATCGTTCTCGAGAAAAAAGACTTGGCCAAGCACATGGGCAAGTCCTACACGGTCGAATCCGTTCGCTATCAAGGCACGCCACAGATGATAACGGCGATCGCCAATAACGAGTTGGAAGTCTCCAACCTCGCCTATTCATCGCTTGCGATCGCAATTGAAAACGCCGGACTTGATGACATCCGCGTCATTGCCGACGAATTCCAGGACGGTGTGCCGGGCTATTACACGCAGGAATATTTTGTCCGCAAGGACAGCGGCATCGACAAGGTCGAAGACCTCAAGGGCAAGGTGATCGGCACCAACGCCGGCGGCAGCGCCGTCGATATTGCCATGCGCGCGATGTTGAGAAAGCACGGGCTCGAAGAGAAGCGCGACTACACAATGGTCGAAAGCCCGCTTCCGGCAATGCCCGCGGTCCTTCTCGAGAAAAAGGCCGACCTTGTGCCGGCCGTTCTTCCATTCGCCTTCAATCCGAAGCTGCGCGAGGAAGGCAAGGTCTTGTTCAAGCAAAATGAAGCGCTCGGCGTAACGCAAATGATCGTCTGGACCGCGCGCAAGTCATTCATCGAAAAGAACCGTGCCGCCATGGTGGATTTCATGGAGGACATGTTGCGCATCACGCGCTGGTTCCTCGACCCGAAAAACCATGACGAGGTCGCGCAGATCGCGTCAAGAATTACGAAGGCGCCACCCGAGCGCTTCGGTTGGCTGTTCACCAAGCAGGATACCTATCGCGACCCGAACCTGTTGCCGAACCTCGAAGCCTTGCAGCGCAACGTCGATGTTACGCGCGAACTTGGTTTCGTGAAAAACAAGATCGACATCAAGAAGTATTCGGACATCAGCCTGGTCCAGGAAGCGGCAAAACGCCTTCAGTAATTTTGCCGCTTTGCTCAAAAGCCAAAAGCCCCGGGGTTTTGCCGGGGCTTTCTATTTGGCCAATCAGATCCGCTTCAGCGGGATCGCCCCAAGGAAGTCGCGCTTACCGACTTCGACTCCAAAATTTCGCGCCAGCGCATAGGCCGCCGTGAGATGAAAATAGAAGTTCGGCAACATGAAATGGTCGAGATAGTCGGCACCTTTCATCTGCCCCTTGTTAGCGCCAAGAGGAAACGTGATTTCCCGATCGGATGAGGCATCGATGGCCTTCGCGTCGAGCGTCTTGAGAAACGCAACCGTTTTGGTGATGCGTTCCTTGAGCTGATCGAGAGTGGTTTCGTTGTCCTCGAACTTGGGTGCCTCGACGCCAGCAAGGCGCGCCGAGCCATTCTTGGCCTGGTCGCAGGCGACCTGAACCTGTCGGCCGAACGAAAACATATCCGGGGCCAGACGCCAGGCTACAAGGACCGTAGGGTCGATTTTTTTTGCCGCCACGTGGGCCGCCGCCTTGTCGAGGACGGCCGCAAGGGCGTTTAAACCGATCTCGAAGACCGGCAAAGATGCTTGAGACATTGAGAAGGGCATAGAGCTGATCCTTACAAACACAGCGTCGTGCCAATGCGAGCGGAGATAACGGCACGCTGCGGGAGCAGCCTTATAGCTCAGCCCATCGTCGGAGCAAGTTGTGATAAACGGAGGTCAGCTCCACCAAAGACACATGATCCGCATGTTTGCAGACTCAGACCTGTATTCGTCATCAATAACCAACTGAAATTCAGGCAATGCTCTAAACACTACTCTTTTGAATACTTACAAACTGCGACCCGAAGCTGTTTTGTATTTTGCCCGGTCACCAACCGCTGTTATAGCTGCGCCGTCACTTGCGAAAGGGCGCCGCCATGGCGGACACACGTGCGGCGCAATTGCGTCGTCTCTGGCTCAACGTGCATCTGTGGATCGGCATCGGCATCGCTGCCTTGCTGGTTCCGATCTCGCTGTCAGGTGCGCTGCTCGTGTGGCACGACGAGATCGACACGTGGATTAATCCGCACCGCTATGCCGTGACAGGCACGGAAGTCGCGCAACCGGTTTCCGCCTACCTTGCCAAGGCGGCGGAAGCCGTCGCGAAAGATCCAGCCAATTTGCGCGCCACTATCGTGCGCTATCCGGAAAAGGGTTGGCCCGTGCGCATCACCATGCGGGGGCAAAGTCGCGACGCCGGTGCGCGGCCGCGCGTCATAACGGTGTTCCTTGATCCGCCAACGGCGGCTGTCCTGGACGTGATGGAATTTCGGTCATCGTTCTTCGGTTTCCTGCACGTCTTTCACGAGAACCTGACGATCCCCGAATACAGCGGTCGCCAGATCGTCGGCTGGGTTGGTACAGGCCTGTTGATCATGTCGCTGACCGGACTGTGGCTGTGGTGGCCGCGCGGTGGCGGTTTCCTGCGCGGCTTGCGCTGGACCCGATCGGGGCGCTTCACCTTCAACCTGCATCATCTGATCGGTTTCTGGATTTCAATTCCGCTGGCGGTCGTGTCATTCACCGGCATTTATCTCGCGTTCCCGCAGACCGCACGCAACGCAATGTCGACGGTGGCGCCCATGGGTCCCCCGCGCGGCGGCTTTGGCGGTCAGGTCGCCCAGCACACGGCCCTGGCTGCGGACCGCGCTGTCGATATTGCACGCAAATCCGCGCCCAACGCGGAGCCCACTGCCCTTTTCCTTCCCGTGCAGCAGCGCGGTGAAGCAAATCTGAACTGGCGCGTGGAGATGAGAGGACGCGATGACGCGTTCACTGTGACTGTCGATGACCAAAGCGGACAAGCAAAAGTGATTGCGCCGCAATCAGGCGACCGCGCCGCCGCCTGGATTCGATGGATCCATGAGGGTTCCCACAGCGGTCCGCTCTGGGCCGCAGTCGTCTTTCTCACTGGTATTTTTCCGACTGTTTTCGCGGTGACCGGCATCATGATGTGGTTGCGCAAGCGTTCAGACCGCAGGGCGCGCAATGCCAGAAGTGCCGAGGCACAACTACGCCCCGCTGAGTGAGCCACCCGTGTTAGTATGGCCAAGGCCGAAAGGATCGAACCTTCGATGACCCTTTGTCCCAAGTATCGCGCCGCCCTGACGGCCGTTGGCCTTGCCATCAGCGTTGCCATGAGCGTTGCCACGCCGGCTGAACTTTTCGCTCAAGCGACGCCTCAAGGCTCGCCGACCACCGCAGACCCACCGGCTGTCGCGGCCCCACAAGTGACACCGGCCCCTTCCAGCCCCGCGCCAGCTGTCGAGCAAAGCACGACGCCCTCCACGGTTTCGCCGGACGTTGCGCTGAAATTACCGCGCGATCTGTCGCCCTGGGGCATGTTCATGGCGGCCGACGTTGTCGTCAAAGCAGTGATGGTCGGCCTCGCCTTTGCCTCGGTCCTGACCTGGACAATTTGGTTCGCCAAGGCCATGGAACTGATGACGGCGCGTCGGCGCATGCGTGCCGAGATTGTGGCGCTCGGTGAGGTTCGCTCCTGGAGCGACGTTGCGGCCTTTATGAACGGACGAGGCAATGGCACCGCCGCATTGCTGCGCGCAGCGGACGCCGAGTTGCGCCTGTCGGCAGATGCAATGTCTCCGGAGGGAGTAAAGGAACGAGTCGCTTCGAGGCTCGAGCGGCTCGAGGCAGCCGCCGGCCGTCGAATGATCCGCGGCACCGGAATCCTCGCCACCATCGGCGCGACCGCCCCCTTCGTCGGACTGTTCGGCACGGTCTGGGGCATCATGAACAGCTTCATCGGCATTTCGAAATCTCACACCACCAATCTCGCCGTGGTAGCGCCGGGCATCGCCGAAGCCCTGCTGGCAACCGCGCTCGGCCTGGTGGCGGCTATTCCAGCCGTGGTGATGTACAATATGTTCTCGCGCTGGATCGCCGGGTATCGCGCGCTGCACGCCGATGCCGCAGCGGAGATTCTGCGCATCATCAGCCGCGACCTCGATCGCGGCGCATTCAATCAACGCCCGGCGGAGCGCCGCCGGGCCATATCGGCTGCCGAGTGATCCGCGATGAGTGTGCGTCTCGACCACGGCGACGAAGAACTTAGCGAAGTCCACGAAATCAACGTCACGCCCTTCATCGACGTGATTCTGGTGCTGCTGATCATCTTCATGATCGCGGCACCGCTGGCGACAGTGGACATTTCCGTCGACCTTCCTGCCTCCAGTGCCGAACGGACACCGCGGCCTGACAAGCCACTGTTTCTCACGCTCAAGTCTGACCTGAGCGTTTCGCTGGACAACGACCAGATTAGCCGAGCGACGCTCGCCGGGGCGCTGGATCGCGCAACAGCCGGTGACAAGCAACAACGTGTTTTCCTGCGCGCCGACAAAACTGTGCCCTATGGCGAACTCATGAGTCTCATGAACGAACTGCGCAGCGCCGGCTATCTGCATGTTGCCCTTGTCGGACTGGAAGCCGAGAAACTCTGACCATGACGGCGACGATCCAGGCACCCCCCGCAAGGCGCCGCCCCGATGTGTTGCGATGGGGTTTCTGTTTCACGCTGGCCCTCGGTTTTCATGCGGCCGGCGCGGCGGCACTGTTCGCGCGATGGGGCGAGGACTCCGATCTTGTGGCCAACGCACCTGTGATCATGGTTGCTCTGGCGCCCCTGTCGGTCTCGCCGAACGTCACCCCGAACGATTCGCCACCGGGGCCCGAACAAACCGAAGCGCAGCCTGAACCCGAACCAGAGAAGCCTGTCGAGAAGCTCGATCTTCCGTTCGAACGTCAGGCAGAACCTATCGCGGTGACCCCGCCACCGAAGCCGATCGAGAAGCCAAAGGAGAACAAGCCGAAGCAAAAGCACGCGAGCCTCTCCAGCGTGCCAAGCCCAGCTGAGAAAAAGGCCGAGCGCGCGGCAGCGCCAATGCCGGGCGCTTCGTCGCGCAATAGCGATGCGGTACCAAACTGGAAATCGCAGCTCGTCGCGCGGCTCGAGCGCTACAAACGCTACCCCTCGGAGGCGCAATCGCGCGGCGAGTATGGTGTCGCGCAACTCGCCTTCAGCGTCGACCGAAGTGGCGGCGTGCACAATGCGCGCATTGTCCGCAGTTCAGGATCCAGCATTCTTGATCGCGAAACCTTGACGCTGGCCGAACGGGCCCAGCCACTCCCGCCACCACCGCCGGAAATCACCGGTGCGCAGATCCCGATAGTTGTACCGATCCGTTACAACGCCCGCTGAGACAGGATCAGCTGCGCCGGCGCTTCTCTTCGCGTGCGGCAGCTTGCTCGCCCAGCGAGCGACCGATCATCACCAGCACTGGCCCAGGCAGGTCCTCCGCGTCCAGCCGATGCGGAAGCTCGGCAACCGGTGCGGCGACCACCGATTGATCAGGCCGCGTGGCACGCGCAATGGCCACCGCCGGCGTCCTCGGATCAAGACCCTCGCCAACCGCTTTTTCAACCAGCGCCGCCAGCGTTCGCGTCGGCATATAGATCGCCGTTGTGGTCTGAGGGTCAGCAAGGCTCTGCCAGTCGAAGTCACTCGGCAATGAACCACTCTTTGTTGCGTGGCCGGTAACATATTGCAGTCGTCGCACGCGTTTGCGCTCGGTAAGTGGCAAGCCAAGTCTGGCGGCGGCGCCTTGTGCAGCTGTTATTCCCGGTACCACGTCGAATGCGATATTTGCTGCCCGGCACGCCTCAATCTCCTCGGCGGCGCGCCCAAAAATCAGCGGATCGCCGCCTTTGAGGCGAACCACACGTTTGCCTTGCCGCGCGAGGCTCACCATCAAGGCATTGATATCTTCCTGCTTGCAGGAGGGACCGAATCCGGTTTTGCCGACCAGCATCTTTCGCGCCTCCCGGCGCGCAAAGTCGAGAACGTCGCGCGAAACGAGATCGTCGAACAAAATGACATCCGCCGACTGAAGCGCGCGTACAGCCCGCAACGTCAGCAATTCGGGATCGCCCGGACCGGCTCCGACGAGCGTCACCGAACCGTTCTCGACCGCCGTACCGAGACCTTGCACCTCGGCGATGAAACGATCGAAGTCGTTTTCGCTCGGCTGATGTTCGGGATTGGATACCGCGTGCGCCGTGAACAATTGCCAGAATTTGCGGCGACCGGAAAATGACAGGCCGGATGTCTTGACCGCATTTCGCCAACGCGCGGCCGCGGCGGCCCAAGCGGTGAATCCGTTGGGCAACAACGCTTCAAGTTTCGCCCGAATGGCCTGCGCAAACACCGGGGCAGCACCGTCGGTCGAAATTCCAATAACCAGAGGCGAGCGGTTGACGATGGCTCCGAACGCGAAGTCGCAGAAGGCTGGCTTGTCGATAACGTTCACCGGCACACCGCGGGCGCGCGAAGCGGTGGCGAATTTCGCGGCCGCTTCATCATCGTCGAAGGCCCCGATTGCGATGGCTGCGCCCGCGAGATCGTCAGCCGTCCAGACGCGACGATTGACGGCGATGGCGCCACGCGGTGGACTTTCGGCGACCTCGAGCAATTCGTCAGACGGTTCCGCCGCGTAGACATCCACCTGCGCACCCGACGCGGACAGCAATTCGGCCTTCCACGCCGCGGCCGCACTTCCGCCGGCGACGACGGCGCGTTTGCCGTCGAGCGCCAGAAAAACGGGAAGACGAGCCAGTGAGCCAAGGCTCGGCGGCTTTTCTTCAAGCGGTTTGCGCGACACGGTCATCAGCAACGATCCTTTTGAGCTCCGGCAAACACGAGCCGCAATTTGTGCCGGCGCGCAGCGCAACCCCGATTTGTTCTACGCTTGCCGCCCTGCCGCTTGCAAGCGCAGCTCGAATGACATTCAGGCCGACGCCGAAACAGGCGCAAACGAGCGGTCCGGGGTCGGCAATGCCCTTTGTCGACTTGCCAGAAAGCATCGCGCGCCGCTCCGGCTCACTCGGAGCTTCGCCCTCGAAGATAGTCTTGATCGAATCCCATTGTGGAATCGTCCCAGCCTTTCCCAGAAACAGACAACCCATGAACCGACCATCGGCGAAAGCCGCCACACGATAGATGCCACGGGGCTCGTCGAAAAATTCGGCCGTCTCGCGGGCTCCTAACAAGGCAGCGGCGCGCTTTCGCCATTCACCCGGCGGCTCGTTGCTCGCAAACAGCAATCCTTGGCCGTTCGCCACTGCGACGCGGGCCCACCACGTGCTCAGGGGCATCTTTGGAAGCGCGCGGGCGAGCAGAAAGCCGCGGTAGGCAAACGAGACGGGTTCGACAGAGACCGGTGTTGCCTTGGCCTCGGGCTGACCTGAGTAAGGATCGTTTGCAGGCATCACCAGGTCGCCGACACGCGCCTCCGATGCGGTTTTGTCGTTCCAATGAATCGGCGCAAACAAGCTGCCCCGCTTCTGGCTATCGGTAACGACGACCTTGAGCACACATGTCCCATAGGACGAACTGACACGGGCGAAAGCCCCGTCGGTGAGCTCTGCATTCGCCGCGTCCGCTGGATGGATTTCCACGAAGGGTTCCGGCGAATGATTGGCCAGTCGCGGACTCTGCCCGGAGCGTGTCATCGTGTGCCACTGGTCGCGTACCCGACCGGTGTTGAGCCGCAATGGAAAGTGCTGGGAGACATCAGCACTCAATGCAGGCTTTGCGCAGGCAATGAAACGCGCTTTGCTGTTCGCCGTGAAAAATCGTCCGTCGCCAAAGAATCTCGTCGTTATTCGAGCCGTTCCTTCGCGCGCCGGCCACTGCACCGGATCGAGTGCATTGAATTCATCATCATCAAGTTGAGATAACGCGCCGATATCGAAATCACGCGTGCCTCCGTTCTCGAAGGCTGACAGTGCGGCGTGCTCGCGGAAGACATCCGCCACGGTCCGATAAGCGAAAGCCTCGCCAAAACCCATTCGGCGCGCGACCTGCGTCACAATCCACCAATCGGATTTTACTTCGCCTGGGGCCTTCAGGAATGGGCGCTGCCGCGAGATACGTCGCTCGGAATTGGTGACGGTGCCATCTTTCTCTCCCCAGGCGCACGCCGGCAGGAGGATCTGCGCCCCTGCATCGATCGTGTCGTTCGAGATCACATTGTCCGATATGACAAAGAGATCGAGCTTGGACAGCGAGTCGCGAACCGCGCGCGCCCGCGGCAAGGATACCGCCGGATTGGTCCCCATGACCCAGAGCGCCTTGATCTTGCCGCGCTCTATCGCGTCGAACATCTGAACGGCTTTCAGGCCCTCACGCCGTACTATCTTTGGTGCATTCCAGAAGCGGGCGACACGATCGATCTCGGCCGGCGAAAACGCCATATGCGCAGCCAGTTGGTTGGCAAGGCCGCCGACCTCGCGTCCACCCATCGCATTCGGTTGACCGGTCAGCGAGAACGGCCCCATACCCGGTTTGCCGATGCGGCCCGTCGCGAGATGGCAGTTGATGATGCTGGTGACCTTGTCGGTTCCCTGCGCTGACTGATTTACCCCTTGCGAAAAGCATGTGACCACGTTCGATGTGGCCGCGAACCATTGAAAGAACCGCAAAACGTCAGGCGCGCTGAGGCCGGCGCGCGCTGCGGTTACTTCTATGTCAGGCGCGATCTCGCGCGCACGGACCAGCGCGTCTGTAAAACCCAAGGTGTGAGCGTCGATGTAGCCGTAGTCGAGCGCGGTCGTTTCGGCGAGGTAGACCAGAAGCCCCGCAAACAGGACCGAATCCATGCCGGGAGCGATCGGGAGAAACAGATCCGCGTCTTCGGCCGTGGCGGTGCGTCGTGGATCGATGACAACGATCCGCGAACCGCGTGAATGCTTGTTGGCGACGATCCGCTGATACAGCACCGGATGACACCAGGCCGCGTTGGACCCGACCAGGATGACGAGATCGGCAATATCCAGGTCTTCATAAACGCCTGGTACGGTGTCGGCGCCGAATGCGCGACGGTGACCTGCCACCGATGAAGCCATGCACAAGCGCGAATTGGTGTCGACATTGGGCGAGCCGATAAAGCCCTTCATCAATTTATTCGCGACGTAGTAGTCCTCGGTCAGCAGCTGGCCCGAGAGATAAAAGGCGACGGCATCAGGTCCATGCTGGGCAATGGTTTGCGCAAAGCCGTTCGCCACACGATCCAGCGCCGATTCCCACGTAACGGGAGCAAGGCCCCAATCCGCTTCGCGCATCATCGGCCGCAGCAGGCGGTTCTCGAGCCCGAGCGTCTCACCCAAGGCCATGCCTTTGGAACAAAGTCTGCCCAGATTGGCTGGATGCCGGGGATCACCGGCGATGATGGCGCCACCCTGCATATCGGGCTTTGCGATTATCCCGCAGCCGACACCGCAATAAGGGCATGTTGTGCGTATCGCCGGCGGATGCTGGGCTGGAGCGTTCATTAATAAACGTCCTGCTGATAGCGGTTTTTCTTCTTCAGCTCACTGACGAAAGCCGTCGCCTCTTCCGGGCTGCGCATTCCGTACTGCGCGACGATATCAACGAGCGCGATCTCGACATCCTTGGCCATGCGCTTTGCATCGCCGCAAACATAGATATGTGCACCGTCGGCCAGCCACGACCACAAGTCCCGCCCGACCTCACGCATGCGATCCTGCACATAAATCTTTTCATTGCCGTCGCGCGACCAGGCCAGAGACAGACGCGTTAAAAGGCCGGACGTCTTCATCTCCCGGAACTCGTCCTCGTAGAAAAAATCGAAATCGGAATGCTGATGGCCGAAGAACAGCCAGTTGCGGCCTTTCGCGCCGATTGCCCGGCGCTCCTGCAGAAATGCACGGAACGGCGCTACTCCCGTGCCGGGCCCAATCATGATGATCGGCACGGAGGGATCAGCCGGCAAACCAAAGGCGTGAGCCTTTTGCACGTAGACCTTGAGCGCACTTCCAGTTGGTAGGCGTTCAGCGAGATAGGTCGAAGCGACACCCAGGCGCTTGCGGTTACCGATGTCATATCGCACCGCATCGACAGTGAGCGCGATACGCCCGGGGTTGGTCTTTGGCGACGACGAGATCGAGTAGAGGCGCGGCTGCAATGGGTCTAGTGCCTCGATGAACGCCTCGGGGTCTGGCCGGATGGACGGAAATTTCTCAATGGCCGCGAGCACATCGAGCACGGCGGCATCGCCGTCCGGATCTTCGCCGGTCGACAACGCCCTCGCCTTTTTTCGCCGGTCGCCACCGGTAATGTAGGAAAACAGCTGAAACAGCATGTCGGGCGCCGGGGACAACGATACGCCGTCGGTCAAAACTTCCCGCAGCGTACGGCCACCGATCGGAAATTCCGGCGGCGCATCGAGAGCCTTGATGACCGCCTCGACCAGCAACGGATCGTTGGCGGGAAAAAGACCAAATGCATCTCCCACGGCATAGTCGAGTCCGCATGCGGACAAGTCGAATTCGAGGTGCCACGTTTCCTTCGCCGATCCCGGCTTGTTCAGGCGTGCCCGTGACACAAATACGGCTTCCGCAGGATTATCGCGCGAACCGCCCGATATCGCGGCGGGCGGCGACACTGGTTTTGCAACCTCCGCCGCGGGCTTCCCCGGCGCGCTTTTGAATTCCTCGAACAAGGCCTTGAGGGCCCGCGCGGTTTCCTTGCCGCCCGGTACGCAGAGGTTCAGGCGCTCTTCCTTGCCGGAGTGAATGGCACCCGAATAATTTTTGCAGTCGTAGCCGCACTGACCGCAATCCTGCTGCGCCATCGCAGCCATCATGCGCCAACGCAACGGTTTGCCGTTGGCGAGGTTCATACGCTCGGCGAGCGGCAAAGTCTGGTCATGCCACGGCGCGCCGCCATCGTCGTCGTCGGCTCCCTTGCCCGATGCGCCGCCGGAAAGCAGCGCCGCAGCCTGTTCTCCTGACAAGGGCGTGACGCCAAATCCATCGAGCGATACCAGTCCGGCAAAGAAACCGTTGAGCCAGACGCGCTGTTCTTCGGAAAACGGCGCTGTCTCGGGAATAAGCGATGGAATGGGCGGCGGCAGGCTTTGCGTCATTCACCGACCTCCGCCGCGAAAATACTTTTCAGATTTTCAACTTCGTGGCGGCGCGAGAACGCGAGAAACGTCTCGTCGCGGGATGCACGGTGTCCGAGATAACCCTTGAGCATGCGCTCGATAAGGCGTGGCGCGTCCTTCGCTTTCACATCGCGGTAGATCTCGCGGCCCAGGGCAGCATGCGGCCCGAAGCCGCCACCGACGTAAACGTGATAGCCCTCGATCTGCTCCTCACCCTCTTCGACCTTGCAGGCAAGCAGACCTATGTCGCCGATATAGTGTTGCGCGCACGAATGATGGCACCCCGTGAGGTGAATATTCACGGGACCGTCCAGCACGACGCGCGCTTCACACCAGTGCGCGATGTCCTCGGCATGGCGCTTGGTATCGGACGCCGAGAAGCGGCAGCCGACATTGCCCGTACAGGCAATGAGCCCGGCGCGGATCGGGCTTGCTTTCGTGGTCAGCCCGAGCGCATCAATCGCCGCTTCGGCGGCAGCCACCTTTTCGTCGGGCACGCCCGATATCAGAAGATTTTGCCAGACCGTAAGCCGTATATCGCCGTCGCCGGACTCTTGCGCGATCCGCGCAAGGCCACGCATTTGCGCTGCCGTGATCCGCGCGACCGGCAGGACGACGCCGATCCAGTTGAAACCCTGTTGTTTCTGGGGGTGCACGCCGATGTGGGCACTGCGATCAAAGTCCGGACGCCGCAGGATCGCGTCTGCAGGCACCTTGGTCAGTTTCCGGCCGAGCGCTTCTTCGACGTGCGCGATATATTTTTCGAGGCCCCAGGCGTCGAGCACGTATTTAAGCCGCGCCTTGTTGCGGTCGGTGCGATCGCCGTGCGCGATGTATACACGTACGATGGCATCGGCGACCTGTGTTGCTTCATTCGGTCTGACGATCACACCTGTGTCCCGGGCGAAATCCTTGTGGCCGGTAATGCCGCCAAGCGCGAGACGAAACCACACGCCCGGCTCGGCTCCGAAACCGGGCTTCACTTCGACCGCCTGAAATCCAATGTCGTTGGTATCCTCAAGCACCGCGATACGGCCGGCCCCGTCGAATCCGACATTGAATTTGCGCGGCAAGCCATACAGCGCGCGTTCGTTGAGAATGTGGAAGTGCCACTCGCGCGCGTAAGGGCGCGTATCGATCAATTCATTCGGATCGATGCCGGCCGTCGGCGTGCCTGTCACATTTCTGATGTTGTCCGCACCGGACCCTCGCGAGCACAGGCCGAGGTCCTGGATCGCCTCCACGATATTCACTGCGTTCTTCGGCTCGATCTCGCGCATCTGCAGATTTGCGCGGGTCGTGACGTGCGAATAACCGCCGGCGAATAGTTCGGCGACGCCCGCGAGGCCCGAAAGCTGCCAGTGTTTCAGAATGCCGTTCGGGATGCGCAGGCGGCACATGTATGACGTCTGCGCGGGTGCCACATAGAAAAGGCCGTAGTACCGCCAGCGAAAATTGTCGGCTGGCTTGGGCGCTTCATTCTTGCGCGCCTGCTCTTTCAGCCGCTCGTAAGCATCGAAGGGATGCAATTCACGTTTGAATTTCTCCTGATCCGCCAGCTTTCCGCCGGCGGCCACTGTTCGATCCTGCGCCTGGATATGGATCGCATCAGGACCAACCGCTTCAGTGGAGGCGGCGGATCCGGATCCCTTTCCGCGCGCGGTTCGCGCCGCGTTGAGGCCCGTTGCGAACCCTTCGAGGTAGCGCTTCTGCTCCGGGCTGAAGTCGCTCGACATCACGCGGCCTTTCGCTCGGCCAGTGCGCGGCCAAAGATGATGTCATCGCGTATCGCCTCGACGGAGCTTTCCTGGCGAATGAGATCGACATACCAGAGTCCGTCGGCGGTATCGCCGAACAAGACCGCCCCGACGAGGCAGCCCTTCGCGATCACAAGTTTCTTGTAGATGCCGAGACCGGCATCCGAGAAAACCAGCTGCTCGGTGCCCGGTGCGCCGATGAAATCGCCGGCAGAAAACACGTTGACGCCGGAAACCTTGAGATTGGTGGCGAGCACGCTGCCGGGGTAATGCGCGTTCTCGCCCGCAAGATGCGCCGCAAGAACGCGCGCCTGTTCGTAGGCCGGCTCGACAAGTCCGTAGCAGACCCCGCGGTGCTCGGCACATTCCCCGATTGCAAAGATATCGGGTCTGCTGGCCCGGAGGTTGTCGTCGACGATAATTCCACGATCGACGTTGAGACCAGCGCCGTGGGCGAGGTCGATATTCGACCGGATGCCGGCGGCAACCACGACAAGATCGGCTTCGATTTGTGACCCGTTCTTGAGCGCAACGGCCTGGACGCGGCGTTTGCCAATAATCGCAACGGTTTCGGAATTGACGAGAACAGTGATGCCCCGCGCCTCGACCGCTTTCTTCAGCATTGCGGCGGCATGGCTATCGAGCTGGCGCTCCATGAGGCGATCCATCAGATGCACGACCGTGACCTGCGCACCCGCCTTCGCCAGGCCATGGGCCGCTTCAAGGCCGAGCAAACCACCGCCGATCACGACTACGCGCGCGCGCCGCTGCGCGGCGGCCTCGATGGCGGCGACGTCGGCGAGATCGCGGAATGTCATGACCCCGGGCAACTCCACGCCCGGAACTCTCAACCTGATCGGGCGTGAGCCAGTCGCAAGCACGAGTCGGGAATATGGCAGGGTCGCGCCGTCAGCGAGCCGCACACGGCGAATTGTCGGGTCGATTGCCGTTGCCGTGCGTCCGTAGAGCAAGGTGACGCCGTGCTCGTCCCACCACCGTGCTGATCGCAGCTCAATGTCCGAGCGCGAGACTTCCCGCGCCAGGACCGCCGACAGCAGCACCCGATTGTAGGCAAGCCGCGGCTCTTCCCCGACGACCGCTATCGCGTAGCGGCCCAGCGCGCGCTTCGCGAGTTCATCCACGAGATGCACTGCGGCCATGCCGTTGCCGATAATGACCAGCGGTTCGCTCATCAGCAGCCCCCTTCGGGCCTGAAAGATTTCGAACACGCCGCGCCATTGCGGCCGACCCGCGCCATTGCGGGACAGAACAGCGTCACGCCGCCTCAACGAACCGATGTCGTTCGTAGAGGAACTCGAGGACGCGCTGACGACATTTGAGGAAGGTCGCGTTTGTCACAAGGTCGAGCCGTTTGCGCGGCCGTGACAGCGGCACCTCGAGTATTTCACCGATCTGAGCCGACGGACCGTTGGTCATCATGATGATCCGGTCCGACAGGAGCACGGCTTCATCGACGTCGTGGGTGATCATCATCACGGTATTGCCGAGCTTCTGGTGCAGACTCATCACCGTGTCCTGCAGATGCGCACGCGTCAGCGCGTCGAGTGCGCCGAACGGCTCGTCGAGCAGCAGAAGCTTCGGCTCCATCGCGAGAGCGCGGGCTAGTCCGACGCGTTGCTTCATGCCACCAGAGATTTCGGCCGGTCGCTTGCTTCGAGCATGCGTCATCTGCACCAGATCGAGATTGTGCATCGTCCAATCACGCCGTTCGGCGCGCGACTTGCTCGATCGAAACACCTTGTCGACCGCAAGCTTCACGTTGTCGTAGACCGTCAGCCAGGGCAGCAGGCTGTGGTTCTGGAACACGACCGCGCGGTCTGGCCCCGGCTCATTCACCTCATGGCCTTCCAGGATGACGCCGCCCGCAGTCGGCGGCGTAAGCCCAGCAACAATGTTGAGCAGCGTCGACTTTCCGCAACCCGAGTGCCCGATGATCGAGACGTAGTCACCTTTCGTCACCTCGAAGGTGATGTCCTTGAGGACTCGCGTTTCGTTCGTGCCACGTGTGAAGCTTTTATCGACGTGGTCGATCTTGCAATAAGGGATCATGCTCGCAGTCCTCAGTTGGCCGCGGTGCCGCGGGTTACGATGGAAGCGATGCCGGCGACGACGCGGTCGAGAACGAAACCGACCAATCCGACATAGACGAGCGCGACGATGATTTCGGAGATGTGCGAGGAATTCCACGCATCCCAGATGAAGAAGCCGATGCCGACGCCACCAATCAGCATTTCCGCGGCAACGATGGCGAGCCAGGACAGGCCGATACCGATCCGCAATCCCGTGAAGATGTAGGGAGCCGCCGACGGCACCATGATCTTTGCGAAGAATTCGAACGGATTGAGCCGCAACACAGCGGCCACGTTGCGATAGTCCTGCGGGATGTTGCGGATACCGACCGCGGTATTAATGATGATCGGCCAGATCGCGGTGATGAAGATAACGAAAATTGCTGACGGTTGCCCGTCACGGAAGGCGGCCAGTGACAAGGGCAGCCAGGCGAGCGGTGGAACAGTCCGCAGCACCTGAAAGATCGGGTCGAGCCCGCGCATCGCCCATACCGACTGGCCGACCAGCGTCCCCAGCGCGATGCCACCAACACTCGCAAGCGCATAGCCGAGCGCAACCCGGTGCAAGCTGGCTGACAGATGCCAGAACAGGCCTTTATCGAGCCCTCCCCGGTCGTAGAAAGGGTCGGCGATCAACTCCCAGGTGTCACGCACAATGCGCGAGGGCGGCGGCAAGGTCGCGCCTGCTTTTCGGCAGAGCAACTCCCACACGCCAAGCAGGATGGCGATAACCAGCAGGGGTGGCACGACACGGACGGCTGCATTTCCGAGAGCCGTGCTGACACGTGTCTTCAGTCCTGGTCGTTTTGGCGTGAGGGCCAACACTTTTGCCATAGCGCCCGCGTCGGGCTTTGTCGTTACGGTCTCCACGAGGTCGGATCTGACCACCGGCATATTCATTGCGTGAATTCTCCGTTCTATTCGGAAAGGTTGGCCGCCCGCGCGAGCGGCCCTTTGCGTCACACCTCGACACGCTTGATCGTCAGGCTCTTGAGATAGGCCGAGGGATTTTCCGGATCGAAAACCTTCCCGTCGAAGAATCTCTCCTGACCGCGCGATGTCGAGGCCGGGATATCGGCGGCCGCGACCCCGAGGCTCTTGGCGGCATCGCGCCAGAGATCCTCACGGTTCACTTTCTTGATCAGCGATTTCGCGTCAAAGCCGGATTCGTATTTGCCCCAGCGCGTGTCTTCGGTGATGAACCAGAGATCGTGGCTCTGGAAGGGATATGACGCGTGATCATTCCAGTACCGCATCATGTGCGGGCTGTTCTCGACGACCTTGTCTGGAATGCCGTAGTCAAATTTGCCTTTCATCCGCTCGGTAACATCGTCGACCGGACAATTGATCCACTGTCGCTTGGCGCAGATTGCGGCCACCTCTTCGCGATTCTCCATTTTCTCGCACCACTGCTGCGCCTCCATGGTGGCCATGAGGATTGCAGCCGTCGCTTTCGGATATTTGTCGACATAGGCCGCGCGCATTCCCAGCGACTTCTCGGGATGCTTCTCCCACAGTTCGCCGGTCGTGATCGCCGTGTAGCCGATGCTCTGATGAATGAGCTGCAGGTTCCATGGTTCGCAGACGCAGAAACAGTCCATGGTGCCGACTTTCATATTGGCCACCATTTGCGGCGGCGGCACCACGATGGTCTCGACATCCTTGTCAGGATCGATGCCGCCGGCGGCGAGCCAATAGCGGATCCACAGATCGTGGGTGCCGCCGGGGAATGTCATCGCTGCCTTTGCTGACTTGCCCGCGGCCTTTTTCTTCTCAAACGGAGCTTTCAGCGGCGACGTATCAACGCCGACGCGCAGGTCGCTGTATTCTTTGCCAACAGAAATGCACTGACCGTTGAGATTGAGCCGCGCGAGGATGTACATCGGGGTCGGCACATTGTTCTGCGTCACTTTCCCGGCGCTGATCAGATAGGGCATCGGCGTGAGAATGTGCGCGCCATCGATGCCGTTGCCTTCCGAACCGAGTACGAGGTTGTCGCGCGTGGCCCCCCACGACGCCTGCTTCTGCACCTCGACGTCGGGCACGCCATATTTTGCAAAGATGCCCTTCTCTTTTGCGACGAACAGTGGCGCTGCATCGGTGAGCGCGATGAAGCCGAGCAAGGCCTTCGTCACTTCGGGCCCAGCGGCTTCGGCAACGTAAGCGCCGAACGGAAATTGTGTATTGACCGCGCTGAGCAACGCGGCAGTCCCTGCGCCGGCTTTGAGAAATGAACGTCGGCTCACGCCACGGCGGTTGTTGGTTGGGTGTTTCACCGTCATTGTCTTCGTCGTCCTTCCGTTCCTGTTGCCCCGGTCGACACGCCCTTCACGTTTCTGTCCTCGGCCAACAAAAAAGCTGCAGCCTGAAGCGCGCCGTTGCGCATTCCCCAGGACAGCAGCGTTGCTATCGGCCCGTCATTGGACCCGAGGCGCACACGGGTCGCGCCTCTTGCCACCTTCAATTCAAGTGCCGTGCCAACCGGGGCAAAAAGACATAAATTGATGATTTTACAGAGAGTTATGCCTCATGATGGCCAGCACGATGTTTTGCGAGGGCCGCGATTCGTTGCTCACATCCAGCGCAGGGTGCAGAATTTTTGTGCAGCGCAATATCAGCGAACGATCGTGAGGCGCGGCGGCCGCGCGCGCTTGCTGCGCCAGGATGCGAGATATCCGGCGATGTCCGCGGGATCGAACGCGGGGTCGAACAATGCACCGATGTCGGTGACATGAGCGTCGTGATGGCCTTCGTCGGTTACATCGAGCGCGGAATCATAGAGATCGGCGCGAAAAACATTTTCCGCCGACGCTTGTAACTCCGTCGACAATTCCGCCTGCCCCCAACGCACCATCTGCGCATAGGCCCACGCCGCCTGATTGGTGTCGGGCCGGTTTGCTTCGTGGCCGCTGACAAGAATGTATTGCTCGGATTTGCGGATCGTACCGTCCGTCGTTGTCTTGAGATTTCCCGTCAATGTGCGGACAACGAGTTCCGGATTTACGCCAAGGCGATGCGCGACAATATGCGCAACGGTTGCCCGGTTGTCCGCGTTGCTCACGAATTTACTCGCGGAAACAAGCGCGCGCACAAGACGTGCAACGATGTCCGGATTTTCCTCGGCCCATTGCTGGCGTAACGCAAAGACCTTCTCTGAAACGCGAGTCATGATCTCGCGGCCGAAGTGCAAGATGCTGCCGACGCCGAGATCGACGGCCACCGAATTCCAGGGCGCGCCGACGCAAAATACGTCGACCTGTTTGCTCGCCAGGCTTTCCACCATGTAGGGCGGCGGCAGCACAACAAGACGAACATCTTCGTCGGGATCGATCCCACCTGCCGCCATCCAGTAACGAAGCTGATAGTTGTGGTGAGAAAACGGGAACGTCATGCCGAAGTTGAGTGGTTCAAGACCACGCGCTTTACGTTCCGATACGATTCGCGAGAGTGCGCGCGCGGAAACCTTTGGATCAGTCAGATCGCCGTCGGTCGCATCTGACAGCGCGGAAAAGAGCCAGGGCGAAACCGTGATCGCATTGCCATTGATCCCCAGATTGAATGGCACGACGAGTGGCACTCGGACGTGACCGATACCAAGGCTCGACGCGATCGCCACGGGAGACAGCAGATGAGCCGCATCGAACAGACCGATGTTGAGCTTGTCGCGCACGTTCGACCAGGACACTTCGCGGACCAGTTCGACGTCGAGCCCTTCGGCCGCGGTGAAACCCGCATCGACGGCGACCAGCAAAGCTGTCGCATCCACCAGAGGAATAAAACCGATCCGGAGCTTCTCGTTCATTTGAGCAACTCCGCCGCGGTCAGCACTGATTGGGCAATTTCAACGATCTTTTTGTTCTCGTTCATGGCCTTGGTGCGCAGCAGCGCGTAGGCCTTCTCTTCAGTGAGTTTTCTGGCCTGCATCAGCACGCCTTTGGCCCGATCAATGACCTTGCGTTCTTCCAGGGCTCCTTTGGCGTGGTCGAGTTCCGACTGCAGCCGGGCGAATGCGTTGAACCGCGATATGCAGAGATCGAGAATGTTGGTGATGCGTTCCTTGCGCAGTCCGCCGACGATGTAGGCCGACACTCCCGCGTCGACCGCTGCCTGGATCGACGCGCTGTCGCTCTGATCGACGAACATGGCGACCGGGCGTTTCACTGCCCGACTCATCTGAAACATCTGCTCGAGCACGTCACGACTGGGATTTTCCAGGTCGATGAGAATGACGTCCGGATCGAGCGCGTAGATGCGCGAGAGCAGGTTTTTTGTTTCGGCGATACGTTCGACCTGAGTAAACCCGGCTTCGCGCAGGCCCTCTTCCAGGATGGCCGCACGAACGGGACTCTCATCGACGATCGCGATCTTCAGGGCTGAATCCCGCTGCTCCCCCGACGTAACCGCGCCGTGGCTTGAAGGTTCTGACCCTTTACCTGTTTGCGCCAAATTCCTTTTTCCTGCCGACATCCCGGGCCGTGCCGCATTCAGATCCGTTTGCTTGCTCCTGACGAAGCAAGACCCATTCCATTCGAAAATGACCTGAAAAACGTGGCTCGGAGGCCTGATCGGCGGCCACTGCCTTATTTTGCGGCAGACGAGGAGATTTTAGTGCGCAGCGATGAGTTCCGTTTCCAACAAGGCGCTCGCCTACGACACGCGCCGTTTGCCGGTATTGGCATGGAAGTCGGCGCCATTTCCGGAAGCGACAACAAAGCCCGCACGGATGGTGAAATCGCCGAAGCGCTCGCCCTTCTGCCGTTCCGCTGCGTAAGCGGCGAGAACAGGATCGAGCGCGGCGACGATCCCCGCGTGATCGAGGTCCTCGGCATAGAGCTTGTTCATACGCGATCCGTCGAAGGCCGCGCCTAGATACAGATTGTATCGACCCGGGCCTTTGCCGACCAAACCAATCTCGGCGAGATAAGGCCGCGCGCATCCGTTCGGGCACCCCGTCATGCGGATGACGATATCGTCCGCGGAAAGGCCATGTGCCGCGAGTCGTTCATCAAGGGCGGTCAGCAAATCCGGCAGGTAGCGTTCGCTTTCGGCAAGTGCGAGCCCGCAAGTCGGGAGCGCAACACAGGCCATTGAATTGCGTCGCAGGCCTGACCAGGGCGCAAGAAGATTTGCCTCGCGCGCGATGCGCTCGATTTCGGGCTGCTGTTCCGTCGGCACATTGGCAATCACGAGATTCTGGTTCGGCGTGATGCGGAAATCGCCCTCATGCACCTGCGCGATCGTTCGTAGGGCGGTCTGCTGTGCAGAACCAGCCACATCGTGCACGCGACCATTCTGCACGAACAGCGTCAAATGCCCGCGCCCGTCAATGCCTTCGCTCCACCCGAAACGATCGCCCGTTGAGGTGAAAGTGAACGGCTTTGGCGAGCCAAGCTTGACCCCGGCCCGACGCTCGACCTCGGCCCGGAAATTGTCGAGACCGCGATCCTCGATCGTGTATTTGAGCCGTGCATGCTTGCGGTTTTTGCGATCGCCCCAGTCGCGCTGCACGGTGACCACGGCCTCCGCAATCTTGACCGCGTCTTTGGTTTCGCAAAAGCCCATGACGTCCGCGGTGCGCGGATAGGTTTCGGGCTCGCCATGGGTCATGCCCATGCCACCGCCGACGGTGACATTCCAACCGGCAAGATTGCCTGTATTGTCTGTGATGGCGATGTAACCGAGATCATGGGCAAAGATGTCGACATCGTTTGATGGCGGCACGGCGACCACGATCTTGAATTTGCGAGGCAGGTAGGTCTTGCCATAGATCGGCTCAACGACTTCTTCCTCCCCGCCCGCGATGCGCTCGCCGTCAAGCCAGATTTCGCGATAGGCCGGCGTGTGCGGCAACAGATCGTCCGAAATCGCGCGCGCCATTTCGAGCGCCATAGCATGTGCGCGCGACTGCTCGGGCAGCACGTTGCACATGACATTGCGGTTGATATCGCCACAGGCCGCGATCGAATTGAGAAGGACCTTATCGATCCCTCTCAGGGTCGCCTTCAGATTTGACTTGATGACCCCATGCAGCTGCACCGTCTGCCGCGTCGTCAGCCGCATGGTGCCGTTGCCGTAGACACGTGCGACCTCATCAAGCGCGAGCCATTGTTGTGGGTTGAGCACGCCGCCCGGGATGCGCACTCGAATCATGAAGGAGAAGGCCTTCTCCATCTTCTTGCGCGCGCGTTCTGGGCGCAGGTCACGGTCGTCCTGCAGGTACATGCCGTGGAACTTCACGAGCTGCGCATCGTCCTCGACGAT
>Ga0070717_10000426_pt1 | contig 26769 bp, 23 predicted proteins | sample LARL113metaG_FD_71366 | JGI IMG/M metagenome (GOLD analysis project Ga0070717, IMG submission 71366) | Corn, switchgrass and miscanthus rhizosphere microbial communities from Kellogg Biological Station, Michigan, USA - LAR L11-3 metaG | ecosystem: Host-associated > Plants > Roots > Rhizosphere ...
AACGCGTAAATGTCAGGAAGGAAATGGGACGTTAAAAGGTGTGCTGCTCGCGCGCAGACATTTTTCTACTGATTGACTCCGCTGGAAAGCAATCCTCCATCGACAACCAACACGTGGCCGGTGACAAAACTGGCCGCGTCCGAGGCCAGGAAGACCGCTGCGCCCCCGAGTTCATCGAGCTGGCCGAAGCGATGCATAGGGGTACGGAGCAAAAATTCGCGGCCGCGATCGGTGCCGTCGAGCAGGGCAGCGTTCAGGTCGGTTCGGAACACGCCGGGCGCGATGGCATTCACGCAGACACCTTTTGTAGCCCACTCGATTGCCAGCGACTTGGTGAGAGAAGCAACCGCAGCTTTGCTCGCGCCGTATGCGGCGACTTCGTAGAGCGCGCGGAACGATGCGATAGACGCGATATTGATGATTCGCCCGTAACCCTTTTCGATCATGTGCCGGCCAAAAATTCGGCAGGTGTGCAGCGTTCCCAAGAGGTTGGTTTCCATGATCGCGTTCCACTCTGACTCCGGAAAATCCAGGGTGGGCATGCGTTTGGTGCGTCCGGCGGAGTTCACCAGAATGTGGACGCTGCCGAATTCGGCAGTGACTTTTTGCAGCAGATGTTCGATGCTGGCCCTCTCGGTGACATCGCAAACCTCGGCAAGCGAACGGCGGCCGAGCGCTTCGACTTCGGAGGCGGCAGTTTTTACCAACTCAGTGCGGCGTCCGGTCGGAACAACGTTGGCCCCTGCTTTGGCCAGCGCTCGGGCGATAGCGAGTCCGATTCCGCTAGTCCCGCCGATCACGACTGCAGTTTTGTCGGTTAGATCGAGAAGAGGGTGGCCCATAAAAGTAATTTTGAATAGGTCGAAATTATATCGTCAAGCGACTAGTTGTGATGGCTCGCGTTGAGACAATGGCCGAGACCATCAGATTCAATTTGACGACATCGTGGCTGGAATGTGAGCAGCTTGTGAGGCGGCATCCTGCTCGGTTCGCCTAGAATTCTTTAGACGATAAAGAATTTCACCTGCGTGCGGGACAAGCTGGATTCCTTCCGCCTCGCGATTTTTCCAGTCTTGCAAATGGAGAGTTCGGTAATCGAGGTAGCCTAGATTCAGCGCACGGCATTGGAGTTCGGGAATGGCAGTGGCGAGGGTGACGTGAATGCGCGGATTTTCGATGTCGTTTGGGGAGTCGTACGAACCTTGCCCGTACAAATGTATGGAGTGGGCCAGGATGCCGCGCGGAATATCAGCAAAGCGTTTGGGCTGCTTTAGAAAATATTCGGCGCAGTGGTAACCAACTTTATCGAGAAAGGCGCCGTGCGAATAGCTGGCCTGGGTGATGTGTGGCGCGTAGAGAATTACTTCGCCGCCGTCGGCGATGGCGGGATCTGACTTATACATTCCTTTCGCGCCGGTCCACAGGTCGGTGTACATTTCCGGTATGATCGCGAGCACGCGGCGGAACGGGCGATCGAACCACTGGATGTGGGTTTCAGAGGACTGTTCGGCCGCCAATTTCCATGCGTCTCGCGCTGAGCCGAAATAAATGCCGGCGACCTCGATGCCTGTCAGGACCAAAGCGAAACACGCAACCGGAATTGGCACCTTCGAAGCTGCGAGATCGATCAGCTCACGCACCGGAGTAGTGCCGGTGCCAATTATGTTGTAGCTGCCGAGCAGGGCGCCGAGCCAGTGTGTCTGGTGGATCATTTCGCCGGTACTTACGCCGGGAAACAGATATTTATTCCCTCCGGAGAAGCCGACCACCTCGTGCGGAAATACGGGTCCGCAAATCAGGACCACATCGTAATCGAACAGCAGGCGATTGATCTGAATTCGAATCGGTTCCGAGAGCACACCGCGAGAAATTCTTGCCACCTCGGCAGCTGGAACGATACCGATCTCAGTAAAGGTGCTGGGCAGGTCCCAGCGATGATTGAAGATGCGCGCGCGATCACACATTCCACTGACGACCGGCCGTCCAAATAGCCGGCTGAGTTGTGTCTCGTTCATAGCAGGATGCGTGCCCAGTGCAACCAGGTAGTCGCAGGCGACCGCCTGCGCGCCAATTTCCGCTTGTAGGATTTCGAACATTAGCGGCATAGGCATGGTGCGCGTGCCGTCAGGAATGATGACGAGGACGCGTTTGCCTTTGAGCGACAGCTGCAATGCTGCTTCGGCAACGAATTGTCTGACCTCATCACGAGTCAGACTGTTTCCGAAAGCGCGTTTGCTGAGTGTGGTCATTTTTACAGCGGAGTCTAGAACTCCGGCTGAAATGCTTTTGCTTCCGCAAGAGTGATGCGGCGCTTCTGCCGATAAGACAAATTTGCCATGTGGGCGGCGACGGCGGAACGATAGCCAAGTTCTACCGGTGCATTTGGAGTTTTCCGGTTGCGCATGCAATCGATCCAGTTTGCCATGTGGCTTGGGGTAGGACTCTTGCCAGTAATGGCGGCGCCGTCCGGGCGATTAACTTTCTCAGGATAATATCGAATTTGTTCTTCCGACTCTCCGCTGACCATGTCGGTTGCGCCAGCGGTATATTCAATGGTGCCGTCACTGCCCAATATTTTTTGACCCAGCCCGTAACGGCGATTGCTGAATGTGGATTGCCAGGTCACGATAAGATCGTTGGGGAAGTCGAGAGTGATGGCAATGGTGTCGGGAACTTCGCGGCCATCCTTTTCAGAAAATACTCCACCGGACATGTAGGCTGCCGCAGGCAGTGGAAGATCCAGCAAGCCCATGATCCACGCCATCTGATGGATCATATTTTCAGTGACGTTTCCGCCAGAGAACATCCAGAACAGCCGCCAGTTCATGAAGCGATAGGGGTCGAAACCCTTGTCAGGCCGGCCATTCAGAAAGGCGGTCCACCCCACGTTCTGAGCGGTGCAATCGGCTGGTGGTTGACGGACCCATTGGCCCTGGCCGTGTGGAGTGTTGCGGCTCATCCATGAATCAACCTGGGTGACCTTGCCCACAATTCCATCTGACATCCATTTTTTTGCGTCGGCGAAGGGGCCGCCGGTCTGGTGTTGCAGGCCTATTTGAATTACGCGATCGGATTTGCGGGCGGCTTCGCGGCATCGTTCTGCTTCGGGAATCGACCACGTCATGGTCTTTTCGGCATAGAGATCTTTGCCGGCGGCGACGGTATCCACGAAGTGACGGGCGTGAATATGCAAGGGAGTAGCCACGATGACGCCGTCTATGTCTTTCAAATCCAGCACGCGGCGGTAGTCGTCGAAAGTTTGGATACCGGGAACGATCTGTTTGGCTTCATCGAAGCGGCGAGTATAAACGTCGGCGATGGCGACAACCTGAGTTCCGGGAACGCCGGCGACCTGTTTCAGAAGATCCTGACCGCGAGAGCCGGCACCGATCATGGCGACGCGAACGCGGTCATTTGCACCAAGAGCGCCGGAGGCAAGTCTGGGAGCGAGGAACGCCGCGCTCGCGATTGCGGTTTCCTTGAGAAAGGCACGTCGAGTGTTCCCGGTCATGTGCAACTCCTTACGGTCATGGCATCACAGTCAGATTGCTATTTTGCCACGAACCGCAAGGATCACGCGCGGACTCTTCCTGCGGCAGTTTTCCCTTCGACTTCATCCAGTTGACGAAATTCATCGTCGCCCAGGCGAAGCGCCGCGGCGGCGATATTCTCCTCGAGATGTTCCACCGACGAGGTCCCGGGAATCGGTAGCATGACAGGTGAACGTTGCAGCAGCCATGCCAGTGCGATCTGAATCGGTTTCACGCGGTGCGCTTGGGCGATACGCGACAAAACCTCGTGCCCAACTCCACCTGCGCCCAGCGGGAACCACGGAATGAAGGCAATGCGGTTCTGCTCGCAATAATCGACGACGTGTTCCCACTCGCGATCGAAGACACTGTAGCGATTTTGCACGGAGACGATTTGCGCGATTTTCCGTGCGCGCTCAATGTGCTCGCGAGTGACGTTGGAGAGTCCGATTAAATGGATCTTACCTTCCGACTGCAATTCGGCGAGAGTCTGCACGGACGCTTCGAAGGAGATTGCGGGATCGGGTGTGTGCAATTGATATAACTCGATACGATCGAGACGAAGCCGCTTTAGGCTTCCTTCAATGGCTTCCCGCAGATGCTTGGGGCTCGAATCGTGCGTCCACTGCCCTGGGCCAGGGCGATTCCATCCGCCTTTGGTTGCGACGACAAAGTCCTTGGGATAGGGAAATAACGCTTCCGCAATTAGTTCTTCACTGACTGCGGGGCCGTAGGAATCCGCGGTGTCGATGAAATTGACGCCGAGATCTACAGCCCGACGCAGTACCGCGACGGCGGTTTTGCGGTCCTTGGGCGGGCCCCATATGCCCGGGCCGGTAAGGCGCATGGCGCCAAACCCCAAACGATTGACGGTGACTTCGCTACCGAGTTGAATCGAGCCGGCTGCGGCGGCAGTAATATTGTCCACTTGAGTGCTCATGATTGCCTCCTGCCAAGAATGTTTGGCACGCTTGCCACAATTATGTGATGACTTATGTGGCAGTTCGTTGCAGGAGTTTGTAGAGCGGAGCAGACATGAAAATACCACGTATCCGTCAGAATACGTGGCAGCAATCATCTTTATTCTGCGATGATAATCAATTACCGGTCACGGTCAGTCAACATATCCATTACATCTGCAAAAGAGGCGTTGTCGGGCACGTTGTGCGCGGACATTATCTTGCGCATACGCTCTTCCATGCTGGCCGACTGTTGGCGGTTGTTGCTACGTTTGTAATTCTGCCAGCGCGAGTAGTAGCTACGAAAGTCATTTGCATCGGTGCCGGAGAATCTTTGAATGCTCGGACCACGATATCTGGCGACTGAGTCCGATGCGATCTCGGAAAATTGCACGTTGGGAGGAATGGAATAGTGTCCCATTAGATCGCGCATGCGCCTTTCCGTACTGGCGGTTTCGCTGCGATCCCCGGATTGGCGTGACGTTAACCAGCGCGAGTAATAGCTGTCGAACCGGCCCTGGTCTTCTGTGGACAAGCGCCCTTGCCAGCGGTCGTGAGAATCTTCATAGCCCTGGTTGGTACGCCGGTCGTCATCGTAACGCTGATTCTGCGCAGCAGAAGAGAGCGGTAGAAGCAGCGCTATTGTTACCACGAAAACAGCGAGAAAGTTGTTCATTGTGCTCCTCTTATTCTGAAATCCCAGTAAAGAAAGCTGGGCCTGCCCGGACAAGTGTCTTCGAGGCTCGAAGGCGATACGGCTGCGGGATCCGAACTGATGCATCAGCGGATAAGGCCCGCGAACCACCTGTTTGGGCAAGCCCCTGTCTCAAGAAGGCCAGGGGACCGTCTGGTTTGGCGGATGGCCTGCTTCTTGAGCCATGATCAAGAATGACTTAGGTGGCGTCGAAATGCTGAGCAGTATGGCTCACTCTGGGAATAAACGGAAAAACACGAAATCGAGCAATCCGCGATTACACGGATAAAAAAGGGCGAGTTCCTCTCCTATAATTCCTCTCCTATAATTATTAGGGAGCCATTAATTATTAGGGAGCCATGAGAGCTGCAGCAGCAACCAAGAAAACGCGAGCTTTCGATCCGAACACCTTCCTCGCTACCCTTGGAGAAGGCAGAAGGATAGTGAAGGTCGCAAAAAAACAGACCATCTTCGCGCAAGGCGATGAAGCGGATGCGGTCTTCTATATACAAAAGGGTAAAGTAAGACTCACGGTCGTTTCCAAGACTGGCAAGGAAGCGACGATCGCCATATTAGGCGAGGGAGAATTTTTTGGCGAGGGCTCGCTGGCGGGGCAGCTGCGGCGCATGGGAACGGCTATGGCAATGACTACTTGCGAGCTATCGCGGGTAGATAAGAAGGCGATGATGGAAGCGCTGCATCGCGAGCATACTTTCTCCGATATGTTCGTGGGCTATCTGCTGGCGCGGAATATCCGCTACGAAGAGGACCTGGTTGATCAGCTGTTTAATTCCAGTGAAAAGCGGCTGGCCCGGTTGCTTCTACTGCTCGCGCGCTTCGGAAAGGAAGGGACGCCGGAGGCGGTAGTGCCAAAGATCAGCCAGGAAACATTAGCCGAGATGATCGGCACCACCCGGTCGCGCGTCAGCTTCTTCATGAACCGGTTCCGGAAGCTGGGTTTCATTCACTACAATGGCGGGCTCGAAGTCCACAGTTCGCTGCTTAATGTGGTTCTGCACGATTGAGCGCCTTACGCACACTGAGCAGCGACGTTGGATATGGCTAGATACGCAGTTTTCTGCGTGCAGCGCTAACCAGGATCACCAAGCCAGTTCCCAGAAGACCCATGGTGCCGGGCTCTGGAACGGTGGAGACGGTTTTTGCGCAAGTCGTAATGGTATTGCCCTGTAGGGTCACTGCACCATTTTGCGCCAAGGCACTGCCGCAAGTGATGGTTGCGCCGGTATTCAGGCTAATGCTGGTGAGGGCAAGAATATTTCCTTCGAACGCAGTGGTTGTACCGAGGGTGGCGGAACTGCCAACCTGCCAGAAGATGTTCTTGTCCGTCATGGGCTTACCGGTCAGACTATTGATAAAAATAACGGACGATGCGCTGGCGGTCGTGAGAGTGCTAGGTATCTGAAAAACGAACACCGAACCCGGCTTGCCCGTGAGGATCAATTGCCCGTTCAGCAGGGCAGAACTGTCAAAGTGGTACACCCCGGGCTGGAGAGTCGTGTTACCGAATGTGCCTGACAAGCTGCCAGTGGCGGTTAATCCTGCCGCGGTGGTGTACGCCGTGGTCAGATCAAGCTGCGCCTGAGCTGCGGCCGCGTTGGTTGCGTTAATGGTGCCATTCACGGTCCCCGGCGGAAAGCCGGTTATCGCTGTACCTGGGCTAAGACCGAGGTCCCCATTTAGGACGCTTGTACCTGTATTGGTTACGGTTGAGCCGGCCAGCACTGCATAGCTGCCAGCGGTGCCCAGGTTGACGGAGTCGGCGTAAGCACCGGCCGCGAACAACGTGAGGAGCAAGAACGAGAGAGTGAAAAGACGAACGACGCAGAACTTCATATTTTTCTCCTACCTTCGCGAACCGCATCAGGAAACAAAACCAGTGACCTACAACTAAGGGCTAGCCGAAGCTGGCAGCGTTCGCCAAGCCCGTTTCTCGCGGGGAAGTTGGCCGCGCGAGAGCCGGAAGCTGCACGTGAACGATTTCGTTTCGTATCGCATACATTACCAACTCGACCGTGGAATGAAGCTTGAGCTTGAGCATGAGATTGCTGCGGTGGGTTTCCGCCGTCTTCACGCTTACGCCGAGCAGGGCCGCGATTTCCTTGGAAGTCTTGCCCTCACTCACGAGCTGCACCACTTCTCGCTCTCGTGCAGACAACCTCGTCGGCAGGGGCAGGGTTGGATTTACGCTATGGGGCTTGAGATAGCCATGCAAGATGAGGTTAGATACGCGCGAGCTGAAGCTGGATCTATTCATTTGCAATGCCTCGATGGCAGCGGTAAGTTCATCGGCTGAGTCCGACTTGAGGACCCACCCGCGCACGCCGGCTTCCAGGCAGTCTCGGATAACCTGCTCGGACTCGACATTAGTCACGACCAGTATTCTCTGGTCCGGATTATGTTTCAGAATCTGCCTCGCGGCATCAAGCCCGTTCAAGTTTGGCATGCAGATGTCCATGATCACGAGATCCGGCCTCAGCTGTATGCATTTTTTAATAGCTTCGCGCCCATCGGCGGCCTCTCCGCAGACCTCCCACTCTTCGTGAGATCGGATCAGCGAACACACGCCCATGCGAAAGACCGGATGGTCTTCAGCCAACAATATGCGAAATGTGTTCATAGATACCTCCTGGGACGAGCGGCGGAATTTGTTGCGCCAAAACGTACAAAAACTTCTCCACTACCAAGTTCCTGAAGTATGGCATCCAGAGTTGCTCAGGTCTGCTCACAATTGCTCACATGTGAATCGAGAGTTCTCCGCGTTCCAAGCTGCACCCAGAAAACGATCATGGCGGAAAACTCCATCCATATCATCAGGCCGAATGCCGCATTGCGGAATGACGCGTGCCGCGGTGCGAACGAGCTTATCGGATATGCACCTAGAGCCATTCCGTATGCCCGAGATTTACATCGGCTTTTGTTGATTGGGAAGTTGATTGCTGGCGAACTGGTTTTTTAAGGGCAGGTGCTGGTGCTGCCGTATCTTCGGCCGCGGATTCTTCTTGCGGCTTCAAGAAAGCGGCTTTCCACGCCGCCCGCTTTTCTGGCGAGTTCACGGAACGGGAGAAATCAATGATGTAGGTGACCTCGTGAGGGCAGTAGATGCAGGGGGTCTTCAGAATCTCACCAGTGGGTTCATGGTCCACGGTGAAGGGAAACGACCGCAAGCACTCCGTGCAAGTCAAGACCACGAATGGTTTGCCGTTATGGTCTTTACCGTTTCGTGGAATCCACACCGGAGCGTTCTCTCCTTTGTGGTCCTTAGATCCCGTCCGGATTAGCTTGGCTATAATTTCCAGCAGGTCGGGTGCACTTTCATGTCCTTTAGCGTAGAAAGCATCGGCTAAGACTCCGTTAGGAATCTCGCTAGAATCATAGGCCCCACTGGAGGCCACAACCAGAATGTCCGGGAACCTGCGTCGAACCACCGACAGCAGCTCGAATCCCGACATTTGTGGCATGTTGAGGTCGGAGAGTATCAGGTCCGGAGCCTCCTCCTGCAAGTGCAACAGCGCGTCAAAGCCGTCGCTTGCAGTGGAAACTTCATAGCCTTCGTCACTCAGTAATTTAGAGATTGTGAGACGGACGGAGATGTCATCTTCGACCACCAGCACTCGGGTTTTGGATTTTGTGGGCATTGGATAAGACCTTTCCGAAATCGCTGGGCAAACGGGCTCAGCGAATTCTGCCTGGCGTTCGGACGATTAGCTTTTTCCGGACTGCGCTTCCACGGCGTCCGCCGCGGAAAGTTTCCGCTCCCGATGTGGCTCGGTACGCAAGGCACCCGAATGCAGTTCACAGGGTTCGTTGACGGCGGCGGCGCAACTGGGGCAAGGAACCGCCTCAACCTGTTTTCGGGTAAGTTCTCTGGCTTTCACTGTCCCATCATGGAACGTTCCGAAGCAGGAGGCTGCTCAATATTGCTCAGGTGTGCAGTCAGCCAAGCGAAGGGTACATTCGCGCGGTATGGGTCTTGCGACACTGAGCAAAAGTGAACAGTCTTGGAATAAGCTTCCTGAAAAAATATCTAAGAGTGTAAATTCCGCATCGGGAGAAGCCTATTGACACCAGCAGTTACGACCGCTAAGAAAGTGGACAATTTCGATCCACGGAAATTTCTCGCTACTATCGGCGAGGGCAGGAAGGTAATTACGTTTGCCCGGAAGCAGCCGATTTTCAAGCAAGGCGACGCGGCTGACGCGGTGTTCTACATCCAAGAGGGCAAGGTCACCCTTTCTGTCGTTTCCAAGAGCGGCAAGGAGGCGACGCTTGGCTTGTTGAGCGAAGGAGATTTTTTCGGAGAAGGCAGCCTGGCGGGACAGCGAATGCGCATGGGCTCTGCCAACGCTATGACCGACTGTGAAGTTCTGCGGATCGACAAGAAAGCGATGATGCTCGCGCTCCACCGGGAACACACGTTCTCCGACTTGTTCGTTGCGTATCTGCTGGCGCGGAATATTCGGTATGAAGAAGACTTAGTTGACCAACTGTTTAATTCGAGCGAAAAGCGCCTGGCACGACTTCTACTTCTGCTTGCACATTTTGGCAAGGAGAGCGCACCGGCGTCGGCCATCCCCAAGATGAGCCAGGAAACTCTAGCGGAGATGATCGGCACGACCCGTTCGCGGGTCAGCTTTTTTATGAACCGCTTCAGAAAACTGGGTTTCATTAACTACGACGGAGAGGGGATGCAGGTGCATAGTTCACTGCTTAATGTAGTTCTTCACGACTAGCGTCCGAGCAAAGTTCCAAAACCGATCTTAATTCGGCGCAAAACGCTGGCCTTGGCTTTGCGATCTCTGCGGTTAAGAGCTTTTAACCGCAGAGTGCGCCGAGCTTTCGCGGAGAACGCCGAAACGAGCCTAATACCGGCTCTTATGAAGTCAGTTCGCCTTCGGGAATGCGCAAGTGCGGCATGGGGCGACCCGCAAACAGGTGCCGGCAGGGCTTTGCCAGCAACCGCACCCAACGGGTCGAGCGGGACACACGGGCGCTATCGGTGGCTATGCCGGTGTCAGCGTACATTTGGCGGTAGATTTTGGAGATCAATACAAACGCCATGCGAGCGCGCATAGATTTTATGAATCGGGATCGGGCCCAGATTGACTTCAGGCCGTAGAAGGTGTCCCAAACGGATTGGGTTTGACTGCGGATTTCTTCCGCGGACATTGTGGGATGGGACCAGTAAAGCTTGGGCCGCAGGGCTTGCGGAATCAACCATCGTCGTGTGATAGGAATACCCGCGATTTCGATTGGCGATGATTCCATTTCTTTTTCCCAACGCATGAAATCGACGGTGCCAGGGTAAGGCGTAAGAGTGACAAACTGGGCGAAGGCGATCTCGGCTTCTTGCGCGGCACGGGCGGTGGCGTCGAAAGTTTCGGCGCGGTCGCTCGGCAATCCGAAAATAAATGATCCGAGCACGTACACCCCATGGCGCCGGAATGTTTTCAGGCGCTCGACCAGCTCCAATCCCGAGAGATTGAAATCCTTATAAATATCTTTTAGCCCGGCGGGAGTTACGGATTCTACGCCGACGAGTGCGCCCTTGATGTGCGCCTTATTCATGGCCTCAAGGAATTCCGGATCTTCTGCGGCCTCCATGGTGATCTGGGTGAAGAAGATAGTGTCGGGCGGAAGTTGCGCCAACCGTTTCATTAACGTGAAACGCTCGGCGCGAAGCGCCTTAAGTTCGTTCAGGCGGGCCTGGTTCTTTTGTTGCTCGGCGAGGCGAAGATCGGTAATGGTGACAGGATAGAAATTATCGTCGGCAAGCGCGATAAAACGAAATCCCATTCTTCTAAGCTGAACGATCTCTTCCATCACCACGTCAGAGGTGCGCTGGCGTGGACGTTGACCATCAGTCCGCCACACCGAACAAAACGAGCAGTGCTTGGGACACCCGCGTACGGTCTGCACCGATGCCCACATGTAGCTTTTTCGCGGGACCAAGTCCCAGCGTGCGGGCAAGAATGAGCCAGCTTCGATGCGGCCGCCTTCGTAGACGGGGAGGGGATGGCCCCCGACGCAATCCGCCAAGACCTTTGACCAGATGACGTCGCCATCGCCTTTTACTACCGCGTGCGCGCCACCGAGCTGGTGAGCTTCGTTGGGATAAAGGGTCGCGTGAATTCCTCCGAAGACAACATAGGCGCCGCGAGCGCGTGCCAGTGTCCCTAGCTTGTAGCCGCGGAGTGCATTGGCGGTGTGGATGCCGATGCCGACAATGTCGCCGGGTGCGATGGTTTCAGGATCCAACGGTTCGAGGGTTTCATCGACGAGAGAGGGATCGCCAAATCTCTCTGGTGTTGCTGCCGCAAGCACATATAACCAGCGAGGAGTGATTACCGCGGTGCCAAAAGACACTTCACTGGGATTGATCAGATGAACGCGCATGCTGTTTGCCCTTCCCTAAGGGACCCTGGGATGGATGGCGTTGGACTGCCTCCGGAACGGCTATTGACCCAGCGTGCTGGTCTCAGTGTGAGACATGCAGCTTACCCCATCTAGTGGCGACACACAAATGGGGAATTTTGCACACCCCACAAGCGACTCATTGTTACGTTCAGCGCGGGCGGTTTCTGGTCAAAAGTGAACACTTTTGAAGGCCGCAGCATCCTACGATTGCGGATTTACTCTCCCATAACCCCTGGACCAGACGCGGCGAGTCCAATCCTTCAGGGCCGAAACAATCCTGAACAGGTTTCCCCAAAACTGAGCTCCGGGACCGAGATGCGGAAATTATCGTGGCATCGTTCGTGCCTCCCCGTTGCGATACAATCACCCAGCTCAACTCCTGTGTCGAGGATTCTCATGCGTGTTTTCCTGCTTAGCATCGCTGTTGTAATCTGCTGTTCTCGCTACAATGCAGCGCAACTTGACGAGGCCCTCAAGAAAGCTGGCGAAAATCTTGAGCACCGCGACACCGCCGGCCTTAGCAACGACAAAATCATCTCAGGGCTGAAGCAAGCGCTTCAGGTCAGCACCGCCAAGGCTGTAGCTCTCACCGGCAGACGCGACGGGTTCCTGAAGAACGAAGCCATCAAGATCGTGTTGCCTCCGAAGCTGGAGACCGTGGGGAAAGGTCTGCGTATCATAGGCATGGGCGCGAAAGTGGACGAGCTCGAGGTCGGCATGAACCGTGCCGCCGAGCAGGCCACGCCGCAAGCAAAGCAAATCTTCTACGCGGCATTGAAGAAAATGACTTTCGACGACGCTCGCCGCATCCTCACGGGGGGCGATACCGCCGCAACCGAATACTTCCAGCGAACCAGTTCCGCCGACCTCACTACCGCTTTCTCACCCATTGTCCATCGATCTATGGCGCGGGTTGGGGTGGTGAAACAATATAACCAGGTAATTAAAAGCGCGCCCGGGGGCAGCGCCCTTGCCGGTCAATTCGATCTCGACAAATACATAGTCGGCAAAACACTGGACGGCCTCTTCCATGTGCTCGGAGAGCAAGAAACACAGATCCGCAAGAACCCTGCCGCCCAGACGACGGCGTTACTTAAAGAAGTCTTCGGAAGAAAATGACGCCAGGATTGAAACGAGCAGAATCTAACGACTGCGAAAGCTTCTAACTCACGCCTAGGACGCGCTAACTTGACAATGGTAACGCATAAGCCTAGCCTTGAAGGTGAGCAAGTACTTCCTTCTTACTCTTTCAGGTCCTCTGAACTAAGTCAGCCAATCTGAAGTTTTCCCTCTTAGATTACTCCAAGGAGGAACCGCGTTATGACACTAATGACCCGTTGGGCACCCGTCCGTGAGTTTTCCGGCCTGCAAGACCGACTAAATCGAATGAACCGTCTTTTTCGGGAGTCGTACAGCCCCGAGAGCCCCGAAGAGGCTTTGACCGCCACCAGCTTCGCCCCACCGGTGGACATCTACGAAGACGAGCACACTATTTCTTTGAAGATGGAAGTCCCGGGGATCGATGAGAAAGATATCGATGTTCGCATTGAGGGCAATACCCTGGCTGTACGCGGCGAGCGCAAGTTCGAAAAAGATGAGAAAGAAGAGAACTATCGTCGCATCGAGCGCCAGTACGGCAGCTTCACGCGCTCCTTTACTTTACCCAGCTCGGTGGACCCGAGCCAGGTGAGCGCCCATTACGATAAGGGCGTCCTGAAGATTACTTTGTCCAAGAAGGCAGAAGCCAAACCCAAGCAGATTAAAATTAATGTTGGCAGCGAGAAGTCACTCGAAGCCAAAGTTCACAGCAAAGCCGCGTAATGCTAGTACCCGGTCCAGAAGAGGGGAGGCGGCTTAAATCGCCTCCCCTTTATAGTTTGTTCAGTCCAGGTTTTGTGATTCGGGAGGAGAAGGGGAGAACAATGAAAACCATCAAATTTCTTGTGAAAGTTAATCGTGGCGGTGTTCGCATTCCGGAATATGTACGGCGGATTGATCGGACTCCGATAGAGATGACAAGCGATCGTAGACTGGCCCTGCTGATGGGAAGATTCACCGCCGAGGATGCGGTCAAATCCATTCAAACTTCGCGGCGCAAACCGGAGTTAGTTTCCGTCACAGCACACGCAGGGTTCATAGAGAGCGAACCCAAAATCCCGGCCGGAGTCGCGGCGGCGTTCGCGCCAACGGCAATTAAATATCAATTGTGAGCGATTTTGAACACGCGGTCGCCTCTCTATTATTAAGCTGCAGATCCGGTCGCGCCGAGCGAGGCATGTCCCTTCGGAGGCGAAGTTACGGAGAGAGAAAAGTCAATGATGTATTTAACGGTGTTCGAGCAGAACAAACAGCGCGTTTCCAGAACTTCCGGGCTCTGCTCTGTGGTTACATTCAGCGGGAAAGACCGCAGGCACTCCGTGCAAGTGATCACGATGTAAGGTATTCCGTTTGAATCTTTACCGTTCCGCGGAATCCAAACCGGGGCAGACTCGCCTCGATGTGCTATTGCCTGGGTTGCAGAAGTCTCGATCAGCCCGGCAACACTGTTCAGGAGGGCTTCGGGATCATCCTCTCCTTTGGCATAAAAAGCGTCCGCTAGCACTCCGGTTGGTACAAGTCTGCTCCCATAGGCCCCGCTGCTGGCGATTACGGAGGCTTCGGGGAAGCGGCGGCGGACCACCGAGAGAAATTCAAATCCCGACATCTTGGGCATGTTGAGGTCGGAGATGATCACGTCGGGCTTTAACTGTTTTAACTTCAGTAGGGCGTCAAAGCCGTTTTCTGCAGTAGCCACCTCATATCCTTCTTTTTGCAGCAACCGCGTAAATAGCTCACGGATGACTTCTTCGTCATCCACTACCAGGATGTGATGTCGTACGGGGGACGTAGACATTTACCCTCTCAATTCCACCTACCGTCTTTCCCGGATAAGAGATTGTCCCATTTCGGGAACTCACAAATCTGAGCACAATTGCACAGGTCGATAAGGGGCGGGGGCGTGCGCATCAGCCTCGAAGGCTGTGAGGGAGGGATAAACGTCAGAACTTGGCCCTAACTCTTCCAGGTGAGACCGGCTAGTTAGCCAAATCCTCAGCGGTTAGGCGTCGGTCACGGTGTGGCGCCGTACGAGCCTGCCCCGAGTTCAGTTCGCATTTCTCTCCGGGTTTCGCGCCACAGGTCGGGCAAGCAACCGCATGGATCTGTTCAAGCGTGAGATACTCTCGCATATTTAATTCCATACCTAATTATGTTGCAGTCGGCAAGCAAAAAAAAGATCAATATCGCACATCCTTGACTAATTCTCATAGTGGCTTTTCACTCCGGGCTGCCTGGTATCTTTTCTGAAGACCATCCATCAGGAGTTCATCCTCCTCGACCAGTTCTGGACTTCTTTGTCGTTCGCCGCTTTGAATTTCGAGAAGCCTCAGTATCAATTCAGCGAATCGCTGCATGACTGCCTCCAAGAGGAGAGGTCACGATAGATGATAAGAAAGGCGGAAAACTGTCCAAAAGTGATCAGCCCTGGGAACGCAGCGCTCAATGCGACACATGGCAAGTCTAGGCGGCCCGCTGGTCTCACCTTTCCGAGATGCCAGGCATTGATGTTCAGGCGATCAGGCTGGGCTGAGTACTCTGCCACACTCCAGGCAACAGATTTCGTAGCGGGGGGTGATAAGGCCACAAAAGGGGCACATCCGCTGCGATGCGAAATCGCCGGCGCGCGGTGTAATGCCTGACACCTTCCTCAGCCAAGCAAGCACGAAGGCGCGAGGACGGCGAAGGCGGGCAAGCAGCGGATGACGAATCGAATTCATAGCTAATTCAGCTTTCTTCTGAAATACAGAAACAGGCCAGCACGGGGGCTGGCCTGTTCTCGCGGACAACCTTGGTGCAGGTAGCTATTTGCCCGCAACCTGCTCGAGCGCGGACAGGAAATGTTCCGCGGCCTCTGGCGTTTGCGCCTGACCATCCAGGATGGACTGTATCGAAGTGCTTTTTCCGTAAACATTGTGGTCTGCGTCATCATCAAGATCAATCTTCGAACCTTGAAGATTAGCCCCTGCATAAGCTCCGCTGGAATGCGAATAGGAGAGAACGGGTGCTTTCCAGCCAGTGCTTTCGCTTTTACCTGCACTGTCGCCAGTGGGTCCAGCGGCAACCGCTTCCGCTCCAAGGTCCCAATGTCCGTTTATCAGTTCATGCTTACCCTGATTGTTCATCAGCAGCACGATTTCCTGATGCTCGCCGCCCGCCTGAAAACCCACGCTCCCGCCAGTAATGGTGATGAATACGGGCGCGCTCCAACCACTTGCCGTTCGGCAGCTCACCACGCCGTTGCCGTGCTCACCTCCCACGATGAATCCGGCTTTGGTTAATTTAGGAACTACGGCGATGCACTTGGCGTCGCGTAGCAACGATGATGGAATCGGCTTCTCGCCAGTAGTCATGCTATGTACGGTTTGGGTGGCAGCATCCAGAAGCTTGGTGTTGTCTACTGCCCATAACGCCAGAGCACATAGCGGAACAAGTACTATTACCGAGAAAACTCTTTTCATAAGACTTCTCCTTATAATCAATCGTGATCTCCATTTTGCGTCCGACTGCACGACGGCACACGTACGGTCTGCAGTTTGGAGTCCCGACGCAAGGATTAATACATTGTCGGCTACGCGGCCGGCGAAGTCTGTTCACAACTGCTCACTGTCGGGTATTGGTTCGGAATCCCTGCTGTGGCTAGCGTCGCACCAGGGAGCGCCTGCGTTTTCGTCTAGAATTTCTGCTGTGCTCAGATCAGCTTAGGATTTTTAGTCGCGACCAGTACTGCCAATATTGTGGCAGTGTTGCGAATACTTCCCGCTATAGTTGTGAGTGCCTTTGACACAGGCTCATGTTGTTCCGCTAGTCCCTCAAGACGCGTGCTGACGCTTTGGAGTTGGTCGACTTCGTTCAGGATCGCTTCAAAAATCATGGGGGCACACTGCTCTCTGATTGCAAAGCCTAAGGGTGGGGGGACTTCAGATGGACTGGCTTAGGTCAGAAGACCTGAAAGAGGAGAAGGTAGTAACTACCTCATTAATTATTATAACAACTCTTCGATCGTAAGGAAATCGCAGCGGGAAGAGGAGAGGCATTCCCCAATCCAAGCCGATTGCGTCACCAGTTCACGAGAACAGCCTGCGGCACATCAAGATCAACAGAGAGGGTTCTATTGCTTTCGTCGATCCCGTACGAAGGTTCGCCGTCGTTTTCCCAATCTTTGGTGGTCCAGCGAACTCGCCTTACGCGAACGTTCTTCACGGCCGGCCATTGAAACACGGGATCATGCAATGACACGGCTGATCGGAAGCCGAGGATCAAAATCTCATGGTCCGAGGGATGAATCACAATTGCCTGACCGTTCTTTTCACCGCTGACGGTCACCTTGAATCCATTAACGTTTTCCGTTTGCGAAAATCTCTGTCCGGGCATTTGGGCCATGAACACTGTTAACTTGTCTGTAACGGCATAGTAAGAAATTTGCGGCAAAGCCTTAGTCAGCGACGAGTATGTTTCGCGCAACGCCTGCGCTCCATTTGCCTCACGTCCATCGGGCAAAATGTAAGGCTCATACGGTTCCGGGTAGGATTCAGTCAATGCCCAAGGCGCATAGATCGGAGCGCCAAATTCGCCTACAGCGATATACGCCAGCCGCGAAGTAACTGGAGTAGTGCCGCTATTAATCTCGGTAATTGCGGGAAGATTTCGTCCAACGCGGTAACGAATGAGAGGCTCACGGAGTTCGTCAACCGTGGCCTGTGATTCTTGCGCGCAGCTGTTATCGGGCCTCCATTCCGCACAGAAATACGAGTTCACGCCAACAAAGGACAAATGCGGACAATTCTTCAAATATGTCTCGACATTCTCGCCAGGGGCGCCGCCAACCATCCAATCGGCAACTTTGCCTCCGACGTAATTGTGAAAAAAGGGCAAAGCATACTCCGCCGCGCCGGCATCGGTGATCCGGCGAATCCAGTTGTAACTTAGGTCCCAGGCACTGTACTTGAGATCATCATCGAAATGATTCTCGGTGAAGCGCCGGTTGGAAGCTGGGGAGTGATCACGCCAGAGTTTGTGGTTGTGGCGGTCTGCGCCAAACACTGCGATCTCATTTTCGACCTGAACCATGAGGATAGTGTGAGTTTGAGAATCGACTTCCTTAATGTGCCGCATAAACGCACGGAAAGCGGCAATCTCACGATCGAGAACGGGTTCGTAGTCGTAGGAAATCGCGTTATGGTGGGGGATGCCATCGGCATCAACCGCGCGCGGGTAGGTCTTCTCATCGGAAACAATGTACATTGGCGCATACAGTTCGCCTGTGAGATTTCCATAGATCGTGCCATCGCCGCTCGCATAATGGCCAAACCAGTTCAGGACCAATTTCAGATGGCTCTTTTCCGCCATGCGCTTGGCATGGTCCAGGTACGAGAAGTCGTAAATGCCTTCTGCAGGTTCAACCATCGACCATTTGATAGGCACTTTCAGCGCGTTTAATCCCAACTTGAAGGCGGCGGGATAAAGACTGTCATAAGCCGTCTCCGTCTCTTTGTATCTACCGTAGATCAGGTTCCACCATGGAATTTCGACGGCGAGAACGGTAAACGGCTGCCCATCGACATAGAGGACTTTACGCCCGTGTGTTTCCTCAAAATGAGGTATCAGATTATGGCTTTCTGGAACTTGCCAAGCACTCTCTGGGGCGCCAGAACTTACATCGGAACCTTGTGCGCGCACGTGACCGAGGCACAGCCCGCACACAATTGTCGCCCCGGCGAAGAACCGCGCATAGGAATTCGCCTTGAATAAAAACTCGGGCATCGTTCGCTTCACCTTATTACTCACTGACAATTGCGAGATCCCACGGCTTTAGTCTTAGTAGCTGTCCCTGAGCGATAGAAGCGCCAGTCAGCAGATCCGAACCCTTGCCGTGCGAGTAAGGGACGGACTGCTCCTGTCCGGAATAGTTGAAGTAGTAATGAAGAAGCTTTCCCTGACGATTGCGTCCGTGCCGCACTTTAACCGACGGCGGCAGGCGCTCTTCGGAATTGGCAAGTCCTGCGTGCTTAAGAGCGTCACTTATTACTGCGCGTTGTAATTTGTCGCTCACAAAAGTGCCTTCATAGGTCAACATGCCGGCCCCGTACTTGTTACGAGTGATGGCCGGGAAATGCCAATAGGGATCATCGAAAGATGCCACCACCTCGGCAGTTTCCGGCACGAGGAATTCTTCCCAGACCGATCCCGTATTCTGCTGCCCGACTTCATACGGATCAGGGGTAAGGCGTTCAGGGGCGGGCAAATTTGTGAACTCCTGATAGTGAAAACCGCAGGCTGCACGTAACGGGCCGGGCGCCATGACGTCTCGTACAGTTGAGTGCTCATCGGTGAAGCCGCTCTTGAATGACATCACCACCTGCCCGCCAGTTTTCACATAATCAGAGATTTGCTGCAACACGGCGTCAGAAGCGCTGTAGAGAGGCGGCACTAAAAGCAGCTTGTAACGAGAGAGTCCCGGATCTCCAGCCTGAACAAAGTCCGGCTCTACATTCATTTCGTAAAGTGCGTCATACATTTGCCTAAGCACAGTCATGTAACTGACTTTGTCACTGACCGGCATGTAGCCAAGCGAATTAGCCGAGTCGGTGCTGACCAGGATTGCAACCCTATTATCTTTCTTGAGATCGACCAGCTGCGGGCCCAGCCGCTTCAATTCTCCTGCAACTTGCGACACCTCAGCATAGGTACGGTTAGGCTCGAGATCGTGCGAAAGAACGCCTTTCCAATAGGTTTCCTGGCCATAGTGCAGCGAATGCCAATGCCAGTACTCCACCATGTTTGCTCCGGCCGCGAGATGCGTATAAACAACCAGGCGTAATTGGCCGGGGTATTGCGGATACTGCGTCCGCGAGTCCCATCCGATGGTTTGCGCATTGGTTTCAGTTACAAGAAAGTTCGAGTGTTTCAGCGAGCGTCCGAGGTCGTCGGACATCCAAATTGTCTTTCCACTCAGGCGCGCCTGGGTTTCGAAATAAGGATTTTCCGCCACAATATCGAGCGAACGCGCAATTGCCCACTGATCTAAGTTGGTGTGAACTCCGCCGCTAAAGTCCTGCGTGATGAACTGATCGGGCCGCTTGTATTCGTTTACGATCTTCGCCTGCCACGCGAGATAGTCGGTGACGACGTCATGCTGGAAGTTTTCCCATTCCAGCTTATATCCAGGATTCAGAATTCCATCTCGAGGCGGCAGGTCCTCCCACTTGTCCACTAACTGTCCCCAATACACCAGTCCCCAGATCTTGTTTACTGTTTCTGGCGTTTTATATTTCTGCTTCAAACGCTCCAGAAAGGCCGCGTTCATGTAAGAGCTTGGGATTCCGGTAGGAGACGTTTCGTTGTCAATTTGGTAGCCGATCACCGCGGGATGATCTTTGAAATGGCTTACAATTTCGCGGATCACGCGCTCCGCATGTTGGCGAAAATGCGGATTCAGAAAATCATAGTTCTGGCGTATGCCGTAGTATCCGGGTGTGAGTTCCGTGGGGTATGTTGGGTCATAAGGATCGACGAGAGGAGGCGCGGTGCCCGCGTGGGTAACGAGTATTTCCGGGTGCTCCTTATAAAGCCACGTTGGAATTGAGTATGTAGGAGTACCAAGTATGGCTTTGATTCCGGCCTGATGCAGCTTATCCAGCACCCGCTGCATCCATGCGAACTGAAACTCTCCATCCCGCGGTTCCCAACTGCTCCAGGTGGATTCGCCGACCCGGACGACTGTAATGCCCGCCTTCTGCATTAGATCTACATCTTTATCAAGACGGTCATATGGCATGTATTCGGGATAGTAAGCAACACCGTAAAGGATGTTGTCCATGCTGTCGGGAGAAAAGCTCGGCGCTTTTTGCGACGAGGCGGCGGTGCCCAGCAGAAGGAATAGAACCAATATAAAAGAGTTGAGTGACTGTGGGAGTTTGGTCATTCGCGCTTCCTTTTAAAAGTTTGAACGCCAGCCTACCGACTGGCGTTCAGTTCGTATAGCTTGCCGCGATCTACTTAAAACTTCAACAACTCAGTCGCGTTCGAGGGAATGCTGAATGTAACTTTTCCACCAGAGAGCGTTGGGCTGGCAACGATCACGTCATTATTTGCCGAACTGAACTCCCACTGTGTGCCAGTTCCTGTAGTGATCAGCGCCGACAGATCAGCCGTGACAGTCACTCCCGGGCTTCCGCTGTTGCACGCAAGCAGGTAATAGTGTCCAGCTGAATCTTTCGTGACAACCGATATCAGATTGCTGATGCCGCTCGTGGTCTGATAAGTCGGCCGGCCACAGCACAACCCGCGCGCCGCCAGTCGGGTCGCGTAATATCCGGGCTGATAAGACTCGGCTGCAGGGTAGCTTCCATGAACCAGACCGGAAGTGTATCCGCTTCCCCAGTCGTAGAGCGAGAAGATTTGCGCTCCGGTCACGTAGTTGTTTCCCGGTTGCGAAGCTTTAATCCACCAGGAGACGATCAGGTTATTGCTGCTGTTAACGCTGTTATAAGTGTTTTGGTGGTACGAGCCCATCTCCGTGATCCACGCCGGCGCGCCGGAGTATCCATTCGCGTTCATGTCGGCGCGAAGAGTGGCGATTTCCGACGGATTGCTCTGATAATCGTGAAAATCGAGCGAATCAAATACGCTTGGCCCTTCGGTCTGCATTGCAGTAAGGGCCCAGCTGCAGCAGTTGGAGGTGACTGGCGCGTAAATGTGCGGCGTACGCCCGGGCAGGTAATGGCTGTAAACCCAGTGGATGGCCTGGGCGGTATAGTTAATGAAATCCATATACTGGGTTTCCGTACCACCCCAGCCCTGACCTGAATTGTTCGGTTCATTGTGAACTTCCCAATCGTCCACCCTATAACTGTTACGCACGTTGAACCAATACACCGTGGCGAAGACATGCTCGAACCAAACATTCCAATCGGCTGCTGTAGTTGGCGGATTCGGTGACCACGTCGGGTTCCCATTGTTGTCGCGATTACGCAGCACAATAATCGGCGTGATGTTATGCGCGTTCAGGTCGGAAATGATTGTCGCGGCATTGACCGGAGGAATTCCGGTGCTTGCGCTCCAGCTGTAATCGCTTCCACCCGGTGGGTTGGTGAAGATGTTGTCGTAAAATGCCCAGTTGATGACATTCGGATCCGCTTCGATTTGAGCTATAGTAGGTGAACCGTAAGTTGACTCTGCATCTGTCGGTTCCCAGCGTGACATTCCTCCATACATCCTGTAACTATTGATTCCAAGATCCACAAGGTCGTTGATGTTGAACTGCGAACTTCCCTCATTGACGCCGAGAAATTGTGAAGTTACTCCCCACTGCGTCCCAGAAACCGTGAGTGTGCCGCTTCCTGCGAACGCATAACTGGTGGCTAGGGTCAGGGCGAGGGCCAACATTAAGGAGGCCATTGCTCCGCCCAGTTTTCGAAGTGCAGCTGATGGCATGGGGGATTCTCCTATTCAATGAAATACGAAGCAGGCCGATATTAGGACGTGTGGACGTTGTAGCCGGGTACTCGTGGGTCGTATCCATGTCGCAGCAAACGTTTACAGAACAATCACGAAAACTCTTGTCTTCAAAGTTCGTTGGGGAATGCGGGAGCGTCTCTAGCGAGCGCTCCCGCGATGTTGCTCAGAAGTAAAGGTGCAATCCGAGCTGGATAGTGCGGCTGCCATAAGTTGATGTGCCACTGATCGATCCGAATCCGGCCGCGTGTTGCGTAGCTGAAGCGGGGAAGTAACCCAGAGTCGGATCCCCTACAGGTTCGGCGAATTGTGGGTGATTCGGCAGGTTAAATGCACTTGCCTCGAAGGTTAGCTTAGTCTGCTCTCCAGCCGGAATCTTGAAATCTTTTTGAATGTCGAAGTCAAGATTGTCAGCGCCCGGATTGCGGACATTGGAAAAAAACCGTGGAGCGTTGCCAAACGCCTTTCTAACATCGCAGCAACCGAAAGGATCGGAGGACGCCGAATTGACCAGTCCTTTTCCCGGACATGTACCTGCGAAGTCCATGGCCTGATTGTTAAACCACTGGTTCACGCTTCGGTTTGTCCCCGAGATCGATCCAGGGTTACCAATGAGGTTTGGACGATCTTCCAGTACGCCGGCACCATTGCAAAAGCCATACGAGTTGTCGGTTACACCGAAGGGAGTACCAGCACTGATCGTATAAATTGCGCTGAGGCGCCAGCCACCTAGCACGTCAGAAGCAAGACCGCCATTGAGCCATTTCTGTCCTGGCCCAAATGGCAGTTGTACCACTGGGGCCATTGTGAACCGGAACGGTATATCGCCCGCGCTCACTGAGCGCTCTGTGTTTCGGTGGTAGAAATCCTGGCCTAAAACGTCGAGCGACCAGAAGCCACCCCAGTCTGACGAGGAATCGTCGATCAACTTGCTCCAGGTAAAGTTCGACAGCAAAGAGAAGTTGTGCGAAAAACGATGCTCAAGCTGCGCTTGCAGCGAGTGATAGGTAGAGCTAGAAAGTCCCCACCACCCAGGGTTGATAGTCAGCCAGAAGTAAACTGGTCCAGGTGGCACTACTCCCTGGCTCAGTGCTCCCGCGTTTAGTGCAGCAGCCGCCGCTGGACAGTTCGGAGTACTTAGGGGGCCGACGAAATCGAAACTTGGAAAGCTCACCGGATCGTTTTCGGCTGCAGTGCTGGCCTGGGTTTGCTGGCAAATGTTATACGCATAATTGACCGGCAAATGTGTACCTTTGCTGCCAACGTAGCCGATTTGGGTACTGGTATCGTTGCCAATTTGCTTCTGGATCGTAAAGTTCCAGAGCTGCATATAGGTTGGATATTGACTGCGTGGCGCCCAGGAACTAAAGGAAACGGTGCAGCCATTGATCGGTATAGGAGCAGTCACTTGTGCCGCGGTCGGAATTGGGCATCCCGGAGTCGCGGTATCCCATGTCAAGCCTTTGAGGCTTGAACTCCACAGTAGATTTGGTCCAGGCTGGCCATCGCCGGCGCGACCATGGCCGACAAATCCCGAATGCATGATGCCATAGCCGGCTCGCACAACTAAGCCACCCATAGGATTCCAGGAGAGTCCGATACGCGGCTCAAACTGGTGCTTGGAAGGATCTAGTGTTGTGTCCGGCGTGCCCCCCACTCCGAACTGCTCCCAGTGTGGAACGCAAGACGGGTCCTTTCCGGTGTACAGCGTTGCGCACGGATCAAAGAATGCATCTCCGTGATGGATCTCGTGGAACGACTGATCGTACTGCCACCGCAGGCCCGCGTTCAGGGTCAGTTTTGGCGTCAGCTTGATGTCGTCCTGTACGAAGAAAGCATACGACCAAGCGCGCGACGAGACAAACTCAGGTTGGCCTTGGAACTTACTAGTACTGCTGAACCGTCCGAATAGGAAGTCAGAGAAAGCATTATGGGTTCCTCCACTTCCATTGAATGTAAATCCCCCGGTCACGCCATTCGGCTGGTAATTGTCAATCGAGTAATGATCGGCCTGGAAGCCTGCCTTTAGACTATGCTTCCCCATCAGCTTGCTGAGCGAATCACTGAAGTGGAGGGCGGTCGAGGGCTCGTACAGCATTCCACCATTGCCAAAGCCACTATAGCCGTTGACTGCAACTCCTGGCGTGCCACACTTGGTTCCATTGGCGGTGTCACGAATACTGGAGAGGCAATCAGGAATGGCGGGAATCCCAAGAAGCTGCGGCGAGGTAAAGCCAACACCAAAGGGCATCCGATCGCCGAGGTGGTGCGACACGCCAAACCGGAATTCATTCAACGTGCTCGCGCTAACGGTGTGCGTCCATCCCACCGTTGAGGCATATTGCCTACCCCTCGCAATAGCGGCGCCGGCAGGCCCAGTAATGAGCCCGTTGGAAACCCCATTGAAATCGTCGTAGTGAAATGCGCCGAATATATGGTCCGATTGCGAAAGATCCAGGTCGAGCCGCGGATTAACCAAGGTGTCGGTGTTGTGGTAGGGAGGGTTAATGGTCATTACGTTGGTTCCGATCCCCGCTGGTGTACCGCCACTGGGCCAAAGCGAGAGGAAATTGGCAGAGGCTGCGCTGGGTGCCGTAGTAGCGTTGGCGATGTTATTAAAGGGGATATTAGCGGGCGTGACTGGATCAATAATCTGGTCGGCCGGAATGCTGCAATTGCCAGACGCGTCGAAGGTCCCGCCATTACCCGTGCACAAGGCCCCCAAGTCCCCCCGGCGAAAGGCTGCATCGGGAACTGTTACGCCATGGTTGACTGTGGCTCCATGATTATTGATTCTCTCAATGTCACTGAAGAAGAAAAGCTTACCCTTAATAATTGGGCCACCGATGCTGCCACCGAAATCGTTGTAGTTGTAAGGGTTCTTTCGCAACGTCGGGTCGGCAAAGAAATCTCTGGCATCCCAATTCTCATTGCGATTGTATTCGTAACCCGAACCGTGGAACTGATTTGTGCCAGACTTGCTGACCTGAATAACAATTAGGCCGCCGGCTTTGCCATACTCCGCCGACATGCTGTTCTGCTCAATGCGGAATTCCTGGATGGCTTCTACGCTTGGGGTTACGGATGGACCGCCAAACACAGTTGCAGTAACGGCGACGCCGTCCAGCACATTGTCATCCGTGCGCGGGCGGCTGCCGCTGACGCGGACGTTTCCTTCATTTCCGCAAGCACCTAGCGCGCTTCCACCCTGCCCGGCTCCAGTGCATCCGGTCTGCTGCGATACTCCTGGCGCCAGCGAGAGAAGGTTATAGGGGCTACGACCGTTAGCATTGGCTCCGCCACCTTCGATCGGCAAGTTTTGTAACATGCTCGTATCCATAGTCTGCCCGAGGTCGGCTTGCTGAGTCTGCAAAAGGGCCGCATTAGTCGCGGTGACATTCACCGTCTCAGTTGATTGGCCAACCGCCATCGCCAAGTCCGCTTTGGCAGTTGCGCCCACCTGGAGGAGGATATTGTCGACTACGGATTTCTTGAAACCCGATGCTTGGACTTCCACACGGTACGTGCCGACAATCAGATTGTTGGCGACATAAACCCCCGCGCTGTTCGTCTTTAAAGCAGTCGTGACGTTTGTATCTACGTTAATCACCTTGACGCTTGCGTTCGGAACTACAGCCCCGGTGGGGTCGGTCACAATTCCGGTGATGCTGCCATAGAACTGTTGGGCGCAAACGGGAAGTGAGCACAGTGTGACTAGGAACAGTAGGACTGCAGCGAAGATGGCTGCGAACTTTATCTGCTTCATATATCCTCCGAACGACGTTCTAATGAGCCGACATGGGCGACCTAGTTCTCGAGAGAAAAGACAGGCCCGGATATGTGAGTACACGTTTTCTCAAACTTTGGGGTTAATTGTCAAGACTTTTTATATTTTCGGGCTTTTTAGATGTATCTGTTGCAGTCGGTTCGGCTGACCTGATGTGGCGCGAGGACGTTGGAAATTCCTGCGGTTTTGGACATTATCGCGGGCCATAGTCGGAAGCTGCGAGCCTATTCGGGCGCATGGGATCAGATTAGTGTTCAGGAGACGCGTTTGCGGCCCTTACCTAACCGGCTACATGCGGAATCGGGTCTCACGAACGCAGAACTTCATGAAGCCGAAGAATCATCTAGCGATCTCCGGAAACACGGGTTCGTGATGCTCTGAAACCACGAGGCCAGAAATGCGGTTCTTCCCGGACACCGGAACGTGAGGGCAGTGTTGCGACAATGGCCAAGCTCGTCCCTGATCTTCCGAACTCGCTTAGAAGTTACGGATCAACTAGGGGAACGCGATCCATGGTGCGAAGAGAGTGTTGCGGTCGAGACCTTGGCCGACTTGCGGCCAGCCGTATATCGATGAGAAAAGCCTGCGGAGCAGCTTGGATACTAGTAGCGCGAGAATACGTTTGCTAAGATTCGACCGAATGCCCGATAGCCAGCGTACACACAGGATTCACATCATGCCCGGTCTTTTCGCTTGCTGCTGCCTTATCTGGCTATTGTGCAGTGCAAAGCTTCTCGCGGCACAAACGACTGCTTTCTTGCAGACTGCCGATACCATAATCCAGATGCAAGCGGGTCAGAACGTGCCACAGCT
>Ga0070717_10000427_pt1 | contig 26764 bp, 16 predicted proteins | sample LARL113metaG_FD_71366 | JGI IMG/M metagenome (GOLD analysis project Ga0070717, IMG submission 71366) | Corn, switchgrass and miscanthus rhizosphere microbial communities from Kellogg Biological Station, Michigan, USA - LAR L11-3 metaG | ecosystem: Host-associated > Plants > Roots > Rhizosphere ...
GTCGATTTTTGCTACGGCTGGACGCTGTGGCTGTTCCTGAGCTGGATACCGTCGTTCTTCTACCAGAACTATCAGCAGAACCTGACGCAATCGGCGTTCTATTCTGCCGGCGTATTCCTTGCCGGCGTGATCGGCGACACCCTGGGCGGCGTGGTGAGCGACCGCATCCTGCACCGGACGGGTGACCGGACCGCGGCGCGGCGCAATGTCATCGTGGCCGGCATGCTCGGCGGCTTTGTGTTCCTGATTCCGGTGATGCTGGTTCACGACGTCAATGTTGCCGCGCTCTCGCTCGCCGCGGCATTCTTCTTTGTCGAGCTGGTGGTGGCGCCGATCTGGGCGGTGCCGATGGATATCGCGCCGAATTATTCGGGATCCGCGAGCGGCATGATGAATTTCGGCTTTGGCGTTGCCGGAATCATTTCACCCCTGGTGTTCGGCTTCCTGATCGACCGCACCGGAAGCTGGACCTTGCCGTTTGCCGGCTCGATCGGCCTGTTGCTGGTCGGCGCCGGGCTCGCGTTTCGCATGCATCCCGACCGGCCATTCGAGGCGGCCGAGGGCAAACCTTCCTGATCAGGTCAGGCTCGCCGCATCGATTCAGGCCACCGCCGCGATCGCGCGCGGGTTCAAGACGTACTCTTTGAGGACCTTGTCGGCGGTGTCGACTTCGACCAGCGACACGTCATAGCTCCAGAGATCGGCAAGGTGCTGCAGCACGCGCCGCGTATCCGCCTCGTTGAGCTGGGCTCCCTTGACCACGGCATGGCGCAGCATCAGCCGGCGATCGCCGGCCAGATCGACATCGACGACCTCGATATTGGCGTCGATGAAGCCGACGTCATACTGCTTGGCCAATTCGCGGCGGACGCGGCGAAAACCGCGATCGTCGTGGATGGCGTCGACCCTGACGCCGGCGCGTTCTTCCGGATCGTCATGCAGATGGAACATGCGGAACTGCCGCATCAGCCGCGGACTGAGGAACTGGCCGATAAAGCTTTCGTCGCGATAATTGGCCCAGATGTTCCGCAATGTGCCCATCACGTCGCCGTTCCCGGCGATTTCCGGAAACCATTCGCGATCCTCGTCGTCGGGCTTGGTCGCGATGCGCTCGATGTCCTGCATCATCGCAAAGCCGAGCGCATAGGGGTTGAAGCCGGAGAAGCGCTGATCGTCGAAGTCCGGCTGGAACACCACGTTGGTGTGCGATTGCAGGAATTCGAGGAAATTGCCGTCGGAGATCCGGTCCTGTTCGTGCAGGCGGTTCATGATGCTGTAATGGACGTAGGTCGCGGTGCCCTCGTTCATCACCTTGGTCTGGCTCTGCGGATAGAAATACTGCGCGATGTGCCGCACGATCCGCAGCAGCTCGCGTTGCCAGGGCTGTAGCCGCGGCGCGGACTTCTCCAGGAAATACAGCAGGTTTTCCTGCGGCAACCCGAGCAACTTGCGGCGGCGCTCGAGATTCAGCGTCGCATCGCTCTTGGCCTGGCCGGTCGGCACGGTCGTGCGCCACAAATCGTTGAACTGGGCTTCTTCGTGCACGCGACGCTTGCCGGCGCGCTTTTCCTCGGCGCGAAGGTCCAGCTTCTTCTTGCCGGGGTAACGGTCGATCCCGTGCGACATCAGGGCATGCGCGGCATCGAGCGTCTGCTCGACCGCGAGCCGGCCCTGACGCTCCTCGCACTGCGCCACGTAAGTTTTTGCGAATTCGAGATAGTCGAGAATGCCGTCGGCGTCGGTCCATTGCTTGAACAGATAATTGTTCTTGAAGAAATGGTTGTGGCCGAACGCCGCGTGCGCGATCACCAGCGCCTGCATGGTCGCGGTGTTTTCCTCCATCAGGTAGGAAATGCACGGCGAGGAGTTGATCACGATCTCGTAGGCGAGGCCCATCAGCCCCTTGCGATAGGACGCCTCGTGAAAGGCGAAGTGCTTGCCGAACGACCAATGCTTGTAGAACAGCGGCATGCCGACCGAGGAGTAGGCATCCAGCATCTGCTCGGCGGTAATGACCTCGATCTGGTTGGGATAGACGTCAAGCCCGAGTTCCGATCGCGCGATCCCCTCGCACGCATCGTGGATACGCTGCAATATCAGGAAATCCCAATCCGCCCCCTGGAATAGCCGTTCTGCGGCTGCGGTCATGGCGCGGTTTTCTCCTGTTTCCCACGGCGATGAAACAGATCGTGAAAGACCGGGAAAATCTCGCTGCGCTCGCTGACCTTGCGCATCGACAACGGCACTCCATTGGCGCGCAGGCGCTCGTACAGCGTCCAAAGCGCCGAATCCGGCATGTCGAACGTGTATCCGCCGGCCTCGCCGACTTCCAGATAGGCAAAGAACTGGCTGACCGGCAGGATCATATCCGTCAGCAGCCGGCCTGCGACCTCGCCGTCCGAAATCGAGTTATCGCCGTCGGAGGCTTGCGCGGCATAGATGTTCCAATCCGACGGACGAAACCGCGACCTCACGATATCGTGCATCGCCTGCAAAGCGCTCGACACCAGCGTGCCGCCCGACGCCGGCCCATGGAAGAAGGTATCCTCGTCGACCTCCTCCGCCCGGTCGGTGTGGCGGATGAAGACGATTTCGACGTGGCGATAGCGCCGCTTCAGAAACACGTAAAGCAGCATGTAGAAGCGTTTGGCGAGATCCTTCATGTGCTCTGACATCGAGCCGGACACGTCCATCAGGCAGAACATCACGGCCTGCGCCACCGGCTTCGGCGAGGTTTCGAAGCGGCGGTAGCGGATATCGATCGGATCGATGAACGGGATGCGGCGGGCTTTTGCCTTCAGCGCCTCGAGCTCGGCCATCAGCTCGTCGCGGCGCGCTTCGTCGCACTCCGCAAGCTCCGCTTCCAACTTCTCGATGGTATCCAGCCGCGGCCGCCGCAACGCGACCCGCCGCGCCAGCGCGCGGCTCACCGTACGGCTGACCGAAATATTCGCGGGCGAACCGGAGGTCGCATAGCCGGCCCGGCGAATCCCCTCGCTTTCCGCTTCGGCCAGCTTTCGCTTGGCGAGATCCGGCAATTCCAGATCGTCGAGGAACAAATCGACGAACTCATCCCGGCTCAGCACGAACCGAAATGCATCCTCGCCGTCGCCTTCGCCCGGATCTTTCGGCCTGCCGCCGCCATTTTCGCCGGAACGCGGCAGGATGTCGCCTTCGATGAACTTCTTGTTTCCGGGAAGCACCATGTCGCGCGTCCCGCCTTCGCGGCGAAAGCGCGGCTCATTCATGCCGTCGAGTGGAATAGAGACTTCACCACCCTCCAGGACATCCTTGATGTCCCGGTCCTGCGACGACTTCTTGACCGCACCCTGAACCAGCGCTTTGGCACGACGCAAGAACCGCTGACGGTTCTCGAGACTCTTGCTGCCCGGATTCAGGCGCCGATCAACGATGTGAATGGCCACTTTTTCATCCGCCTCAACCGGCTTGTTTTACGCGCATATACCACTCGACCAGCCGACGAACCTGACGTTCGGTGTAGCCGCGTTCCACCATCCGCTCGACGAACTCGCCGTGCTTCTTCTCGGTATCGCCGTCCTTCTTCGACCCGAACGAGATCACCGGAAGCAGGTCCTCGACCTGCGAGAATATCCGCTTTTCGATGACTTCGCGGATCTTTTCGTAGCTGGTCCAGCTCGGATTTTTGCCGCTATTCTGTGCTCGCGACCTCAACGAGAACTTCACGACTTCGTTCCGGAAGTCCTTCGGGTTCGCGATGCCTGCCGGCTTCTCGATCTTGGTGAGCTCCTGGTTGAGCAGTTCGCGATCGAGCATCTGGCCGGTGTCGGGGTCCTTGAAATCCTGGTCCTCGATCCAGGCGTCGGCATAATCGACGTAGCGATCGAACAGGTTCTGGCCGTAATCGGAATAGGATTCCAGATACGCCTTCTGGATCTCGTTGCCGATGAACTCGGCATAGCGCGGCACGAGATCGGCCTTGATGAATTCGAGATAGCGTTTCTCGATTTCGTCGGAGAGCTGCTCGCGGCGGATCGCCTGCTCGAGCGTATACATCAGATGGACGGGATCCGCGCCAAGCTCTGCGGTGTCATGATTGTAGGTTGCGGCGAGTACCTTGAATGCGAAGCGCGTCGAAGCGCCATCCATGCCTTCGTCGACGCCGGCGGCATCCTTGTATTCCTGGACGCTGCGGGCCTTCGGATCGGATTCCTTCAGGCTTTCACCGTCATAGACCCGCATCTTGGCAAACACCGTCGAGTTCTCGTGCTTGCGCAGGCGCGACATCACGGAAAAGCGCGCCAGTGTCTCGAGCGTCGACGGCGCACAGGGCGCGGCCGCAAGCTCGGACCCGGAAATCAGCTTCTCGTAGATCTTCTGCTCCTCGGTGACCCGCAGGCAGTACGGCACCTTGATGACGCAGATGCGATCGATGAAGGCTTCATTGTTCTTGTTGGCCTTGAAGCTTTGCCATTCGGCCTCGTTCGAATGCGCGAGCACGACGCCGGTAAAGGGGATCGCGCCGATATTCTCGGTGCCGATGTAATTGCTTTCCTGCGTCGCCGTCAAAAGCGGATGCAGCATCTTGATCGGCGCTTTGAACATCTCGACGAATTCGAGAATGCCCTGGTTGGCGCGGTTCAAGCCGCCCGAATAGCTGTAGGCGTCGGGGTCGTTCTGGGCGTATGTCTCGAGCTTGCGGATATCGACCTTGCCGACCAGCGAGGAGATGTCCTGATTGTTCTCGTCGCCGGGCTCGGTTTTCGCAACCGCAATCTGGCGCAGCCGCGAGGGCTGGATCTTGGCGACGCGGAAGCGCGAAATATCGCCGCCAAAGGCTTCGAGCCGCTTGAAGCACCACGGACTCATGAGTCCGCTCAGGCGCCGGCGCGGAATGCCGTATTTTTCTTCGAGCATCGGACCGAGCTGGTCCGGATCGAACAGGCTGAGCGGACTTTCGAACACCGGGCTCAATTCGTCGCCGGCCTTCAACACATAGATCGGATGGACCTCCATCAGCGACTTGAGCCGCTCGGCCAATGACGACTTGCCGCCGCCGACCGGTCCGAGCAGATAGAGAATCTGCTTGCGCTCCTCGAGCCCCTGAGCCGCATGCCGGAAGAAGCCGACGATGCGCTCGATCGTTTCCTCCATGCCATAGAAGCCGGCGAAGGCCGGATAGCTGCGCATCGTCCGGTTCAAAAAGATACGGCCAAGGCGTGGGTCCTTGGCCGTGTCGATCATTTGAGGCTCACCGATTGCCGCTAATAGTCGCTCGGCCGCATTTGCGTATCGCATCGGATCGCTTCGACACGATTCCAGATATTCAGCCATCGACATGTCGCTCTGGCTTCGGGCCTCGAAGGACCGAGCGAACGCATTAAACAGAGAATCGTTGTACATGATCCCTCTCCGCATATGGTCGGCTGCACTACTGAAACGAGTCGAGCCGCCGAAGCGTTCCTCGAATCAGCATCAGCACTATGGTTCGATTGGACACTCGGCATACTTCCTGACGCAATGCACAACGCAGGCACTGGTTGAGTTACGAACAGGCAGTTTGCCCAATTCTTGAGCTAAAAGGTGGTGCCGGCTCTGATTTTTCCGTGATGTAGCCGGGCCGCAACATCTCACAGGAACATGGAACCGGTACTTTGGAACCGCCAAACCGGCCGGCGTTCGTACTGCTTCATGGCTCTTCAGGCGCACGGTGCGATCCTTTGCGACGGCGTGATCCCTTCTGCTCTCGCAGCCGCGCCGGCCTTCACGGCCTTATGATGGGCGGTCAAACCACCGATGCCAAAGTGCTCGACGCCCATCACCTTGTCGGCATGCAAGATGGCTTCTATTGATCTAGTGATGAAGCGTTGCCGTTCCAGCGCCGGCGCTATCCTCAGTGCAACAAATTTCCGTCGGCGAACTTCGCAAGCTGAAGCGTCAGTAATCGAATCAAAGCCGATGAATTCGTTGGCGACGCCGAAAGAGGCAAGGACGACACAAAACACCAGCGCGTGATAGCCGCTGCCGCCGCCGAGGCCGAACCAATCGCAGGCGGTGCTGGCGCTGAGCAACGTTATCGTCGTCGCCAGCGCGACGGGGGACCTTATCCGCGAACTCGAATACCCGATCTCGACATCGCCAGGCATGTCAGGATTCATGGTCCGGGGTACCCCGCGCCTCCTCTTGCCTCAACCAGACGGCCCGCACCTGAATCTAAGTGATTCGCGCCCCGCTGGGTGATACTCTCTTGATGTCAAATCGTCGTATTTCTGCGCAATCCGGGTGAATACGGTAGCAAGCGCCACATCCGGCCGGGCCCGTTCGTCCGCAGGCTTCCCGCGATCGCGTTGGATCGATATCTCGTGAATGGCGTTAGCCGCTGGGGCTGCACATAATTGGGTCGCCAGGACCTGCGACCGACGTTGACATTCTCGACTGTCCCGCCGGATGCTGGAACCTTCGGTTGGACCGGATCAAACAGAAATCAGGCACTATGAATCCCGTCAAAGCACTCGAAAACCACGGCCAGTCGGTCTGGCTGGATTTCCTGGCCCGCGGCTTCGTCGCCAAGGGTGAGCTGCAAGAGCTGATCGATACCGACGGCGTCAAAGGGGTCACCTCGAATCCGTCGATCTTTGAAAAGGCGATCGGCAGTTCCGACGAATATGACGGCGCGATCGGAAAGGCGCTGAAAGGCGGCGATCGCCCGGTCGCCGACCTGTTCGAGCAACTTGCGGTGGAAGACATTCAGCATGCCGCCGACGTGCTGCGGCCGGTCTATGACCACCTCAAGGGCGAGGATGGCTTCGTCAGCCTGGAAGTATCGCCCTATCTCGCAACGGACACCAAGGGCACGATCGCCGAGGCCGAGCGGCTCTGGAACGACGTCGGCCGCAAGAACCTGATGGTCAAAGTGCCGGCGACGCCGGAGGGCCTGCCGGCGATCCGGCATCTGATCGGCGAAGGCATCAGCATCAACATCACGCTGTTGTTCTCGCAACAGGTCTATCTGCAGGTTGCGGAGGCCTACCTCGCGGGCCTCGAAAAATACGTCGCCAACGGCGGCGATCCCTCGCATGTCGCAAGCGTCGCGAGCTTCTTTGTCAGCCGCATCGACACCATGGCCGACAAGCAGCTTGACGACAAGATCGCCAAAGCCAACGACCCGACCGAAAAGGAGCGGCTGGCCGAGCTGAAGGGCAAGGTCGCCATCGCCAACGCCAAACTCGCCTATCAGGAATACAAGCGCCTGTTTTCGGGACCGCGCTGGGAAAAACTCGAGGCCAAGGGGGCAAAACCGCAGCGCCTGCTCTGGGCCTCGACCGGCACCAAGAACAAGGACTATAGCGATGTGCTCTATGTCGAAGAGTTGATCGGCCCCAATACCGTCAACACCGTGCCGCCGGCGACGCTGGATGCGTTCCGCGATCATGGCAAGGTCCGCGACAGCCTCGAGGAAAATATCGAGGATGCGCGAAGCGTGCTCGAAGAGCTCGAGCGGTCCGGTGTCTCGCTCGACGCCATCACGGCCGAACTGGTCAAGGACGGCGTCAAACAATTCGCCGACGCCGCCGACAAGCTTTACGGCGCGGTGGCCCACAAGCGCGCCGTCGTGCTCGGCGGCGGGATCGACCGGCAGAAATTCGCGCTCGGTGCAGCAATCGAAAAAGCGGTTGCGAAGAACACCGAGGAATGGCGCGCGTTGGCGAAAATCCGAAAGCTGTGGCACAAGGACAAGTCGGTCTGGACCGGCGACGATGAAGACAAATGGCTGGGCTGGCTGAACAGCCCAGCCGGCGCCGACATCGCCGACTACGAGGACTTTGCGCAGCGCGTGAAGGGACAAAACTTCAGCGACGCCGTCGTGCTCGGCATGGGCGGATCGAGCCTCGGCCCCGAAGTGCTGGCGGAGACGTTTGCAAAGAAATCCGGCTTCCCGAAATTGCATGTGCTGGACTCGACCGATCCCGCACAGGTCCGCGCGATGGAGAAAGCCGTCAATCTCGCCAAAACCCTGTTCATCGTCTCCAGCAAATCCGGCGGCACCACCGAGCCCAACGCGATGAAGGACTATTTCTTCGACCGCGTCGCCAAGACCATCGGCCCCGACAAGGCGGGCCACCGCTTCATCGCGGTGACCGATCCCGGATCGTCGCTGGAGAAGGTCGCGGCCAAACAGGGCTTTGCGCGGGTCTTCCACGGCGAACCCACGGTCGGCGGACGTTACTCCGTGCTGTCGCCGTTCGGACTGGTGCCGGCAGCGGCGGCCGGCATCGACGTTCGCAAGCTGATCAAGCACACACTTTCGATGGTCCGTTCCTGCGGCGCCGATGTACCGCCGCACGAAAATCCGGGCGTGCAGCTCGGGCTGGCGATGGGGCTTGCCGGTCTCGAAGGCCGCGACAAGGTGACGATCTCGTCATCAAAAAAGGTCGCCGATTTCGGCGCCTGGGCCGAGCAGTTGATCGCGGAATCCACCGGCAAGGAGGGCAAGGGCCTGATCCCGATCGACGGCGAGCCGCTCGCCGATCCCGAAACCTATGGCCACGATCGCTTCTTCATCGACATCCGCACCGAAGGCGAAAACGACGTCGCGCATGACGAAAAGCTCGATGCGCTGGAAGCGGCCGGCCATCCGGTCGTCCGCATTGTCATGCAGTCGATCGATCACATCGGCCAGGAATTTTTCCGGCTCGAGATGGCGACCGCGGTCGCGGGCTCGGTCCTCGGCATCAACCCGTTCAACCAGCCCGACGTCGAGGACGCCAAGATCAAGACCCGCGAACTGACGGCGGCGTTCGAGAAAACCGGCGCGCTGCCGCCTGAAACTCCGGTGATGGCATCGGCCAAGGCCGACCTCTACACCGACGATCACAACGCCGCCGACTTGCGCAAGGCGGGAGCCGACGGCGATCTTTCCTCCTGGATCAAGGCCCACCTCGCCCGCACCAAGGCGGACGATTATGTGGCGCTGCTCGCCTATATCGAGCGTGACCATGCGCATATCGAGGCGTTGCAGGAGATGCGGCTCAAGGTGCGCGACAAACGCCACGTCGCGACCTGCGCCGAATTCGGACCACGCTTCCTGCATTCGACCGGCCAGGCCTACAAGGGCGGACCTGACAGCGGCGTGTTTCTTCAGATCACCGCCGATGACGCCAAGGACTTGCCCGTGCCCGGCCAGAAGGCGAGTTTCGGCGTGATCAAGGCGGCGCAGGCGCGCGGCGATTTCGACGTGCTGACCGAGCGCGGCCGGCGGGCGCTGCGCGTGCATCTGAAAGGCGATCTCGAATCCGGACTGAAGATGCTCGACGAAGCGATCACCGCGGCTCTGAACTAGAGCAGATCATGCTCAAAGAGAAATAAGGATTCAAAAATGCAGCTCGGCATGATCGGCTTGGGACGGATGGGCGGCAACATCGTCCGCCGGCTGATGAAGCATGGCCATACGGCCGTCGTCTACGACAAGGACGAAAAGGCGGTGGCGGCGCTCGCCGCCGATGGCGCGGCCGGCAGCAAAGCGCTGGAAGATTTCGTCGCAAAGCTCGAAAAGCCGCGCACCGCCTGGGTGATGCTGCCGGCTGGCAAGATCACCGAAGCGACGATCGAGGCGCTGGCAAAATTGATGCAGGGTGGCGACGTCATCATCGACGGCGGCAACACGTTCTGGCAGGACGACGTCCGCCGCGGCAAGGTACTGAAGGAACGCGGCATCCATTATGTCGATGTCGGCACCTCAGGCGGCGTCTGGGGCATCGAGCGCGGCTATTGCATGATGATCGGCGGCGACAGAGCGGTGGTCGACCGGCTCGATCCGATCTTCGCAGCGCTCGCGCCTGGTATCGGCGACATCCCGCGCACGCTTCGTCGCGAGGGGCGCGACAACAGGATCGAACAAGGCTACATCCACGCCGGCCCGGTCGGCGCCGGGCATTTCGTCAAGATGATCCATAACGGCATCGAATACGGCCTGATGCAGGCCTATGCCGAAGGTTTTGACATCTTGAAGAACGCCAGCAGTGAGGTCCTTCCCTCCGACCATCGCTTCGATCTCGACATTGCCGACATCGCCGAGGTGTGGCGGCGCGGCAGCGTGATCCCGTCATGGCTGCTCGATCTCACCGCCTCCGCGCTCGCCGAGAACCACACGCTGGATAATTATTCGGGCTTTGTGGAAGATTCCGGCGAGGGCCGCTGGACCGTGAATGCCGCGATCGACGAGGCCGTCCCTGCCGAAGTGCTGACGGCCGCGTTGTTTGCGCGCTTTCGTTCGCGAAAAGATCATACTTTCGCGGAAAAAATCCTGTCCGCGATGCGCGCCGGCTTCGGCGGCCACCGCGAGCCGGCACCGGGCACTGCGAAGCCGAAGGTCTGACAGCCGATGACGAACGGTCAAAAGCCAGATCCCTGCTGCTTTGTCATCTTCGGCGTCACCGGCGACCTCGCGCATCGCCTCGTCATCCCTGCGCTCTATAATCTCGCTGCGACCAACCTTTTGCCGGAGAGATTCTGCATTGTCGGAGTTGCCCGCAAGGGGATGTCGGGCACCGAGCTGACTGACAGCCTGATGAAGGGCCTGCGCCAGTTTGCCACCCGCGAGGTCGACGAAGCGCTCGCCAGACAATTGCTGGAATGCGTCACCTGCGTCGAGGCCGACCCGAGAGATCCGGCCTCGTTCGATGCGATGCGCGACCGGCTCGACAAGCTCGAGGCTGCGCGCAACACCGGCGGCAATCGCCTGTTTTATCTGGCCACGCCGCCGAATGCCTTCCTGCCGATCAGCAGGGAGCTCGGCCGCACCGGCATGCTGGCCGAAAACGGCTCGTGGCGGCGGCTCGTGATCGAAAAGCCGTTCGGCACCGATCTGGCGTCCGCCAAAGCGTTGAACGGCGAGCTGCAAAAGCTCTTGGACGAGCACCAGATCTACCGGATCGATCATTATCTCGGCAAGGAGACCGTGCAGAACATCCTGGTGCTGCGGTTCGCCAACGGCATGTTCGAGCCGATCTGGAATCGCAATCACATCGACCACATACAAATTACGGTCGACGAGAAGCTCGGTGTCGGCCACCGCGGCAGTTTCTATGATTCGACCGGAGCGCTGCGCGATATGGTTCCGAACCACCTGTTCCAATTGCTTTCGCTGGTCGCCATGGAGCCGCCGATCCGGTTCGACGCGCATTCGGTGCGCTCGGAGAAAGCCGACATATTGGCGGCGATTCAGACCCAGAGCGAACAAGAGGCTTTGCACAATTCCGTGCGTGGACAATATCGCGGCGGCAGGATCGCCGACACCGAGATCGAGGATTATCGTAAGACCGAGGACGTCAGGCCCGGCAGCACCACGGAAACCTATGCCGCGCTGAAACTCACCATCGACAATTGGCGCTGGGCCGGCGTGCCGTTTTACCTGCGCACCGGCAAGGCGCTCGGCGTCAAGCGCACCGAAATCGCGATCAAGTTCAAGCAGGCGCCGTTCGCGATGTTCCGCGACACCCCGGTCGACCGGTTGTCGCAGAATTATCTCGTCATCTCGACCGAGCCGACCGAAGGCATCGAACTGCAGTTCAATACCAAAGTGCCGGGCCCTTCGATCAACATCGACGGCGTCGAGATGAAGTTCCGCTACAAGGATTACTTCAAGGCCGATCCCGCCACCGGCTATGAGACGCTGATCTATGACTGCATGATCGGAGACAACATCCTGTTTCAGCGCGCCGACAGCGTCGAGGCCGGCTGGCAGGCGGTGCAGCCGTTCCTTGACGGCTGGAAGAAGGCCGGCGCCAGGGGACTGAAGATCTACGACGCCGGCAGCGAAGGCCCCGAGGAAGCAGACGACCTGTTGGCCCGCGACGGCCGAAGCTGGCGCAAGCTGACCTGACGATGGCAGCCCGCGACCAGCGCCAGGTGGTTGTTGTCGCCGATCCGCCGGCACTCGCAACAGCCGCTGCGGACCGTGTTCTGGCGAGGATCGCCGCAAACCCCGGTCGCATCGCGATTTGCCTCACCGGCGGGTCAAGCCCGAAGAAACTTTATGAGTTGCTCGGCACCGTGGCCTACCGCAGCCGCATTCCCTGGGACCGCACGCACTGGTTCATCGGCGACGAGCGTTTTGTCCCGCCGAGCGATTCGCTCAACAACATGGCGATGGCGCGCGGCATCTTCCTCGATCGTTTTGCGCCCGCCTCCCACATCCATCCGATCCCGATCGACAAAAGCCCCGACGAAAGCGCCGAGCGCTATCAGCGCGAGCTGAAGTTGTTTTATGGCGTGGACCGGCTCGATCCCGGGCGGCCGTTGTTCGATGTCGTGCTGATGGGGGTCGGGCCCGACGGCCACACCGCGTCGATCTTTCCGGATTACCCGGCGCTCGCGGAAACCGAACGCTGGGTCGTCGGCGTGCCGCAAGCGCATGTCGAGCCTTTCGTGCCGCGGGTGACGCTAACCTTGCTCGCTCTCGCCTCCTGCCGCGAAATGCTGTTCGAGGTGGCGGGGTCGGACAAACGCGCGATCTTGACGCGGGTGCTCGATGGCGAGAACCTGCCGGCGGCCCGCGCGCGCTCCACCGGCGAGACCATCTGGCTGGTCGATGCCGCAGCCCTTCCGGAGAATTTTCGTGGCTGACCCCGAGGAAATACCGTGCGCGCTGGTCGTGATGGGCGTCTCGGGTTCCGGCAAAAGCACCATCGGGGAAAAACTCGCCGAACGGATCGGCTGGCGTTACGAGGACGGTGACAGGTTTCACCCCCCAAGCAATGTCGCCAAGATGAGCGCCGGCCAGCCGCTGACCGACGAAGATCGCTGGCCGTGGCTGCATGCGATTGCCGACGAGATCGACCGGGTCTGCAAGGCGGGCGAGCGCGCGGTGATCGCCTGCTCCGCGCTGAAGCACGCCTATCGCGACATTCTGGTGCATGGACGGAGCGGCGTCCGCATCGTCTTTCTCAGCGGCTCGCAGCCATTGATCGCGGGCCGGCTCGCCCGGCGCAAGGGGCACTTCATGCCGCCGGGTCTTCTCGACAGCCAGTTCAGGACGCTGGAACCGCCCGACGCGGGCGAACGTCCCGTGACGGTCTCGATCGACGCGTCGGTGGAGACCATCGTCAAGGACATCGTACGCCAATTGAAGCTTGATCCGGCCAGCCGCGGTGCCGCACGCAGGAAGCATTCATGACCCCTATCGCGCTGGTGGTATCGGACTGCGACGGCACGTTACTGACCAAGGACAAGACCTTGACCGAAGGCGCCAAGGCCGCGGCCCGGCGGCTGCATGAGGCCGGCATCGGCTTCACCATCGTCTCTAGCCGGCCGACCATTGGCATGGGATTTTTGATTGAGCCTTTGGCGATCACGCTACCGGTCGGCGCGTTCAACGGCAGTTCGATCGTCGATGCAACGCTAAAGCCGATCGAGCAGCATCTGATCCCTGCCTCAGTCGCGCAGCGCATCCTCGATTTGCTCAGCCAGTTCGGCGTCGATATCTGGCTGTTCACCAACGAGAAATGGCTGACGCGTAATCCCAACGGCGAATATGTCCCGCTTGAAAAACGCGCGATCAAGCATGATCCGACGATCGTTGCCGATTTTACGCCGTACCTGTCGAGCGCCTGCAAGATCGTCGGCGCCAGTTCGGATGCCGAATTGCTGAAGCACTGCGAAGCCGCGATGCAGGAGGCCGTCGGTCAACAGGCGACCGCGGTCCGCTCGCAAACCTATTATCTCGACATCACGCCGCCGGGCCATGACAAGGGAACATTCGTCGAGGCAATGGCCAAACGGCTCAAGATTTCGACCGACGCGGTCGCCACCATCGGCGACATGCAGAACGATCTTGCGATGTTTCGAAAGAGCGGCCTGTCGATCGCGATGGGGAATGCCACCGACGACGTCAAGCAGCAGGCGACGCTTGCCACGGCCTCGAACGAAGACGAGGGTTTTGCGAAAGCGATCGACATGATCTTGCGGAACAACGGCGCAGCCTGATCTTTTCCGGGGCCGTCCCGGCCAACGGCGGGACGACGTCATGTTATTTTTGCGCCTCTATATTCTTTCGATCGCCTTGCGGCTCGTCGACGAACACGACCGGCGTTCCCTTTTTGATATTGCTGGCCAACAGCCCCGCGTCCCAGTTCGTCAGCCGAACGCAGCCATGGGATTCGGTCTTGCTGACTTTCGAAGGATCAGGCGTGCCGTGGATGCCGTATCCCTCCGCCGAAAGCCCAATCCAGTACGATCCCACCGGATTGTTTGGACCCGGATTGATGGTGAAAGGCTTCTTTGACCTGACGCCTTTGAATTTATAGTCCGGATTGTAGCGATAGGTCGGATTGGGATCGACCGAGACAACCTTGAAACTGCCGCTTGGGGTCGGCTTCTCCTCGCTGCCGACGGTCGCGGGAAAGAAGGCGACCAGGGCTCCGGAGGGATCGAACGCCTTCACCGTCTGGCGTGATTTATCGACTTCGATCCGGCCGATAGCCAGCTTGGCTTGCTTGTTGGGCACGCGGGCCACGAAAATGGTTTCGCCTGCCCGATCAAATTTCTTTGCCGGATTGAGCGCCGACAACAGCGCTTCGCTCATGTGGAACTTCTCGGCGAGCGCTTCGCGCGGGCTCGTGTAATTGAGCGCCTTCAGGAGCTTCCTGTCCTCCAGTTTCGCCGGAAGTTTCTTCAGGAAGGGTCCTTTCACGTCGTCTTTAGAGATCGAGTACTCGGTGATCGCGGCGTCGTTGCTTGTCCCCACGAGCGCGGTCCAAATCTGCGGCGTAAGCGCCTTATCGACCGCTAGGCCCTTGGACTCGGCGAAGGCCTTTAGGGCCTTTTGTGCGTTTTCACCGAGCTTGCCATCGATTTCCCCCGGCGAGAATTGAGCCCGATCGAGGAGAACCTGGGCCTTCACGACGGCTGGATCGATCTTGTCCTCGACAGGACGCTTCGATCGAAATTCGGCGTGGTTGATCGCCGCCGCGTCAAGCCCGGCGGCCGCCGCCGGAAATACCAGCGAACTCAAAACGACGGCCGCGACGGACGAACGGATCATCCGGCAACCCTCCCAGCAAAGCCCAGACAACAAATGAATTCCGGGCGGGCAAGTTCCGTGCTTGGGAATCGAAAACAGGGAAACGTGCCCCCTTCGCGAGGTCGACCGGCAAACGCCGCGGCCGGACCGCCGCATCGTCGGCTCTTCCGATTTTGGGCGTCGCTCAGGTCATGCGCGGCGTTGATCAACGCGGTGTGCGTCAACCCATGCAGGAAGTTAGCGCGAGGGCAATGGTGCTCCGGCAGGGGGCGGCGGTCGCGACTCCAACTGCACAGCCGATGGCTGCGCCCTGGGTTGCGGGGGCTTACGCTGCGGGATCGGGGCCGCCTGCAGCGCCGGTGGGGGCTGAGGCGGGAATGACAGCTTCTCTTTGATGTCCTGCTCAACAGCCTGTACTGCAGCAATGTTCTGCGACATCTGTTCCTGCCTGGCCGCGAGCAGTTCCAGGTTGCGCCGCACGACGTCGAGATTGGACGCCAGGGGAGCAAGCTGCTGCACCAGGTCAGGGGAATTTGTCGTGGCGGCTGGAGACTTCGTCACCGAGACGGACAATAACCAGCCCAGCGTTGGAGCACGGGCCAATAGCATCTCTTTTGCTTGGTCACCGTAAGACTGCCACGCAAGGGTGGCGCCGACACCGATGAGAACCACAATAAAAAAACGGGCAAGCGTGCCGAACATTCGCCTGCCGATCGAGGAGCGGCCGCTCGCAACCTGATCGTCCTTGAAGCCGGACGGGCGAGGAGAACGGATCGACGACCTCGCGGGGCGCGCGCCAATGCTCTGTTCGGATCGTGCGTCCAGATCGCGCGCAGACCGGTCAGCCGAAACTTCTTCGGCCGTCGACCACTCCTCGGCAGCAAGCGAGGGGCTTCGCAAGGAACGCATGATACCTCCACCGGCGGTTCTTCTGCCGTTGATTGAAAGGAAGAGGCGATCATGGTTTGGCAGGACCGAGGCAGGAGCGCAGCAGTCTTGGGGCGATTGTGAGAATCGCTGCACGAGAGTGCAACGACAGGTATAGCTGGATTCCCCACTCTACTTCGACCGTTGCATCGCCGGCTTTTCCGACTTCGTGGCGTCGCTGAGGTTGTGCGCCGTATTGACCAAGGCGATATGCGTCAGCGCCTGCGGAAAATTGCCGGTCTGGCGCCCTACGCCGGGATCGAACTCCTCCGCGAACAGCCCGAGATCGTTTGCTACCGCGACGACGCGGTCGAACAGCGCCTGGGCCTTGCCGATGTCGCCCGCCAGCACATAGGCGTCGGCAAGCCACAGGCTGCAGGCCAGAAACGCGCCTTCGATCGGCGGTTTCTCGTCCAAAACTTCGCGGGGATCGTGCCGCAGCACAAATCCGTCCCACATCAGGTATTTCTCGACGGCGGCGATGGTGCCGCGAACCCGCGGGTCCGATGGCGGGAGGAAACCCACACACGGCATCAAGAGGATGCTGGCATCGAGCAAATCCGAGCCATAGGATTCGACGAATGCATTCAGCTCGGGGTTAAATCCATTTTCGCAGACATCGCGACAGATGGTGTCGCGCAGCCGCCGCCAGCGATCGAGCGGCGCCTCAAGCCCGAATTTTTCGGCGCTCTTGATGCCGCGGTCAAACGCAACCCATGTCATCATTTTCGACGATACATAGTGCTTGCCCTCACCGCGGCGTTCCCAAATGCCGTGATCGGGCTCGTCCCATACTTCCTCCAGATGCTGAAGCACCGCGCGTTCCAGCGCCCAGCTCTCTTCATCAAGTTTCAGCTTGGCCACGCGTGTCTGGTGAAACGCGTCGATCAGTTCGCCATAGACGTCGAGCTGCAATTGGGCATGCGCGGCGTTGCCGACCCGCACCGGCTGCGCGCCTTCGTAACCCAATAGCCAACCCGCTTCCCATTCCAGGAGGCGGCGCTGGCCCATGATTCCGTACATGATCTGCATGTTCGCAGGCGAGCCGGCCGCGGCGCGCAGCAGCCAATTGTGCCAGGCCAAAGCCTCCTCGGTATAACCGGAGTTGATCAGCGCCAGCAGCGTAAAGGTGGCGTCGCGCAGCCAGCAGAAGCGGTAATCCCAGTTCCGGCTGCCGCCGAGCTTTTCCGGCAGCGAGGTCGTCGGCGCCGCGACGATGCCGCCGGTCGGCTCGTAGGTCAGGGCTTTCAGCGTGATCAAGGATCGCATCACAAGATCGCGACGCTCGCCTTTATAGGTGCAGCGGCTGCACCATTCGGTCCAGTAATCTTCGGTATCTTCCAGCGCCTGTGCGGGGTCGATCGGCTCGGGCAGCGGCAGATGTGAAGGGCCGTAGGTGAGCACAAAGGGTATGGTCTCGCCCTCGCTTACCTCGAAATTCGCAACCGTGGTCAAGTCCTCGCCGCGAGTCTCGACCGGTGTGCGCAGCACGGTCATGTCCTGGCCGGTGATCGCCAGCAGCGCGCCATCTTCGGTCCGTTTGACCCAGGGGACGTCACCGCCGAAGCCGAAACGGATCACGAGCTGCATTTGCAGCTTCACCCTGCCCGCGACGCCGCGCACCAGCCGGACGACGTCGGAGGCCTTGCCGCGCGGCGGCATGAAATCGATCAATGCGACGACGCCGTTTGCGGTTTCAAACCGCGTCTCCAGGATCAGCGTGTTGTCCCAGTAGCGGCGCGAGGATTTCTTGATCTCTTCCGCGGGCGAGATCAGCCAGCGGCCGTTCCGGTTGGTGCCCAGCAAAGCCGCAAAGCACGCATCGGAATCAAAGGCGGGCCAGCACAGCCAATCGATCGATCCGTCACGGCCGACCAGCGCCGCGGTCTCGCAATCGCCGATTAGCCCATAGTCTTCGATTTTGCAGGACACTGTTTCACTCGTCGAAAAAACTGCCCCTTCAATCCGTCTTGCGCGCGCGTTCTCCTGTCGCCGCCTTGAAAGCTGCCAGATCGACGGCATCCGGGATTTCGTCGATCGCGAGCGGCAAGCGTTGCCGCCAGTTCGGATGCTCGTCGACGGTACCCGGGATATTGGGCTGGTCGACCACGCCGAGCAGATCCTCCAGCGATATCGCCAACAGACGCGACCTGGTCCGTGACAGCAGCCTCACGACCGCGTTGAGATCGTGACGTTCGATGCCGTTGTGCCGCAACACCTCATTCAGCATGCCGAGCGCATGCCAGCGCGCATCGTCGCTTTCGCCGGGATCTATCCCAAGCGACCGCTTCAGCTTCAGATCGCTGAACGAGCGCCAGCCCGCATAGGTCGAGAGGTCATGGGTATTGAAGGTGACAAGCGCGTTTGCCGTATAATGATCGAGGCCGCGGAAACGGCCGTGATCGTCGCGCTCGAACATCATCACCAGATAGGACCAGATGCCCCAATCGGCCATCTGTTCGCGAAAGCCTTCCGGTACGGTGCCGAGATCTTCGCCGATCACGACGCAAGAATGCGCCACGCTTTCCTGCGCGGTCACCCCCAGCAGCGCCTCGAACGGCATCTGCACATAGACGCCGCTGTCGGCGGCAAAGCCGTGCGGCACCAGATAGAGCCGCTTCAAACCCAGCACGTGATCGAGCCGGATCGCGCCGGCGTGGCGCATCGAGGCCTGGAGCATATCGCGGAACGGCGCAAAGGATTGCATGGCAAGTCCGGCCGCGTTGAATCCGGCAAGGCCCCAGTTCTGGCCGAGCGTGTTCAACGGGTCCGGCGGCGCGCCGACGGCGAGATGACGGGAGATCGCCGCCTGCTCATTCCAGGCGTCGAATCCGTCGGATTGCACGCCGACCGCGACGTCGAGGTAAAGGCCGACCCTCATGCCGAGGTCATGCGCAAGCTCCTTGCAAGATCGCAATTGCTGGTCGGCGGTCCATTGCACGAATTCGACGAATTCGATCTCGCGCCTGTCGGCGCCTGCGCGCAATTTGGCGCATTTGTCGTCATCCGGCCGCCGCCATTCCTCCGGCCATTCCCACCACGGCGTGTTGAAGCGATGCCGCAGCACTTCAAAGCAGGCAAACCGCGACAGCAGTGGCGCGCGCTCGGCGCGGAATTTCGCGAAATCCGCACTTCGCGCGGACTTCGGCTCGGCGGAAAGCCGTTTGAACGCCGATCGCAACGCCCGCCACTTCAATCCGGCCACCGCGGCATAGTCGACAACGGGGCTTTGCCGAAGCCGCGGCGTCATTTCATCGGCTTCCGCAAAGGCTTGGGCTGAATATTCCGGGATTTTCTCGACGTCGATGTAGAGCCCGTTCAGGAACAGCCGGCTGTTTGGCGAATAGGGGCTGCAATCGCCGGGCCGGTCGTCGAATAGCACATGCAGCGGATTGAGGCCGATGCCATCGGCCCCGAGATCGTTCGCAAGCTCGATCAGCGCCTCCAGGTCGGTGAAATCGCCCATGCCCCAATTGCGCACCGAACGGACACCGTAGAGTTGCACGGCGAGTAACCAGCTGCGGTCGAAATCACCATCGAAGGCGCGCCGTGGCGCGACGATCAGGGGGACCTCGTCCGAACAGGCGCTATCCGCCAGATGCAGCCGGTAGGAGCCGACCGGCAAATCCTCCGGCCAGGCGATGACCGGATCCCCCGTCTCGCCCTCGACGATAACCTTAAGATCGGCCATGATTTTCCAGCGCAGCGGCAACGTGGCAGCCTGCGAAAGCTGGGTCCGTCCGGCCTCGCCGGAACGAATCACCACCGGCCCACCGAGCAGGCGGTGCGGGGCCTGGGCCGGCATGGCGTCCAGGATGATCTTCAACGCGGCCTCGCCGGTCACACGATGGTGACCCTGGCCGTCGATAAATTCCGTCTGAATTCCCAGATTCTCAGCTTGAGTAAAAAGGTTCATTCGGCACGCGGCTTGCACGCAGGAAGATGGAGGGAGCTACGAAATTGTGTAATTACTGGAAGGAGTTAGAAGGTATCCAACGCGCGCTCCTCCCTGCCGTTCCCCGGGAACCAATGCCCGTGAGCGGCTTTGTATATAGGTTCGGAACGCCCTCCCGAAGCCGGGACGTCAATTCCATAGCAGTGGCGGCATCACCGTGAACAAAACAACTCAAACTGTCGAGAGTGCCGGTGGCACTTTCCATATCGAGGATGTCTATCCGCTGATTGACGGCGGGCGTTTTCCCGTTAAGCGAATCGTCGGCGAGCGCGTCGAAATTTGGGCGGATATTTATCGTGACGGGCATGATGTCACCGCCGCCGCCTTGATTTGGCGCCATGAGCGCGAGCGCGAATGGCACCGTGAGCCGATGACCCTTCACAACAACGATCGCTGGAGCGGATCGTTTGTGCCGGACGAGGTCGGCCGCCATCTCTATGCGATCGAGGCATGGACCGACGCATTCGCCACCTGGCGCCGCGGGTTTGAGCTAAAGCAGAAGGCCGGCGCCGACGTCACCCTTGATGCCATCGAGGGTGCCGCCATGCTGACCAAGGCGCAGGGCGGCGGACACGACGCGACCGCGGTGATCCTGAAGCGATGCGAAGAATATCTCCAGACCGGCGACACGGCCCCGCTGCTGACGCCGGAATTGCAGGACGCCATGGCCGAAGGCCAGTTCCGGCCCGACCTGACGCGATCGACGCTGTTTCCCCTGGTCGCCGACCGGGTGAGGGCCCGGTATGGCGCCTGGTATGAGATGATACCGCGCAGCCAGGGCACGATGGCGGGCGAGCATGGCACGTTCAAGGATTGCATCGCGCGGCTGCCGGACGTCAATGCCATGGGCTTTGACGTCGTCTATCTCACGCCGATCCATCCGATCGGAGAGGCCAACCGCAAGGGCCGCAACAATGCGGTGACGGCAGAAGACGGCGATCCCGGTAGCTTCTATGCGATCGGATCCGCCGAAGGCGGCCACGATGCGGTGCATCCGCAATTGGGCACGCTTGCGGATTTCCGCGAGTTCGTAACGGCCTGCGAGAAGCTCGGCATGGAAGTCGCGCTCGACTTCGCCGTGCAGTGCTCGCCCGATCATCCCTGGCTGAATCAGCATCCGCAATGGTTCAAGCGCCGGCCGGACGGCTCGATGCGCTATGCGGAAAATCCGCCCAAGAAATACGAGGACATCGTCAATCCGGATTTTTCCTCCGAAGACGCCGGCGCGCTGTGGAATGCGCTGCGCGACGTGGTGCTGTTCTGGGTCGATCAAGGCGTGAAGATTTTTCGGGTCGATAACCCCCACACCAAACCCTTCCGGTTCTGGGAGTGGATGATCCGCGAAGTCCAGCTTCGGCACCCGGACGTGATCTTCCTGGCCGAAGCCTTCACGCGGCCAAAGCTGATGAAGGGGCTCGCCAAGCTTGGCTTCACCCAGTCCTATACCTATTTCACCTGGCGCACCGAGAAATGGGAACTCGAGCAATATCTCGCCGAGCTCACCCGTTACCCGGAGCGGGATTTCTATCGGGCGAATTTCTTCGTCAATACGCCCGACATCCTGCCCTATCATTTACAGGGCGGCGAAACGTGGATGTTCAAATCCCGCGTCGCGCTGGCGGCGACGCTTTCGAGCACTTACGGCATCTATAACGGCTTCGAGCTGCTCGAGCATGAACCTATCCCCGGCCGCGAAGAATATCTCGATTCCGAAAAATACCAGATCAAGGTCCGCGACTGGGACAAGCCCGGCAATATCAAGCCATATATCAGCGACCTCAACCGTATCCGGCGCGCCAATCCGGCGTTGCAACAGACCAGCAATTTGCGTTTCATCGGAATCGAGGACGGCAATGTCACTGCCTTCGCGAAAGAGTCCGTCGACCAGACCAACGCGGTGGTCGTCACCATCGCGTTGTCGGGCGATGTGCACGATTTCTGGCTGCCTCTCGGCGACGTCCAGGTCGGCGCGGACGGCGAGCGGCGCCCGGTCGCGGCGGTGGAAAACCTGATTACGGGCGAGCGCTCGCCGGTGGATTGGGGCGGCATCCGCCTGCGCATCGATCCGATGCGCGATCCCGCCTTGCTGTTCCGCTGTCTGGCATAATCTGGCATAAAAAGAGTAGCCGCATGAATGTGCTGTCGTCCATTGATGTCAAGGAATTGCCGGTCACCGAGATCGGCGATGAGCTTTGGTACAAGGACGCCATCATCTATCAGCTTCACGTCAAGGCCTTTGCCGACAGCAACAATGACGGCATCGGCGATTTCGCGGGGCTGACGGAAAAGCTCGGCTATCTCCAGGATCTCGGCGTCACTGCGCTGTGGCTGTTGCCGTTCTATCCGTCGCCCGGCCGCGACGACGGCTACGACATCGCCGATTATGGCGACATCAATCCCGATTTCGGGACGCTGAAGGATTTCCGGCGCTTCATCCAGGAGGCCAGGAAGCGCGGCATGAAGGTCATCACCGAGCTCGTCATCAACCACACCTCCGACCAGCATGACTGGTTCAAGCGGGCGCGCCGCAGCGACCCGAAGTCGAGCGCACGCAACTGGTATGTGTGGAGCGATACCGACCAGAAATATCTGGGCACGAGGATCATCTTCACCGACACCGAAAAGTCGAACTGGACCTGGGACCCGGAAGCCGGCCAGTTCTACTGGCACCGCTTCTTCTCGCACCAGCCTGACCTGAACTTCGACAATCCGCGCGTGGTCAGCGGCATCATCCAGGTGATGAAGCGCTGGCTCGACGCCGGGGTCGACGGTTTCCGCCTCGACGCCATCCCATACCTGTGCGAGCGCGACGGCACCAACAACGAGAACCTGCCCGAGACCCACGCCATCATCAGGAAACTGCGCGCCGAGCTCGACGCCTACGCCAAGGGCAAGGTGCTGCTGGCGGAGGCCAACCAGTGGCCCGAGGACGTCCAGGAATATTTCGGCCAGGGCGACGAATGCCAGATGGCCTATCATTTCCCGCTGATGCCGCGGATCTACATGGCGATCGCGCAGGAAGACCGCTTTCCGATCACCGATATCCTGCGACAGACGCCCGACATCCCCGCCAACTGCCAATGGGCGCTGTTCCTGCGCAACCACGACGAACTGACGCTGGAAATGGTCACCGACGTCGAGCGCGACTATCTGTGGTCGACCTACGCCAATGACCCGCGCGCCCGCATCAATCTCGGCATTCGCCGGCGCCTCGCGCCATTGATGGACAATGACCGGCGCAAGATCGAACTGATGAACTCGCTGCTGTTGTCGTTTCCGGGCACGCCGATCATCTATTACGGCGACGAGATCGGCATGGGCGACAATATCTATCTCGGCGACCGCAACGGCGTGCGCACGCCGATGCAATGGACGCCGGACCGCAATGGCGGCTTTTCCCGCGCCGATCCGGCGCGGCTCTACGCGCCGACCATCATGGACCCGGTCTATGGCTATGAGGCGGTCAACGTCGAGGCGCAGTCGCGCAGCCTTTCTTCGCTGCTCAGCGCGACCAAGCGGCTGATCTCGGTGCGCAGATCGACCCTGGCATTCGGCCGCGGCAGCATGACCTTCATCCGTCCGGCCAATCGCGCGGTGCTTTGCTATGTCAGGCAGTATCAGGACGAAGTCATTCTCTGCGTCGCCAATCTGTCGCGCTCCGCCCAGGCGACCGAACTCGATCTTTCCGCCTTCAAGGGGCGGATTCCGCTGGAGATGCTCGGCCGCACGCGGTTTCCCGCGATCGGCGACCTGCCCTACATGATCACGCTCGCGCCGTACGGCTTCTACTGGTTCCAGCTCCAGGAGCCCGACAAGTCGGAGCCCGTCGTGCCGCGCGCGGTGCCGGAATTCGAGACCCTGGTCGTGCCGCTCAACTCGACCTGGGTGTCGCTCGCCCGCGCCCGCGGCGTGTTCGAGCGCGACGTCCTGCCCGGACATCTGGCGCGCACCCGCTGGTATCCGGAGCGTTCGCCGGCCAACATCCATCCGACGCTGACCTCGGCCATCCCGTTCTGCGACATCGGCGATAACCGGCCGTGGCTCGCCTTCTTCGAGGCGACGCAGCTCGGCGTCAGCCAGCGTTACGTGCTGCCGATGCAGATCGAGTGGGTGCGCTTCGACCGCGAGCGCTATAACCCGCGCGCGTTCGCTGCCGTGCGCCAGGGCGCCCGCGAAGGAACGCTTTTGGACGTCGCGACCGATCATATCTTTATCGCGCTGTTGTTGCGCAATCTGCGCGAGGTCCTGACCGTCGAAGAGAACGACCTGCGTCTTGAATTTCGGCCCACCAGCAGGTTTTCCGACAAGCCGGTCCGGCAGCCCGAGCGCATCCGCACGGTCGAAACCGAACAGTCCAACAGCACGGCGCTGGTGGACAACGACTACGTCGTCAAGATCTATCGCAAGCTCGAGAGCGGCACCAATCCCGAGATCGAAATCGGCTGGTTCCTGACCGAGGTTGCGGGCTTCACCAATGCGCCGGCGCTGCTGGGTAGCGTTGAGTTTGTCGAAGGCAACCAGCGCAGCGCGGTCGGGATCGTCCACGCCTTCGTCGAGAATCAGGGCGACGGCTGGACCGTGACCTCGGCCTATCTCGATCGCTTCGTCGACGAGCAGCGGCTGTTGCCGGCGTCCGAGCAACCCGGCAAGAGCGAGGAGCAGGTTCCGTATTTGCGTTACATGTCGCAGACCGGACGCCGCGTCGCCGAGATGCACGTCGCGCTCGCCATAAGCTCCGAACTTGCCGATTTCGCGCCGGAGCCGACCCGGCCCGAAGACGTGCAGCGCTGGATCGACGACGTCATGGCTAGGGCCGAGCGGGTTTTCGAGGCGCTGAAGCAACGCCGCGACGGCATCAGGGAAGCCGACCGTCCGCTGGTCGACGAGATGCTGGCGCAACGCGCCAGTTTGCAAGCTCGCCTGAGCGCACTATTGCCGCGAAATATCGACGGCCTGAACATCCGTCATCACGGCGACTTCCATCTCGGGCAGATATTGATCGTCAAGGACGATATTTTCATCATCGATTTCGAGGGTGAACCTCGCCGCCCGCTCGAGGAGCGCCGACGCAAGGCCCCGGCGGCGCGCGACGCCGCGGGGCTGATCCGCTCGATCGACTATTCGGTGACGGCGGCGCTGGATCGTGCGCTGATGATAGCACCCGACGAGCATGGCAAGCTCGCAGCGGCGCTTGCCGACTGGCGCGATCATTCCACCGACGCCTTCCTCGCCGGCTACCGCGAGGCCATGACAAATCACCGGCTTTGGCCGTCCGATCCGCATGCGGCCAGGGACTTGTTGAATTTCTTCCTGCTCGAAAAAGCCTTCTACGAGATCGAGTATGAGCTGTCCCATCGACCCGATTGGCTGCGCGTGCCATTGATGGGTATGCTTCGAATTCTGTCCGAGCCTGCGAGTGTAGCCTCATGACCAAACTGCCTGCCGAGGCCTACGCGATCATCGAGGGCCGCCACTCCGATCCCTTCCGCTATCTGGGCCTTCATACCGAAGGCGACAAAAGCGTCGTGCGCGCGTTTCTGCCGCAAGCATCCAATGTGGAAGCGATCGGCGAACATGGCGAGACCGCAAAGCTTGCGCGCATTCACGACGCCGGGCTGTTCACCGGCACGCTGCCGAACGGCTCGAAGCGCTACCAGTTGCGCGCCAGATACGGTGACAACGTCGTCGAGCTCGACGATCCCTACCGCTTCCCGCCGGTACTGAGCGATTTCGATCTCTATCTATTGGGCGAAGGGACCGATCAGCGCCTTTACGACAAGCTCGGCGCGCATCCCCTGACCATCGACGGCGTCGACGGCGTCGCCTTCGTCGTGCTCGCGCCCAACGCGCGGCGGGTCAGCGTGGTCGGCGACTTCAATTTCTGGGATGCGCGGCGGCATCCGATGCGCGTGCGCGGCGTCGGTTATTGGGAATTGTTCGTTCCACGCGCCAGGCCCGGCGACCACTACAAGTTCGACATCATTGGACCGAACGGCCAGCATCTGCCGCTGAAGTCCGATCCGCTCGCCTTTGCCACGGAAGTGCGTCCCAAGACCGCGTCCATCGTATTCGACGAGAGGAGTATTCCGCATCCGCGGCCGGCGCCTTCGGACGTCAATGCGCTGACTTCCCCGATCTCGATCTACGAGGTTCATCTCGGCTCGTGGCGACGCAAGGGCAACAATGAATGGCTGACCTACCGCGACCTCGCCGAGCAGCTTCCAGCCTATGCGCGCGATCTGGGCTTTACCCATATCGAGTTTCTCCCGGTCACCGAGCATCCGTTCGACGGCTCCTGGGGCTATCAGCCGACCGGCCTGTATGCGCCCACCAGCCGGTTCGGCTCGCCTGCCGATTTTGCCGCGCTGGTCGATGCCTGCCACCGCGAGGGCCTCGGCGTGATGCTGGATTGGGTGCCCGGGCATTTTCCGGATGATCCGCACGGCCTCGGTCATTTCGACGGCACCGCGCTCTACGAGCACGCCAATCCCCTGCAAGGCCGCCATCTCGACTGGGGCACGTTGATCTACAATTACGGCCGCATCGAAATCGTGAATTTCCTGGTGTCGAATGCGCTGTTCTGGCTGGAGCGCTACGCCATCGACGGCTTGCGGGTCGATGCGGTCGCTTCCATGCTCTATCTCGATTACAGCAGGCCCGAGGGCGGCTGGATCCCGAACAAATATGGCGGCCGGGAAAATATCGAGGCGATCGAATTCCTGCGACGCTTCAATACCGAAGTGTTTGCCCGCTTCCCGCAGGCGACCACGGCCGCGGAGGAATCCACCGCATGGCCCCAAGTGTCGCGCCCGGTCGAATATGGCGGGCTCGGCTTCGGCTACAAATGGAACATGGGCTGGATGCACGACACGCTGAACTACATC
>Ga0070717_10000428_pt1 | contig 26760 bp, 31 predicted proteins | sample LARL113metaG_FD_71366 | JGI IMG/M metagenome (GOLD analysis project Ga0070717, IMG submission 71366) | Corn, switchgrass and miscanthus rhizosphere microbial communities from Kellogg Biological Station, Michigan, USA - LAR L11-3 metaG | ecosystem: Host-associated > Plants > Roots > Rhizosphere ...
CCAGGCGTTCCGGTATAAAAGGGATCATTTTGGGGAGCCAGGGGAATGAGGTCAGTTACCCGCTGGCCCGTTTCCCTGGCTAATTGCTTTATCTGTTCGTAGTTGATATGCTCATAGTCGATACCCATAGACCATACCCCCTCACATCCTTACTCACACACACAAAACAAGGCATGCACAGAGCCAGAACACACTGCCAACGCTGTGCATGCCTTGCTGTATCACCGTCACCTCCTCATATCGAGGGATGACGCACGTGAAAATGTCGCCACTGGTGCCGATCCGCAAACTGGACGGGTTGCCCTTGGGCAAGTGCAGCACGAACGATTGCTGCCTCTTCTCGTGTCAGTCGCCGACCGTTGCCAGGAGCCACTACCAACACCCCTGTTATGGGGTCGATGGCAAGACCGTCGTTGGAGTCGCCACCGGAGCCTGACGCTTCCCAGGGAAAGGGAGACTACTCAATAGCCCTCCTTGCTTGGGTGAACCCTCTGGCTGTTGCGGTTGCTGCGGGAAGGCAGGAGCTGCACCTGGTGTCATCATGGGAGTTGCACCCCCATAACCCTGGCTATAGGCAGGAAATCCAGGAACACCCGCCAGGGAAGCACCTGCCAGGCTCGCATCTTTGGGCTGCGCTTGTGCCTGCATGCGCGCTGGCTGCATCATCGGAGGCCCATAGGCAGGCCCACGAGCGCCATTGAACACCGGGCTCCCCATGCCAACAGCAGGGCCAACCCTATGCTTGGACCGCTCCAAGTCCATATCCACCACCGCCAACAGCAGCGACACGAGCGGAATGATCGACAACACCAGGTAGGTGAAGCCCGTTAAAAACGCCCGTTGATCGAGCGGGATCACCCGCAGCCAGGTCGCTCGCTGGATCACCGCCGCCGCCAGCGCGTAGTTACAGAAGATCTCGACAATCTCCACTACCGCACAGATGGGCGCATAGGCGCGAATGCGCTCTTTGTTCATGAGCCGGTGCGCCAGGCCGCGACTCACGATATAGCCCAGGATGCCAAAGCCACCAGCCACGATCCAGGTAATCAGCGGCTGCAGCGCATCAATGCCATCCAGCGGCGCAAAAAACCAGCGGATCGCATGCGCCGAGGCCAGCGAGAACCCTAAGGACACCACCCGCAAGATGATATGCTCCACCTTGCGCACCCACACCTCTTGCCCACGCAACGCTTGAAACCTCTGCAAGACTCTCTCCCTCCTTCTCTCACACTACAAGCCACCACCTCAGGCAGCGGCCGCCAGACGGCAGACGAGCTTTTGAAAGCCACTCTTGCCCTTGATGCGCACCACCTGGAGCGCCAGCGTGGACATCTTCCGCGGCAGTTCCGCCTCCAATTGCTGTGCCACCTGGCGCAGCACATCGGCAGGTTGCCCTTGGCGCTTCAACTCTTTGAGTTGCTCCAACGTCGCAAACCCATCGGTTAACTGGCATTCGTATTTCTCATCCGTATCCATATCCAGCACCGTTAAATTGACCGAATAGCCCAGTTTCGGCTGGCCTGACACCTGGTCATAAAAGGTACTCTCGGCCACATTGCCATTCAATATCATTGCTTGTAAGAGCATGTTCCATTCTCCTTTACTGCTTTCCTACTCCAACCACCATGCATCTTCATGGTTTCCTGAACAACCCCGGCGAGCAGCAGCACTTCCCATTCACATCCGAAAACGACACTGCCCGCCGGATCACACCCCACCGCACACCACCCATGCCCACCGATACTCAGGGACTCACATCAGAGACACTCCACGCCGCGATCCACGCATCATCTCCCACATCCTCGCATTCATCACTCCCAACCACCAACCCATCCAACCAAGAGGAGACACACGACGCAGAGGCAACCGGCACCCCATAGGGGCGCACAGGAGACAGCGCCCTTGGCTCATATGGCTCTACATCCGCACGCCCATACTGGAAGTCCCGGTGCTGCAAGCCCAACCGTCGCACAAACCCATCCGAACGCACCAGGGCAATATCCGCACTCACTAACCCACCGCGACGACGGCCCACCATTCCCCCCACAGCCAGACGCACTGCCGCCTCCACATACTCCCGAAAGATGCGCCGCTGCACCGTTGGCGAGAAGGGCTCGCCTCTGCCATTATGGAAATCTTGCGGAGTCAGATATTGCACATCCATCGGATGTAAGAGCGGTAAGCCCTGACGGGCACGCCACCGCGCACTAAACGCCGCCCAACTCGCAAGACCCGCCATCTGCTGATGTGCAGTATCAGCATTCCACTCTCGCACCATCGCTTGACGATCACCCCAGTTCATGACGCAAGCAACCCTCCCACCTCAAGTGGGTGCACCAGCGCATCATTCGCGATCCAGTGTACATCCTGGACCAACTCCGCCAACTGCTCATCGCCCGCCGCCACCGCACACTGATACAACTCTGCCGTGAGCGTCACCACCCCTGACCAGTTCCCCGCCTCGAGCTCGACATTCACCACCTCAGTCAGGGCCTCAATCTGCGACTGCATATACTTGCCCTCCCTCACATCGGGTGCGACCCGACTGCACAAGCGCTTTCGCTTCATCGCATAAGGTCCAGGGGAGACACGATGGAGCCTGCGGCACACAATGACGACACACCCCAACGTAGCCGCAGCCGCAATGGCACACGAAGTACCCCGGTACCAGGCTCACCACCTTGTGCCGCGAGTCGCCCAGGGCTATCCATTTTTCTGCTCTTGTCACCACCTTCCACCTCCGCTAGCACACACACCCTCAACGATCTCCTGGCAAGACCACTCCTGCGTGTCTTACCCTCACACCGTCCAGGCCAAAACGCCCAGGACAAGTGACACCACCACAACCGCTACCGACGTAAGCACTGGTGGATGCGAGACTAGAATCCAACCGATTCCAGACAGGAGTGCGACCACCGACCAGAACCGCAACCAACCCCTCAGCACGTTGCATTCTCTCCTTTTCCCTCATATCTCCACATGGGAAGCCAATCCATGTACACCCCGGCACTCCCCCTACCTTGCATGAAGCTTCTTCACCTCTGAGAGCCTAGTAGGACGAAAATGCAGGTCTCGCTCAATGGACAGTCCGAGAGGACCGCGCACAACCTCAAGCTCCGAGAGCAAGAAGTAGCCCAACTCCTGCTCGAAACCGACGACCCAACCAAAGAACACATCATCACCGTCGAATTCGATGACATACCACGTCCACTGGGCATCAGGGGTGAAAAACTTGCAGATGACCAACGGATCATCCACAGCTTCCTGTGAGTAGAGCGGCGGTAGTTGCCGCCGAAGTTCCTGCGTCAACAGTTCCATGAGATTCCCCTCCTTGCGACATTGCTACACAAAAAGAGATACCCGAATGGATCGAGTATCCCAAACTCTCTACAGTGAACAGCGCTACACAGAACGCATCTAGGCCACGAGAGACCTTCGCAAGCGCCTTTTCGCTCGACCATCGATCATTTGCACTGTGGAGAGCTTCAACCCAAGCAGCTCTGCCACCTCCCGCTGCGTGTGAGGCTGTCCATCTTCCACTCCATAGCGGAGCTTCATCACGGCACGCTCGCGACTAGTCAAGCTCCCAAGCACATCCTCGACCGAAGGGATTTCATCCGCAGCATCCACACATGCTGAAGGATCAGCAATGACCTCCTCAAGGAAGATCTCCCCATCTTCATCCACAGGGGCATGAAGGCTGACCATATGGTGTTCTTGCAGGATCACTAGCTCATGCACTTGACTGAGCGTCACCCCCATTTCCCGCGCCGTCTCCTCAAGCGTCGGCTCGTGGCCTAAAACGGCATAGAGCCCCTTATTGACTTCGCTCATCCGTCTCACAGCTTTTGCTTTGCGCAGCGGCAAGTGGATAGCTCCCTCTCGCAACAGCGCACAGCGTATCATGCCTCGGACCCAGGAGTAGGCCCACACACTAAAGGATGATCCACACTTGCTCCCATCAAAGTTCATACAAGCTTGAAGCAGGCCCAGGTTGCCCTCTTGCACGAGATCAAGCAGCTCCAGCTCCCGACTGTAGCGTGCATACCGTCTCGCAATCCCCAACACCATCGGTTGATACCCTTCCATGAGCCGGGCATGCGCCTGCTGTGCTTCTTCACCATGCTCGACACACCGAAGGAGCTGTCTCTCTTCCTCACCGGTTAATGGGGCTATCCAGTTGACCTCACGCCGGTATTGCTCAAGTGCACCTAATGGTATGTCTTGGTTCAGGCTTAGCATTACCATTACTCCTTTGTTCCCTTGAACGTGTTTCCTACCGAACCGACCATGCGCACCATCCCACGCGACACTACAGAAGCGCTTCAGCTATTGTCCGCATGCTATAATGTAGCGGTGGACTTACTCTAATTATGGTTCAGATTGATGGGAATCCCAGCTACATCGTGAGAAAGAATGGGACACTGCAAAAGATAAGAAGCTACAACTATACAATAGATTGGGAAATGTGAGAAATGAGAAACTTTGGCGTCTTTCTTTCCAACTTACGCAGCAGCGCAGGCCTTTCTTTAGAAGAACTGGCACACCTGGTGGATAGCAGCAGAAGCACCTTATCGCGCCTGGAGAACGACGAGGTGCCCCAACCGTTCAAGGGGTCCGTACGCAAGCTCATTATTGCCCTCGCTGAGATACTTTGCACTTCAAAGAAAGAGACCCAGCGGTATCTTGAACTCGCAGGTATTGACCGCTCACTGCTCACCGAGACGGAAGAAATTCAGCTTGGATTTACCCCCAATATCCCTATCGGCTCGCCTGATGAAGCTGCTAACCTTGAGCGACTAGAACGCATTTACCAGCAACTGCTTCAACAATTAGAGACACAGGAGACAGAACTGGGCATCAGTAGCTCACCTCCCAACCTGAAGCTCAAGATTCAAGAGTATGCTAACGCGCTGCAAGAGATTGGGCGCAGACTCGACAGAATCAAAAACAAGCAGGATTCTACCGAACCCGAGGTGCTGCAAGCAGTCCAGGTGCACTACGCCGAAGCGCCAGAAGGGAAACTCGTTGTCGGGCATCAGTATGGAGAAGAACTTAACAAGGACCTTGTCACCTACAGCCTGCATGCGCTTGCTTCGCCACATGCAAACTGGCTCATGCAACTCGCTGATGTCGAGCGATTTGCCATCGATGACTGCATCATTCTCACCAACAGCAAGAACTTTGAGGGATGGGGACCGAACGATATCCAAACCACAGTCCTTGGCATGCATCTGCCTGTTCCCGACGATTTAGAGCGGGTGAGACAGGAGAAGCTTCCAGCAATTGAGAAGGACTACTTTAACTCGTCCCAATACAGACTCGCGTCGTATACGCCCTCGTTTAGCGACCTGGAACGCCTGGAAGTGACAATGGCTCCTCTGGGTTTCCATGAGTACTACAGCCTGACCCCATTTCTTGACGAGCCATTGCTGGAAGCACTCGATGGATCAAAGGTCTCGATCCGCCAGAAGTATGGGAACACCGCACTGACCTATAGCTCGACAGACCGGGGGACATCGCTGATACCGGCACCGATCAGCATTCAGTGTATCGCTATCACCAAGGATGAGCAGATTTTGCTGATGCGGCGATCTTCCTCCGTCGCTTTCTATCCCAATCACTGGTCGGCCTCATTTGAAGAGACAATGAATGCACCAGGTTTCGACCGCAAGGGTAACGCTACGCGCTCCGATGACGCTGACTTCTTTGCAGGAGCCATCCGGGGCCTTGATGAAGAGTTCGCTATTCCGGCTACAGCAGTGGAGAGTATCAAGGTGCTTTCCTTGAATGTCGAGTACCTCACCCTCTCGGTCGATGTGATCACACTGATCAAGCTCGGCCTCACTGCCGAAGAAATCAGACAAAGCTGGCTCCTTAAAGCCTGGGATAGAGACGAAGCGTCCAAGTTCGCGCTGCTGTCAACCGAATTAGCCGCAGTAGTGAACAAACTGTTCAGCCGAACGTTGTGGCATCCAACCGCCAGGATGCGCCTCATTCAGTTCCTGTTCCACACCTATGGAGTTGATGAGGTAGCGAAGGCCATCAAAGCGAAAGAGGATGCGCTACAAGTCTAATGCTTCACTTTCCTAGGAAGCGCTGTGTAAAGGTAGCAATCACGCAAATCTCGATCAGGAGACCGACAACCGCTTCAGCCGCAGCGAGACGCGCGTAGGTGTCACCCAGGGTGAAATTCTGGGAGAAGAAGCCACGACCATGGAAGCTGCTCAGGCTCAAAATGAGGGCTTCATCCCATCCAAGATGCAGCAGGACATAGTGAGCATTCAAGAGATAGAGACCCATTGTACTTTACCCAAAAGGTTTGCCGCTTTGCCTCAAAGATGAGGAAGCGGCAAAGGTATGGCTCAATCTCCCTGCTGAAAATGAGGATCTCTGAAATCCCCCTCCTTCCTGTGATCCACTCTCTGCGATCCTTTCGTCGGAACGCCCGATGATGTATCGCGCAGAGTGGCAATGAGTAATGAGGTCAGGGCGAGAGCTGCGAGGGCGGAACTGGCTGCATGGAAGCCATCCCAAGCAGTGCGGATCTCACGCCAATTGGCAGGTAAGGTTTCAGGTGTCCATGACGTAATCTGCTGATTGAGCGGGTTATTGCCGAACGCAAACAGGGCGAGCATGCCCGCAAAGCTGATGGCAGCAATCAATGTCAAGGTGAAGCCGGCTCGCCGTTTCCAGAGAAGGTACACGAGAAGCCCTGTCGAGATCAGGCCGAGCACCTCGGCCACCCCTCCTACAATGGCAAATCCGCCATAAAAGGTCTGTTGCACCGTCAGCCAGTCAGCCCCACTCAACATCTGTTTGCCAGGAATTTCCAGATCATGTGTGGCAGTCAGCCCAAAGGCGAGTGCAGCGCAGATGAGACTGATGAAGCGCGTTATTTTCAGAAACATATGCCCTCCTTTCTTCCTCATATACGATCAGAAGCCCTCAGAGGGTGCGCCGTAAAAGGAGCAGGAACAATGTTCTATTCTTGTTTCTCGGCAGAGGTATGCTTCCGAACTCGAAGGGACGGCAAACCTTTCTGACAATGCGCTCCTGTAAAGCTGAGCAGTTTCATGCTCAACTCGCGGCAAAGGTTTGATTCAATGCTGGCAATAGCGCCTGGCAAAGCACACCCATGAAACCAAAAATAATGATGAGATAAGTAATCAGGCTGCGCACTGGCCTAAACCCATAGCCCGCGAGCAGAGCGAGGAACAGGGAAAAGGAAAACTGCCCGAACTTCTTTTTGTTCGACTCTCCTGCATCCACTAGCATGTAGCAACTCGTGTAGCAACAGCCACGATTGACCGCAAGAGATGGCGGAATGCAGCGAACGATGGGATAGCTTGAGCAGCACAACAAGAACATCAGCAAACGCCGGCGGACAAGCCGTTTCAAATCTCTCCATCGACACCTGCCCCTGATAATCAAGGCCAGCTTCAATACCAAAGGTGGCGTACCAAATATTGTTAATGGCTCATAGCAGAAAAGCCCGGAAGCCAAGCCTAGTAGATGATCTAGGCGCTCATTCGTATAGGTCTTGCTTGATAACATGAGGTCTCCTCTCTAATGCCAGACCTCATGCTACCAAATATTTCTAAAATCGCCCACCAGCCTTGCGGAATGTGAGATAAATAATACATATCCTGATTATCACTTGTTTTATTGCTAAGTTAAACCTCATATGCTAAAATAGCATGTAGATATCGTCTCCTTTGCTAGGATTTGTTAGCTTACAAGGAGAGTTGCCATGAACGAACAAACTTATACTATTACATTTGACAATGTCTCACCCGATGACGCGAACCTCTATGCTGAAGAACTTAAAAATGCTGTCCTTGACGCCACACCAGATGTCGTGGTCCAAAGGAAGCGGGGCGATCCACGAGCCCAAGACTTTGGTGCAACATTAATTCTTATCCTAGGCGCGCCTGCCACCGTTGCAGTTGCAAACGCAATTGGGAACTGGCTCAAGATGCGAAGCAACGCCTCACTCACATTTAAAACAGCAGACGAGAATATTCTTGTCCAAAATATTACTAGTAAGGATGCAGTTCGATTAGTGGAGCTCCTCCAGACGAAGAAATAAGAGATAAATTGATATGGAAGCACAAGCTCCAACTCCACTAACAACACTTGCTATTCTTCTCGGCGCGAGCGAATGGCCAAAAAACCATCATTTCCAAAGTTCGCAAGCTTTCGCTTATGCCGCAAGAAGTTTTAAGAGTTATCTACTCCATCCATTTCAGTTTGGACTTTCTGAAGAGAATTTATTAGATCTTTTTGATACAGACGAAGCGCCACCTCAAATCGATAACAGCATGCGCCAATTCCTCAGTAAACGTACCTCAGAAATGAAGAAGGCTGGAAATCCTCCTAGAGACTTACTTGTCTATTATGTGGGTCATGGTGGATTTAGTGGAAGAAACAAAGATTTCTATCTTGCCTTGCGTTGCACCTCGAGCGAGAACCCTCAAATTTCTAGTCTCCCAATAGAGTCCTTTGCGTCTACAATCACAGAGCAGGCAAGGTATCTTCGGCGTATTATCATTCTAGACTGTTGTTATGCGGCTTCCGCTTATAAGTCTTTCCAATCAGAAGGGCCGGCAAGATATGCAATTAACCAGACGTCAGAGGCGTTTGAAAAGAAAAGAAAAAAAGTTGGGAAGGGTACAACACTTCTCTGTTCTTCTGGGGCGAAGGTCCCCTCTCTAATTTCGAAGGATGGTACTTATACCATGTTCTCCAAGGCATTAATACAGGTTCTTTCTAATGGTAATACAAGATTGAAGGACAAGCTGTCTGTTCATGAAGTTGCAGATTTAACAGAAGAAGTTATCGATACGAGGTTAGGTGAAGAAGCTCCGCGACCAGAAGTTCATTCTCCTGAACAAAATGAGGGAGATGTAGCAGATGTTCCCTTTTTTCCAAATGTTGCTGCGAGCAAGCGTATACTTGACATAATCTTTAACGATTCTCCCTTGTCAACTTCCAACCTACTCACTCGCCTCTCAAAAAGTCAAGAGGGACAACTAGAGAACCCTTTCAAATTGAGGCCTTCCCGTTTCAAGGACATCTTGAACAACGCCGCGAAAATTAATAGTATTGAGGAACCTCCTGAGAGCCTCTCGAAACCAGAGGCGACAAAGAAAAAAGAGCCAGCACTTCCTGATGGACTCACTGATATACTCACTGATCCCAGTATAGCACCTCGACTCACTGATATACTCGCTGATCCCAGTATAGCCGCTCCTGATCGACTCTTTTTATATGAAATGTCGAAAACTGGCATGCAGCATTCCATACAGGGATACATATTGGAGGGCATTTTTTCCGCTCACCACGAGCGCTACGAGGAAGCCATCGCTGCATATGATCAGGCCATCCGTCTCGATCCCAACTATGCACTGGCCTACTACAATAAAGGCTGTGCTCTTGATAATCTTGGAAGATCAAAAGAAGCGCGCTACTGCTACGAAAAAGCCCGCCAACTTGGCTACAAAGGATAACATACCATTACAATGCGAAAAGCAGAGAAACCTGTACTGGCTACTTCGCACGTCTGTTCCAAAAGCGGGATGGGAGAACAGCTTCTGTCATACTACAACCACCTACAACTCGCGGCAAGCTTATGCCTCCTTTTTGAACTTACGGCAATTCTATGAGGGGAGAGGCGGCCAAGTTACGAGTAAAATCGCACTTTCCTTCATCAAGACCACTTGAACAGAGTGCCTTGAAAACTATGCATTCATGTAGCAACGCGCAAGCGAGCTCGTGTAGCTACGAGAGCAACAAGCATAACCATGAAAAAACGTGTAGCAAAAAATGTAGCAATACCCAAACACAAGCAGGATACGCAGGAATACTTGGTGTACAATCGCAAGAAAGAGGAACCCAACAAAACACAGTGAGAGCACATAGAAAACCTGTTGGTTCGTCTCCCCCCTTCGGACCCTTATGCTTTACAGCTTGCCATTCGAAGCCCCTATCAGGAACGTAGCTATTCTAACCGACTCTATTTGTTGACTCAGAAAGATAACATTTTAAGCTCTTCCTCAATCCTGCTGATTTTGGTCAGACGTAATTGTTATGTCGAAGCGGAATCCCACAACTAGAGAAAATCAATGAAAAGCTACCTGGTCAAAAGGTATTCAAATCAGCAAAAATAATGGTGAATTGAGTATGACAGCAAAACTGACAGCGAAACCAACGATTAACAGCGAGATATAGCGAACGACAGCGAACGATACAACCGCTTTTTGAGCATGAAGAGATTATCAGCGAACAGCGGTGAACAGCGGGTTTCAAATCCGTCCATCGAAACCTACTCCAACATAAAACTTTAATTATAGCAACCGTGCCAATTGATATCATAAAGATAATAGTACCAATATAGCGATATTGCGTCTATTGCTTGAGAATTCCCATATGTCATGTTAAAATGTATTGAGCATTTCTGCCGTAAGCTAAATTTGGGATAACAAACGAGATTCTGGGGTCTTATATTACGTAAAAAAGTAATATGTGTAATTATCCCCATAGATCTTGTACAGAGAATCGGACTGGAGTCGAGTGCGAACAATGCAGTCTATCCCTAAAGCGACTCTGCATGAGAGAATATTGGCATCAGTGAATAACGAAATCGTGGAGCATAGTTCGCTTGATAAGGTTCCATTCACAGTGCACCTCACCAATTTAGGAAATCTTGCATTTTACGCATTTACTTTGACATCACCCCCTGGAGGACGACCAACCGGTGAATATAAAATTCAATTGATCGTTCCAGAACAACAACGAGGAAAGCGAGGCCATCTATACCTAGCAGATGGAGCATTCACTATTCTCGCTGGCTGGTCACGAGACGAGAATGTGTTTTCCCTTTGGGATGCATATGCCCACGAGTCGTTTGCTTATTCACAGAACCTTCAGGTGAAAGGGAACTGTGTATGGTTGGCCCAGACGAATGGGATCAGTACTTGTGAACGTCGGCTACGTAGAGGAAGAGGTGTAGAGACCGTCGTGGTGTGCCGGGCGGATCGATTTATAGAGGGAATCCGCGCTCGAATTCATTTTTCTGCTCATCGCCTAAGCCCTGAAAGTAATCTACTATGATGAAAGACCATTGTCTGAAAGAAATAAACCTGCTAGATCGCTACGCAACCAACCGCAATGACTTAATAGCTGAGTTCTATAGGCCTTGCTTGGAACATGCCACATCTTATGATCGCGCTGTAGGTTATTTCCACTCATCAATCTTCTTGTTAGCGGCACGACCCATTGCCTATTTCGCCCTGACTGGTGGGAAAATCCGCCTGATTTGTTCACCTGAGTTGACGAAAGAGGACATAGAGGCATTCGAGACAGGCTACGAATGGCGAGACCGGATCGGTGAGATCCTTCTTCGAACTATTAACCAAGTTCTCGGAGATATAAGAACCAAGTCGTTAGTCGAATTCATTGCTACACTCATTGCAGTTCGCTGCCTAGATATCCGCATTGCTTTCCGACCAGGAGCTTGGGGCATTTTCCACGATAAGGTCGGGATCATATATGACGAAGATGATCATTCGATTAGTTTCACCGGTTCGTCAAATGAAACGTTCCGGGCGTGGGATGCCAGTGGCAACCACGAGTCCTTTGATGTGTTCCGCTCTTGGACAACCGATGCTGCTAGGGTAGACCAACATAAGAAGTACTTTGAGAGTTTATGGAGCGGTAATGAGCCAGGTGTCGAGACGATTCATTTTCCGGAGATTGCACGTGATCGTCTTATCGCTGTTGCAAATCCTGAGGGTATCGCGGCAGCTTATACAAAAATTGTGTTATCCGAGGCAAAGAGGCGAAAAACTCTACAGGTTCACCAGATCGCGGCCATCAAAACGTGGAAGGATCGGGGAAGTCATGGTATTCTACAGCACGCTACAGGCAGCGGTAAAACGATCACAGCCATTGATGCTATGCATGATTGGCTGAAGGATGGCTATCCCGTTTTGATTCTTGTCCCCAGTGAATTGCTTCTGGCTTATTGGCATAGAGAAATACAGACTGAACTCGGAGACTTGGAGCCCAAAGTATTGTTGGCTGGTGGAGGGCACGTAGGGTGGCGAAAGCACGATGTGATCGAGGGTTTCACAGTTCCCGAGGGTGGTCCAAGAATCATTATCTCTACGATACAGACTGCGTCAACACAACAATTTCTTCGACGAATACAAAGCGGAAATCATCTCATGTTGATAATAGATGAGGTTCACCGAGCCGGTAGTCCTGCACTGTCTAGTGTGTTATCGATAAATGCAGGTCCACGCCTGGGACTAAGTGCTACGCCTCATAGATATGGTGATCCGGAAGGAACGAAACGCATTTTGGACTACTTCGATGGTATCATTGAGCCTCCGTTTACTCTTGCTGATGCAATTGCTGCTGGAAGACTCTGCCAATACACATACCACATTCATCCAGTTACACTCGATCATACAGAAATTGACAAATGGCATCAGTTCACACAGATAATCAAGCACAAATTAGCCATCTCGCATACGAATGAAACAGAAGAAGTTGCTTTGGCAGAAAACATCAAGAATCTGCTCATAAGGCGTGCCGACATCTTGAAAAACGCTGCAGCAAAGGTTCCCTTGGCCGTGCAGGTCCTACAAGAAAATTACTCAGTTGGCCAAAGATGGCTAGTTTATTGTGATGATCAGATGCAGCTACAAAAAGTCCTTGCAGCTATTAGACTTGCGGGATTCTCATGCGATGAGTATCACTCATCTATGCTTGGTGATCGAGAGACTACTCTTGATCACTTCCTGGTCACAGGGGGTATAATAGTGGCGATTAAGTGCCTGGATGAAGGTGTGGATATACCAGCCGTGGATCACGCACTCATTTTAGCGTCATCACGAAATCCTAGGGAATTCATTCAACGTAGAGGCCGAGTGCTCCGCGTGGCTGAAGGCAAGTTCTATGCTCATATTCATGATACATTTGTGTTCCCCCCGATTGATAGATCTGAGCCAGATGACGTTTCTATTCTCCGTACCGAGCTAATGCGAGCAGCACAATTTGCCGAAAGCGCCGCAAACGAAGCTGTTAAGTACCAGCTGAGGCAGATAGCTCGTGACGCAGGAATCGAACTGAATATAGATGTTTCGATGGATGACTTCGAATATGAGGAGGGCATGGAAGAATGAGAGAGACTCCGAATGCACTTAAGATTCTCCTGGAAGAACGAGAGAGGGGATTACAATCTATCCCAGCGGAACTTGTCAAGACAATTTATCAAATCGAAGTGCGAGTTCAGTTTGATGAGATGAGGCCCGAGGCACCTCAAAAGATTCGACAAGCACTGAAGATAGTACTGGATAAGGAAGCTTTAGAAGGAGCTAGTAATGGGAATGCGTTTTAAAGAACTCGAGATGCATAACTTTGGGCCTTATCTGGGAACGCAATCACTGTCGTTCGGCATAAAGCGACCCTTAATGCTCGTCCACGGTCCAAATATGACGGGTAAAACTTCATTATTAAATGCTATTCGCTGGGCTCTATATGGCCATGCCTTAAACAGATTCGGCAAACCGATGACTTTAATGCATCTCATCAATTCGGAAGCCTATGAGTCTAGGGATTGGATAATGTCTGTAGAAGTCAGTTTTGAGGTCGATGGTATTCAGTATAATTTAGAGCGCCGAATTCAACCGAAAGACTCTAGCATTCCTCCACGCGTCGATAATGACTTCGAGGTGAAGTTATTTCTTAGACGAGATGGACGACATTTAGATGCAGGCGAAGTACAGACCGAGATCAACCGAATCCTCCCCGAGCAAACTTCTCGGTTCTTCCTCTTTGATGGTGAACTCCTCAATGAGTATGAAACTCTGCTCGCTACTGCTGACAAGCAGGCAACTTTGATTAAAGAGTCTATCGAGCACATCCTGGGAGTTCCTGCTCTAATGAACGCTATTGCCGATCTCATGACGCATCTGCGTGATGCGGCACGTCGACAACAAAATCTTGCGAAGCAAGATCACAAAGCACAGATATATGCGGCAGAAGCGGCTCGCATCGAGTCGGAAATTGCTACACAAGAAAAGGATCTTGCTGAGCTTCGGGTACACCATGAAGGATTGGAACGACGACAGAACGATCTAGACGATACGCTGCAAGCTGTTGCTGGAATTGAAGCAGATGTCATAAGGCTCCAAGATCTTGAAAACCAGGTGAGGGGATTGCGAGATGAGCAGCAGCGACTTCGCCAAGAGAATCGAGATAAGCTGACAGATGCTTGGCGTGACATCATCCAACCCAAAATTCAGCGGCATCTAGCGATTCTAGAGGAAGAAAGCAACAAGCAGATAAACACTCTACAGCGAGTAGGGCAATTACAAACCGAGCTACGGAATATCGAGCACCTCCTCACTCTGGGAGTATGTCCTGTTTGCGGCCAGCGCCAAACAGAGTCATCTTTTCCCGGATACCAGACTCGGAAGAATGAACTTGAGGACGAATTTGCAGGACTAGAATTTGATCAGCAGCGACTAACGCAAGCATCGGAGTCGATTCGTAAGCTTCGCGAAGTTAAACCCTCTTATGCTATCGAGACTGTTACAAATAATGAGAAGAGGCTTCTCCGGATTGGTGTAGACTTGGCAGACCTTGAATGGAAAATCGATGAAATCAATGATCGATTGAAAAGCCATGATAGGAGTGAAATCGCACGCAATCGCCGCACATATATAGAAGTAACTAAAGAACTTGGCATACTAGAAAAGGCGATAACAGAAAAGAAACGCGTAATCGATGGTCTGCAAGACCAGGCTTCCCGAAATAGGGCTAATATAAGTGCAGTGTCTGGCCCCGAGATGCAACGCCTGAATCGCGAGGTGCAATTATGCGAGGATCTCACCTCTTTGTTTGCGCGTGCTATAGTTCGCCTGCGCGACGACCTTAGAAAATCTGTTGAGCAGGATGCCACAGATATATTCTTACGCCTGACAACAGATAAATCATATAAAGGATTGCGGATTAACGAGCACTACGGACTTACAATCATCGGTGCAGATGATCGAGAAGTTGAGGTTCGATCAGCAGGTGCGGAGCAAGTAGTAGCATTATCCCTTATCGGAGCACTTAACAGAAACGCCATTCGTCAGGGACCCATCATCATGGATACACCCTTCGGCCGGCTGGATCCCAAGCATCGAGAAAATATCCTAAAGTTTATCCCAACTATGGCCGAGCAGGTAACGTTACTCGTGCACGGTGGAGAGATCGACCGGAGCCGGGATCTAGAAGGAATCAAGGATCAGATCGATAAAGAGTACGAGATTAACCACCCATCTTCCCGCCGTAGTGAACTGGTGACTGTAGGCGCGTTGGATACCGTATAGGAGAAGTGTTATGGCTATTGAAGATAATGTCACAGTAGGACTCACTGAAGAAACGCATGCGATGCTACAGAAAATGAAAGCAGATGGAATTTTTAACGAGATGCAAGATGGCTTCCGCTTTGGTATAGCTTTTGCCATTGCACGTGGGCTAATTGCTCCAGACAGTCTCAAATTGCGGACATTCTTGAACGTAGGCTCCCTGGATAAAGACGGCTCTCTGCGAAACTTAATCACTGAGTTGTATCCTAAGGCATCAGGGAGACCATATTCCATAGCAGAGAGACTAGCGGAGGCTGGCTTGGCTGAACTTGGCCGGCTACATGAAAATGATCAACTGCGGTTTGGTGAGATTTATAAAGCTATAGTTGAAACAACTTAGTAAGTCGAAGCATACTCTAAAAAAATAGCGTTATCCTGCCAGTTCTAGGCTTAGCTGACCTTATCCTACCTCCGTATGTAGGTAGAGAAGACATATCCTTTCGGCTACCTTTCAGAAGCCTAAGGCGAATACCTTTATCAGATCCCACATTCCGCACTTTCAGCCAGACGGATTATAGATTTTTTCATAGAGCGGTCCCAAGAGAGCTAAGATCAGTCGATGAACCGACTCCAGACGTAAGACGATGGTGAGTGAGGCTGTGGAGGTCTGCACATGGAGCAACTCAATGCCCTCAAAGCATTGAAAGACCCAATGCTTCGTCGGGCGTGCCGTAGGCTTGTGTATCTGGTCGGGAATGGTCTGCTCGGTCTCAGCCAGGCGTGTCCGTAGCCGAAATTCGGCTAAACGATAGACCAGTAAGCATAACACCATGATCAAACTCAAGGCAATGATCCGCTCCGGTTTCTTGACGAACACCGAGGAGGCCAGGAACAGCGGATCTTTCAGAAAGCGAAAGCCACGTTCGACCCCACCTTGCTCCTTGTAGGACGTTACCACTTCTTGATCCGAGAGCGCCTCGCTCTCCAGTTCATTGGTGCCGACCATGAAACAGGCCTTGCGCAACACGTCCTCGTCGAGCCGTGATTGATTGACGGTGACCGTCACGACGATCTGCCATTGGTGAGTTGTAGGACTTGCCTCTTTGCGCGGACGCCCCTTGCCTGCATGGCGGGGATGAGCCACGACATCACTGCGCACCGCCAACCATGTCGGTTTACCTTTCAGCTCACGCTCCAAGGCCGCTCGAGCATCAGCTTCACAGGCAAAGCGCCGATTCGAGAGATGCCAGCACTTCCGCTCCCAACTGGCCTGGGCTGTAGTGACTTGCCGTTGCAAGCTCACCTGCGCGCGCTGCTGGCTCGCTTGTGTGCGCACAATGAGCCAGCGTTCGGTCCCTTGAGGTAACCTCATGACTCGGGTGTACCACTGCATGCTGCCATCCTCAGCTGTCTGCCACTGCTCACTCCCTTCTTGCAACACCGCTTTCGCTTCTTGAGAGATCTCCGGAACACGACTCACCCATTTGACTCCTGCTTCGTTCAACTGCCGCATATTCGACTCGCTGTAGACCCCACTATCAGCCACATACACACCTGGCTCTCCATTGGCCTCTCACAATTGCGCCTGGATAGTGGTAATGGCTGCTAACAAGCTGACCTTGTCACTACTATTGCCGTCTAACGGCTGCAAGAACAAGGGCACATCACCATCGTGAGTCGTGGCCAGGGCTATCATCCACTGCTTGAAGTCCTCTCGATGGTCGCGCGAATAGCCATGGGTAATCGCGATCACGGCTGCCTCACTAGAGCTGGGTGCTGCTCCTTCTCCAAGCTCCTTCCCCTCGCTAGCCATGCTGTACTGGCCACTCACCGAGAACGAGGTGGTATCGACATGCACCTGTTGGGCTTTGATTCCAAAGATCTGTCGTGCTCGGCTGGCAATACCGGCAAACAGCTTGGTCGGATCGTGCGCGTACAACCAATCCAACGTACGTCCCAAACAGTCATCATTGAGCATTTCGGCACTGATCCCAGCTCCCAACAAGTGCTCGACCGGTTTATTGGCGAAGTACTGCGGCACCAAATACAATTGACGATTACTGAAGCCGAGGCCGTTGAGGATCATAGCGACGGCTGCTATGCCACGCTTACCTGTTGACGGTTGGCAGAAATAAAGCCACCTCCGCTGGGTTGGTACATTTACCCAAATATAACGAGCCCAACAGTCAAATACTAAGCAGCCAAATTAGCCCGACACTCCACTTGAAGTGATCTCGGATAAATCCTTTGAAGCAGGCTCAAATAGTTCTAATTGAACAGCATTATCTTGAATAGTGTTGCGCTTCATGGCTCTTTCTATTCTACCCTCAGTTTCTATCTCCTCTTCTAGCTCTTCTTCAAGAGGTTCGTCAGCCTGGATCATGCCCATATCTCGCTTCACGTATGTGCGCCTTGCTTTACGATTGAGGATATCAACGATTAGGGCTTTGTCTTTGGCAAAACGCTTAATGTCTTCGATTTCCAAAAGGATAACATAGTAACGGCTACTATCTGATACTTGTTCTGCAAATGCGAAAGCTTCATCGGTAAAGCTTCCTGTAGTCACTATCATAATTACATCTGCTTGCGTCAGAAATGCTAGACCTACTTCTTTAGCTACCGCGTCTATACCAATAAACCTGCCAGCATTGGCCTTACACTGAATTTGCCAACGGCTATAAGCGATTTTATCAGACGCTGCTATCACACCAGCTTCCATATGATTTCTATCCCCCGATCGATATCTCCATTGTGCGAAGCGTAGGCCGAGCAATCGTATAATCCAAATAGTTAACAGTTCTAGTGCTGCTCCCCGAACGGATTTATTTTCGTGATTGAGGTCAGCTATTACATCATCGAGCGTGCGATTGAGTTCAGAAGATGTCAAATCTGTTAGATCTGCCAAATTGTCAAGGATTGATGGGAGAAATTCATTAATAGCCTTTTGTGTCAAACGTACATCGTGAGGTTTTGCTCCCCTTCCTTCTGTCACCTTACATACCTCTATTAACTCAGCCTTCTCTAATGGCTCTAAAATATCCTTAACTAGATTTTTTGTTGTAAGACGAATTTTATAGAGGCTACGGGTATGTCTAGCTACTGTGCTTGAAGGTGTAAAATTCCTTTGATCAAGACTTAGCAAAGACAGCAAATAATATTTTTGCTCTACTGTTAGTTGGTGAAGCTCATTGATGATACCTTTTTCTATTTGAAGAAGGTCATTGATGACCTCCCAATTTATCTCATACTTACCAGGGCCGAAGACACCTACTTGATCTAACCAACTACGCATGGTACTAATGTATGTACTATTAATTGGTAATCTAATTCCTAGATCATTCAGTTCATCACCTAGATATTCAAGTGTAATCTTCTCGCCTCTAGCAGTCATACGTTCAATGAGACGGACTAGCAGCAACCCCTCCAATTTAGTCAAAATATGTAATGCGAATCTGCGGTGTACCTCTTCAAGTGATTCTTTTACAGAAAATAGGTCGTGTGCAAGATCAGTGACTCGGTAGTAAGTACCACGTTTGGCAAGTTGGATAAGTCCGTAGGAATTCATAGATAGTAGGCAGTTCATTGCCATTATCTTGGAGTTTTGATCTCTCTGGACAGAAGTGCGTCCCTGTTCTTTAAAATATTGATCTTGTATTGCTTGTTGCAACCTACCACGATCAGGTTCATTAGCAATACTTAATTCTAAAAGAGTAACTATTGGAGTTCGTATAGGTCCAAATTGATCCCCGTAAGTAAATCGGCGTGGTGCTCTTATTTTTTGTACTTGTTCTCCTGCATCAGTCTCTCCTAGTGTAATTTGAGATGTCTCAATTTTCCCGTTCTCTATGATCTCCTCAAAATAAGAGCGAGCGTCCTCATTAGGTTCCCTAAACCTGAACACAGAACCACGTAAATATTCCTCCGTTTGTTCTATGGCGATCCAATGCCTTCCCAGCTTTTCAGCAACATAGCCTGTCATATTAGAACCGGCAAATGGGTCTAATACGACATCGCTGTCTTCTGTACAGAGATTTATCGCAAATTCTGGTAAAGCGCGTGGGAACCTAGCTGGATGTGGATTGACATCATTTTCTCGGCAGAGTTGTAAATATAAGTCGTTGCTCGATGTATTCGAGGCAGTTATAATCTGAGTCGGTATCAAGTCAAACTTAGTTGACATTAGCACAGGCTTACCTATTTCCTCATCGTTATCAAGTCCTCCATTAATAATGATGGGTGGAATAGCACCGTTATTATCTTTCCCAAACTTATCACTAATATCATGTTCTGAGGGCCTAAGCCTAGGACGGTATCCATCTCGCATAAGTTTTAATTGCGATTCACTATATTGCTTCAACACATTCCTGTTATCTGCTTTCGGAAAGTCATCCAAACTAAACCACCAGACCGTGTTCACAGCATCTTTCAATCGTATTCGACGTACTGTCACCCATTCAGCGGGTGTAGGTAGTTTTGCAGGATTATACCAGTATAGCTCCTGCACGAGATGAAAGCCGCATCCTCCTTCTTCTTTGGGCTTGATAAGCTCAAACATAAGCTCGTAATGGTAAACGCTCCGAATTGGACGGCCCTTTACCCATGTCCCACCTATATCAATTACAAGTGATCCCTGCTGTTTTAGAATACGTGCAAACTCTTTGGCAAATTGGAGAAACCATTCCACATACTCTTTTGAATGAATATTTCCATATGCTTTCTGTCTCAGCAGTGCGAAAGGGGGTGAGGTACAAATTAAGTCAACAGACCGTGAGGGTATTTTGGGCAACAAGTTCAATGCATCGCCCAAATATGCATGACCTAAATTTGTCGAGAAATAAGGGGTTTCTTCTTCTAAAAAATCCATATTATCTCCACATCCTTGAATTCCAACTACACAAAGACATTTTACGCCACTGTGATGAAGTTGGCTATAGCCTTTTAGTAGGAGTTTAAGCGAACAACCTAGTAAAACTCCACATATCTCTTAGTCCTCTTAAGAGTAAACCTGGCTACGAGAAGATGTGGCATGCCGGTATTGCTCGCATATGCATTGAGCATCATTCAAACGATATACCGCTAATCTCCAAATGTAGGCTATCTGGATGCCATCCTCTATCTGTGTGAAGGAACGTGATATAATATATCTGCATTTCCTGCATTTAAAGGGCATACCATATTTTCACCCGGTTAGTTTTCTGAATCTCTTGGCTTTATTCCGTTGGTAGTTGGAGTGGAGTTTCGGATGCCATCCCGATTGTTGTGTAAAAAGGAAAGCCTTAAAGATGGATTTTGAGCTGATAATACAGCAGGGTATCATGGTAATCCAAGCTTGGCGTTTCTAGACAGCGACATCCTGACTAGCAATACCGTTTCAAATATATTCATCTGTGAAAATCTGTCTTTTCAAGCGTCTATTTGGTAGAATAGTGGTAGTAAATGATTCTTTTCCACCACTTTGTAATGCTCATGCCTCTAAGAAGGTGAGAGAAGGAGGATTTGATGGCCCTCTTTGACCAGCGTGGCCAACACGTGAATACTCAATACAACGCCCAGCAAATGAACTTTGGAGCGGTAGAGAACTCTATAGATCTGGTCGCGGAATTAGAGAAACTCAAAGAAGAGGTTGCAAGAGCCAGAACAAACGGCCTCCTCGATAAAAAGCAAGCGACCGACGCTGATTATCAGATTACCAAGGCAGCCCAGGAGGCTGAAGAAGCGAAACCAAACAAAAAGACGATGCTTGATCATCTCTCCAGCGCCAAAGCCATCATTGAAGGAGTAAGCGCTGCGGGTGGATTAGTCACGGCACTGACCGCAGCCATTGAAGCAGTACAAAAAATGTTTTCATGAAGTCTCCAGGGTGTGGGCATGGCGAGTTTCGATCAACGTCACCAACAGGTGAAAAAGCAGATTAATATCGCGGGTGATCTCAACATCGGTGCCGTCCCGAACCGTGAGGTAGCCAAACAGGAAGGCAAGGACTGTCTGAAACGGGGACAAGTTGCATTGGTGCGCGATGATTATGCCTCAGCAAAGCGAGAACTCGAGAAAGCTATAGGGATACTTCACGAGGACGAGCTACCCAAAGAAGCCGCAAAGATAAGGTATCTCTTAGCATTGGTCCAATTGGATAGGCAAAGACCTTTTCTTCAGACTTTGCCCACAATGCGTTCTATTGAAAGCCTGCTGAATTCTGCCATAGCTCTGCATAGTTCTGCTTCCTATATTTTTACTTTGGCAGTTTTCAAGCTTGATTTTGCGCGTAATGGGTTACCCCAGCTAGTAAGTGAGGCTCATAAATTAGTAGATCAAGCGAACCAGATGGCCTGGCAATCTGAGGATGATGAGAACTTCAAGGTATTAAAACAGTGTCAACCTAATTTGTTCGAGGATTACTTGGAATAACGAGGTCTGGCAGCATGAGTAGACAAATACTATCAGGTGTTTCAACCCAACAATTTTCTGAGTCAGAGATGAGACGGTATTTCTCTAAGGGTCTGACCGATGCAATCGTGATTACTATTGTTGGTATTGTTCTCATCATTGTAGGGAGTGGGATTCCGGGCTTAGCACCGGTGGTATTTTTGGGTTTAGGATTGGGCGCTATCGGCATCGTAATTACCGCTTATAAATTATTTGCATCCAAACCCAGCGATCAAGAATATGATAAGTGGTTGGAAAATCACGCCAATGCGCTAGTCTTCGGGGCAGGCGATAAGCTTGGTATGCAACGAAACCAGGTAGAAGCTCATATAATAAAGCAAACACTACTGAGCATCCATGGCTTCGTTCTGCCGGGTATGAGCGAGGCATACAAGTACCGGATTGACGAACTTCGTGCTAAGAAGGGTAAGGATGGTGTATGGCGCTTCAGTGTAAATGTTTATACATACTTCTTTCCTGAAGAGCACCACTTAGGAGCTTTTGTTGGTGATGTCAATGCATTGAATCAGTCGGCGCATAATGATAAAACTGAGGAATACTTTTACCAGGATGTCGTTGGTGCGACGGTGTCCGATGAACAAAATACTATTGAGTTTAGAGGCAAGAAGTACCAGTACCGCATACAGCAATTCTCCCTAAGAATTACTAATGGCGATTCTATTGGTGCCACTGTCAATGCTAGGCCAGCAGACAATAGGCAGAATGCACCTATCTTTAGCATTCCAGATTCGGGCATTGACCGGACTATTGCCTACCTCCGCATGTTGTTGCGTACCAAGAAGCATAATAACCCATAGATTAGGGATGATTTCAATACCAATTCCAATAATTGTACAGCTTGTTGAAAAAGCGCTGGGAACAAATACAGATGCCATCCCGAAAGTTGTGCAAAGGGAAGGTAGGGAAAGAAGACCTTCAGAGCTGATAATACAGGCATAGACGGTTCCTTTGGAATCGACCATTCCTTTGATTCAAATCTCAACGAGGAGGGAACTATGCCCGTGTCCAGTAAGAACAAGCGTATCACATCGACCCCTGATGCTTCAATATCAGAACCATCGTCCCCGTATTACCAGAACAACAAGTTTTCCATCAGTACCTGCGCACCCTTGCTCAGAGCGCCGTGCGAACGGTGATCGAAGCCGTGATGCGCGAAGAGTTAGACGCGTTTATTGGAGCGGCCTGGGGCGAATGTACCCCCATGCGCAAAGGATATCGCAAAGGCCACTACAGCCGCGACCTGGTGACATCGAAGGGTCGGCTCGAGGATATTCAGGTCCCCAGAGATCGTGAGGGTCAGTTCCACACGCAAGCGTTTGAACGCTACAGTCGCTATGAGCCCCACATTGCCGAAGGACTCACCCAGATGTTCGTGGCAGGGACAAGCGCGCATAAAGTGGGGGAAGTGGCCCAAACGCTGCTGGGAGTTGCCCCCAGTGCCAGTACGATTAGTCGCCTCAACCAGACGATCACGCACCAATTTGACACCTGGCGCGAGCGCTCTCTGCAAGTACACTGGCGTATCCTGTACCTGGATGGAGTGCATTTCAGCATTCGTTATGGGGACAAGGCCGATTCCATCATCATTTTAACCGCATTAGGCGTCGATCTGGAAGGCAAGAGGGAAGTGCTGTCTCTGCGAGTCTGTGCAGAGGAAGATAAAGAGGGCTGGTTGGCTGTCTTGCAAGACATTCGCACACGAGGAGCGACCCAGGTGGATCTGGTGGTCACCGACGGACATGATGGCTTGCTGGCCGCTGTCGGCGAACTCTTTGCGGCCATCCCTCGTCAGCGCTGTCTGGTACATAAACAGCGCAATGTGCTCTCTGCCATCCTTCGACGAGAGCGATAAGAGGTGCAAGCCGAACTCGTTGGCATCTGGGATCAAGCGGGTAAACAGGAAGCGCTGACCCACTTGGCAGCCTTCAAAGCCAGGTACGCTGTGCGCTATCCGGAAGCGGTACGAAGCCTGGCTGAGGACGAAGAGCACCTCCTAACGTTATATGCCTTTCCTCAGACGATGCATCGGTACATTCAGACCACCAATGCGCTTGAGAGTCTGTTCAGTAATGTGCGCCAACGCACCGATCAGATCGATGTGCTCACAACGGAGTCCAGTTGCCTGACGATCGTTTGGGCGACCATCCAGGACATCCGCTTGCATAAGATCTCGGTGTGATGGAGCTCAAGAACTGAACACTGTTGGCGAGCAAGCAACCACCCTTCACCGGTGGTTCAGGAGGAGATGGTTTGTGCAGCGAGTCCTGTGCAACAACTGCAACGCAAGGGAGCTCTTTTCCTGATCTCACTATCTTGTTAGGAGATGACTTTCGCAAGCCTGGGGGCATTTTATGCCCTTTCAAATCCTATAGAGAGAGCCGCAAGTAATGTATCCCTAGAATCCGGCTTTTTGCCCCTATTTGTAGTTGATTTGTCCCCACACAAATAGCAGCGCAAGTAAATCAGCGATCCATTTCCTCCATCTTTGCAAGAATCTGGCCTTCTCCCCATAGTTTCAGTTGAGCCGTCCCTTTAGCAATAGCGTCGCAAGTAAATCAGCGAGCGCTCTCCTGTTTTTTAGCCATCTGTCCCGGATGCTTGACACAGAGACAACTCCTTTTGCAGAGTATTTTTAACCCAAAAACCCACTCACAAAAGGAGTTCCCGACTATGATACCTGCCTCTGACCTCTTTGACCAGTCCGTCATCACCACCTTGCTCGATCATGATCCCCTGGTGGTCGATTATCGCGCTTTCTTCTCGCTGCTCGATTGGTCCGTCGTCGAGCTTTGGGAGGCCCAGCGCTCAGGGCTGGGACGGCCCGCTCATCCCGAAAGCGCCTACCTCAAAGCCTTTCTCATCCGCATCCGTGAAGGAATGCTTTACACCACACAACTGCGCCGCTTTTTGCTCCGTCACCCACTCCTGGTCATCGAACTCGGCTTTCACCTCGTCCTTGATCCCCGCGCCCCGTATGGCTTTGATGTGGAGCAAACGCTGCCGTGCGAGTTCTGGCTGCGGGAGAAATTGCGCCATTTTGACCCTGCGCTGTTGCAAGCCCTCTTGCAGGCCACGGTGCGCGCCTTACAGGACGAGCTCCCCGGCCTGGGCGACACGGTGGCTTTCGATGTCAAACACATTTACGCCTGGGTCAAAGAGAACAATGAGCGCGCCTACGTCCCTGATCGGTATGACAAAACCAAACGGCTCCCGGGCGACCCGGATTGCCGCCTGGGAGTCAAGCGCAGCACGAATCAGGAGCTGGCTGATGGCACCATCCAAGAGAAAAAAGAACTGCTTTGGGGCTATGGCACAGGCGTGGCAGTCTCCACCATTGCCGAGTACGGCACCGTCGTGCTGGCTGACTACACCCAGCCGTTCAACGAAGGCGATGTCACCTATTTTCGTCCCTTGTATCAGCAAACTGTCGTCGCCCTCAACCGCTTTCCCACCCATCTGACAGCCGATGCGGCCTATGATGCGTGGTACGTCTATGAGGCGGCAGCCCGCCATGGCGGCATTGCAGCGGTTCCACTCAACCAGCATAGCAAAACGCCTCCCGCTCGCCTGCCTGATGGCACGCCTCGGTGCCCCATCGGCTTGCCCATGCATCCCACCATACAGTTTAAGCATACCTACGGCTACCGCGCTCAGCGTTTCCAGTGTCCCTTGCTCTTTCCAGAACCAACCGGGGCCACCTGCACGCACGACCAGTTCCTCAAAGGCAAAGGCTGTGTCAAAGATGTCAATTGGGAACTCGGAGGTATCCAGCGCGTGACCCTCAATCGTGATGCGCCGCTCTTCCATGTCCTCTACAACCAACGGAGCGGCTGTGAGCGTGTCAACGCTCGTGCCAAAGAGTTGGGCATCGAGCGACCCAGAGTGCGCAATGGGCGCTCGGTTGCTAATCTCAACACTCTCATCTATGTGATTGTCAATGTACGAGTATTAGCAAAGGCCAAATCCATCAATCAGAGACTTCTACAAATGCATTAGTTGCGGCTCTCTATAGACAAGCCGTACCTATCTCACATCTTTACCAGCTTGTTTACTCTTCCTCGTTACACAACTTTCGTTATGGTGTCGAGTTTCGTATTTATGAGTTCTAATCAGCCCGATCCTAGCAAAATGACCCCAAATGAGCTGAGGATTCAATGGGGCGTGCTGCAAAGAGAACTAGAATTTAGGGAAACGATTCTCAATGAGCGCGGCAAAGAGTTAGAGCAAGCTAACATAAAGTTAGAACAGCGAGAGCAGGAGCTGACCACTCTTAAAGTCGAACTCGAAGGAAAGAATGTAGAGCTTAAACACAAAAAAGGTAATCTGAAGACAAGAGTTCTTGCTGCTATTGTAAGTGTGCTTTTTGGAGTATCAACCATATTGTTCAATTACGCGAATAGCCTGATAACTGCAAAACCGCCAAACCCCAATGGAAATGTGCTGTTAGGTATTGCCGGTCTCATCTATCTTGCTTGTGTTATCGTAACAATATTTATGTTGGGAGGGGGCAACTAATGAGTAGCCAAAAGCGCTCAAGAACACGAATATATATAATAGTAATATTAGGTGGCATTATTGGTGTGTTAGTGTTATCTTTTCTTCTTACACTTATCTTTTCTTCGAGAGGTAATCCGGGATGCCATATCGTATGTTGTGTAACGATCTACAACAAGAAGGCGCTAAACAAAGTCTAGACCTGGCTTCCGAGCTTTTCTGCTGCATGCCGTTACACAACATTCGCGATGGCATCGTAATCCGGTCCAACCAAATAATTCAGCAACCATAATCTCCGTAATCTTCACAATATTAGGTGCTTTCTTTGCTTTGCTAGGTGTATTGGTACAGCCCCACTAAGATAGTGTTGGCGAATTGCCCAAGCGAGATTGGAGAGAGAAATATGAGATACTGAAGCAGAACGAAGAGCGTCGAGCAAACCAGGAGGGAGCCT
>Ga0070717_10000430_pt1 | contig 26747 bp, 33 predicted proteins | sample LARL113metaG_FD_71366 | JGI IMG/M metagenome (GOLD analysis project Ga0070717, IMG submission 71366) | Corn, switchgrass and miscanthus rhizosphere microbial communities from Kellogg Biological Station, Michigan, USA - LAR L11-3 metaG | ecosystem: Host-associated > Plants > Roots > Rhizosphere ...
CTGAACATTCTCGTTGTCGGCGCCGGCTCCTCGCAATTGCCGGGAACGAGCGGGACTGGCAACGCTTACCCCGCGCGGCTGCAACAGGCGCTCGCAAGCCGGCTGCCGGGTGTAGATGTGAAAGTTACAACCGATGTGAAATCGGGACGCACGGCGGCGGAGATGGTTAAGGCGCTTCCGGCCGCGCTTGCCGCGTCTAAGCCGGTGCTTCTGGTCTGGCAGACGGGAACGGTGGACGCGATGCTTGGCGTCGACCCTGATCTTTTCAGTCAGTCGCTCGACAAGGGTATAAAAATTGCTCGTTCCGCAGGCGCTGATGTTGTTTTAATCAACGCGCAATACAGTCCGCGAACGGAATCGATGATCGCGCTTGGGACTTATGTCGACGATATGCGCTGGGTTGCGTTGCAACAAGAAGTGCCTTTATTCGATCGTTTCAGCATTATGAAGTTGTGGGGAGAGCTTGGAACGTTCGATTTATACTCTGCCACGAAAAAACTTGACATTGCAGAGCGGGTCCACGATTGCATTGGGCGGTTGCTAGCCGATATGGTGGTTACAGCAGCCAAGCCTGAAGAGCCGCCGACCAACGGCAGCCGCTGATCGATAACTGAGGACGCGCACTTGTTGAGCGACAATCCCGAACGTCGGGTTCCGACAGTGTTGGCCGCCGCGCTTGTCGCGGGGCTAGCATTTGCATCGCCAGTGCGTGCCGATACGGCCGGTCCTTCCTGCACGACGCCGCTCGATCTGGTCCGGCTGACAAATCCCCTTCCGCATCTTGCGCAGAAGATCGCCGCCGGTGATCCGATCACGATCGTTGCAATCGGTTCGTCGTCGACTGCGGGCGCTGGTGCAAGTTCGCCGGACGCCAGCTATCCCAACCAGCTTTCCCTCGAGCTTCGCAAGCAATTCCCGAAAGTCACGGTCACGATGCTAAACCGCGGCGTGAACGGCGAAGAAATCGGCGACATGCTGGCTCGGTTCGATACTTCAGTGATCGCTGCCAAGCCCGATCTGGTGCTCTGGCAGCTCGGCACCAACGCGGTCATCCGTGGTCATCAGCTCGGCGATCACGGGCTGCAGATCCGTGAAGGACTGACCAAGATCCGCGCGACCGGCGCCGACGTCGTGCTCATCGACCCGCAATTTGCTCCGAAGGTGATTGCCAAGCCCGACGCCGAGGCCATGGTTGCGCTCATCTCCTCCGCCGCAAAGCAGGAAGATGTCGATCTGTTCCGCCGTTTTGAGATGATGCGCCACTGGCATAACGTTGATCGCCTGGCCTTCGAGACGTTCGTGTCGCCCGACGGGCTGCACATGAACGACTGGAGCTATGCGTGCATGGCGAAAAGTCTCGGAAACGCCATCGCCGAGGCCGCGCACCGCCCGGTGATGTCCGCGACGGCCTTGTCGCACGTAATGCCCTGAGCGATCTTCGCTTTACACTTTCTCCATCGCCGTCAGAAGATCTTCGATCAGATCGTCCGGATGCTCGAGTCCGGCGGAGAACCTGACCAGTCCGTCGCCGATCCCGAGCTCGGCGCGCTGCTCCGGCGTTAGCCGCTGATGCGTGGTCGTCGTCGGATGGGTGACAAGGCTCTTCGCGTCGCCGAGATTGTTCGTGATCCCGATGAGCTGCAGCGCATTGAGGAAACGGAACGCGCCTTCCTTTCCGCCTTTGACCTCGAATGAGCAGAGCGTGGAACCGGCGCGCATCTGCTTCCTGATGATGTCGGCCTGCGGATGGTCAGGCCGTCCAGGATAGATCAATCGCGTTATCTTCTTGTGACCGGCAAGCGCGGTCGCGACCGCGCCGGCGGTGTCGGTTTGTCGTTGCACGCGCACCGGCAGGGTCTCGAGGCCTTTGAGCAGGATCCACGCATTGAATGGCGACAACGACGGACCGGTTTGCCGCAGGACTTGATGATAGTGGTCGAGGATCAGTTTCTCTGAACCGAGAATGACCCCGCCGAGGACCCGGCCCTGGCCGTCAATGTGTTTCGTAGCCGAGTAGACGACACAATCGGCGCCAAGTGTGAGCGGACTCTGGTAGAGCGGCGTCGCAAAGACATTGTCGACAACGAGTCGACCGCCGGCATTGTGCGCGATGTCCGCAACCGCCGCGATATCGATGACTTCCAGCGTCGGATTGGTCGGCGTTTCCAGAAAGAAGGCTTTGCTGTTTTTCTGGACCGCTTTCTTCCATGCATTCAGGTCGGTGCCATCGACAAGCGTCGACGTGACGCCGAAGCGCGGCAGCCATTCTTCGATCACCCAGCGGCAGGAGCCGAACAGTGCCTTGGCGGCGACCACGTGATCGCCCGCTTTGACAAGACCCATGAGGGCGGTCGTGACCGCGGCCATTCCGGTGGCCGTCGATCGCGCTGCCTCCGCCCCTTCGAGGGCCGCCATGCGCTGTTCGAACATGCTCATGGTCGGGTTCGAGTAACGCGAATAGACGTAACCCGGAATCTTGCCGGAGAAGCGTGCCTCGCATTCCTCGGCGGTGGGGTAGACGTAGCCCTGGGTGAGGAACAAAGCCTCGGAAGTTTCACCAAACTGCGAGCGCAGCGTGCCGGCATGCACCAGCCGGGTTTCGGGGCGGTAGGTCTTGGTCGACGCGGACATCATGAGTCTCCTTGAGCCGTGCGCGTGACCTTTCCGAAACCGGCACCCCGCCTTTTCGGGACCACGCGCGTGGCCAACAAAAAACCGGCCGGAGAAATGTCTCGGCCGGGCTCACGCGTCCCCGGCCTTTTAGCGACTTGTTTAACGTGGCTGCAAGCCGGCCGGCTCAAATGACCACGGGATAAGGTGTTTGTAGCGGGGGGCACGGCTTCCCGTCAAGGCACTCCTCGGGTTAGATCGGCGCGGTTGCAGAGCAGGGACACCGTGACGCTTTCTTTCGCCCTCGACGACAAGGGCATTTTGCCCGACCGCATGATCGCGCTGCTCGCCGCGGATGGCGGTATTCTGTCGGAAAATCAGTTCGTCCCCGATCAGATCCAGCCCGCAAGCCTCGACCTGCGTCTGGGTGAGGTGGCTTTCCGCGTGCGCGCGAGTTTCCTGCCGGGCCGGACGACCGTTGCCCAGCGCATCGATGAATTGAAGCTGCATGAGATTTCGCTGAGCGACGGCGCGGTGCTGGAAACGGGCTGCGTCTACATTGTCCCGTTGCTGGAAAGTCTCGCGTTGCCAGACGACATTTCCGCCGCTGCAAACCCGAAAAGTTCAACCGGGCGGCTTGATGTCTTCACGCGCGTGATTGCCGACGAGACGCGCGGGTTCGATCGCATCACGGGGGGCTATCATGGCCCGCTTTATGCCGAGATCAGCCCGCGCACGTTTCCGGTTCTGGTTCGTGAGGGCTCGCGGCTGTCGCAAATTCGTTTCCGACGCGGACAGGCTCTGCTCGATGCCGCCGCATTGCGTGCCTTGCACGCACGCGAACGTCTCGTCGACGCAGATAACGCCGACCTGAGCGAGGGAGTGGCGGTCAGTGTCGATCTTTCGGGATTGGGCCCCGGCGGGCTCGTCGGCTATCGCGCAAAGCGGCACACGGGGCTCATCGATGTGGAGCGGCGCGGGGGATACACCGTCGCCGACTACTGGGAGCCGATGTACGCGCGGCCTGACAAGAGCCTCATCCTCGACCCGAACGAATTTTACATTCTTGCGTCAAAGGAAGCCGTGCAGGTTCCGCCCGACTACGCCGCCGAGATGGTGCCGTTCGATCCGCTGGTCGGCGAATTCCGTGTGCACTATGCGGGGTTTTTCGATCCGGGCTTCGGTTACGCCGGCGCGGGTGGAAAGGGCGCGCGCGCCGTGCTCGAAGTGCGGTCGCGCGAGGTGCCGTTCATTCTTGAGCACGGTCAGATCGTCGGTCGTTTGGTCTACGAGAAGATGCTGGCAAAACCGGAAAAATTATACGGACAGGGCATCGGCTCGAATTATCAGGCGCAGAGCCTGAAACTCTCGAAGCACTTCAAAACCTGACCGCTCGCAGAGCGCGCTTGCGGCGTGCGCAAGCCATTCGGTATGGTCCGGGTGCGCGGGCGTAGTTCAATGGTAGAACGGCAGCTTCCCAAGCTGCATACGAGGGTTCGATTCCCTTCGCCCGCTCCAGCCATGCGTCCAGAGAAGACCCTGCCTGGCTCAGCCCGCCTGACGACCGGCGATGGCGTGATAGGCCCAGAGAACCACCACCGAGCCGACAATCGCGACGAGCATGCTGTAGAGGTTGAGACCGGTTATTCCGGTGGCACCAAAAAAAGAGAATAGCACGCCGCCGACGATCGCGCCGACAACGCCCAGCGCGATGTCAAGCATCAAGCCTTGGCCCTGCCTGTTGACGATCTTGCTGCCGATAAAGCCGGCGATGAGGCCAAGTATGATCCAGCTGATGATGGACATAGGTCACCTCAAATTCGCGAGTTCAGCTTGGGTTGGCATCCGGCCGTTTGGCGTGAGCTTGTCGACAACATTCGGCAGGATCTGGGACAGATGCGTTGAGATTTCCTGCTCTGACATGCCGGTCTGCTGCGCCAGGATTTTTATGATCTGCGGACCAAGCGCGGCCCCAAGCTGGTTCGGAGAAATCGGCTGATTTTGGCCCGGCCCAATCCATGACTTCACCACATCGCCAAGGCCACTTTGCTGAAACTGGTTGAGCAGCCCGCCCAGCCCGCCGAGCATGTCGCCACCTTGTTGGGGAGACAACGGCTTTGCTGAGCTTGCCGGCGCTGTGCTGGCATTTGAATTTTTGAAGAGAGCACCTGATGCCAGAAGAGCACCAAGCGCGATCATCAGCGGTTTTGCCAAACTGCCTTGCGGTACTGCCGAGCCGAGAACGTCATCAAGACTTCCCATCGTGCGCTCCTTGAGAATGCTGCGGTTGCGGCCAACAAAGGCCGCGCTGCCGGTTCGACGGGAATGTGTCGTTCGTTCCTAGCCATGCGCTATTGGACCGTAGTCCAATGACACAAGGCCATGCTCACATAACTTCTTCGTAAATTCTGTGACGGTTGGACTTCAGTCCAACTCGATTTCCACGTGCGCTCAATTCAAATACGACCTTGAACGACTTGGAGCTCGAATATGAAAAAACGATCACTGTTCCTCGGGTGTTTTTTTCTCATTTTTGCCGGCCTTGCATTTTCTGCAACGCCCTCTTTTGCGAAAACCGTGAAGGCCTGCCAGGAGGAATGGCGGGCTAACAAGGCTGCAAACGAAGCAGCGAAGATCACCGAAAAAGACTTCGTCGCGAAATGTAGAACCGAGGCTGCAACGCCCGCGGCCACGACGACAACAGCTGCACCGGCAGCAGCGCCGAAACCAGCAGCAAAGAAACCCGCTGACCCCAAGCAGGCCGAATACGCTCGTGAGCGGGCCTGCGGCAAGGAGTGGAAGGCTGATAAGGCCGCAGGGAAAGTGCAAGCGGGGATGACTTGGCCGCAGTACTGGAGCGACTGCGATAAGCGCAAAAAAGCCGCCGGCATGTAGCCAAGCGCACTGACAAATCTTCTGAGTTTGGATAGGCCACCGCTCGGTGGCCTATATTTTTGCCCGATCGCGGCAAGCGAATGATCGGAAGTTTGCGTTCCTCAGGCGGGTATCAAGACGGCCAGTACGAGAAGCAAAGCCACCGCGCCGAGGATAACAACCTCCTCAACAACGCTTCGATTGAGTCGCCACATCTGTCGCTCCTTCAATCCCACAATCCATATTGCGGATAGTGCAATCGGAATGCTGTCTTCCGATATGAAGTAGCTCACAGGCTTCCGTGATCTCTTTTGTCGCATTCCGGTTTGGCGGAACAAAATTTTGCCTGTGTTTAGTCCTGTTATGAGACAGGGAGCGGGGCGAGTGCGTATCAATTGTAAAATAATACCTTCCGGGCACGCCACTGTTGTGCGGGAGTACGCGCGCGGCAATTTGGACGAAGCAGAATTTTCGACGGAATTGAGCGCACTTGGTTTCAACTCCACCGAAATCGAATGGCACATTGCGAATCCGGGCAAGTGCTCGGCGCTAAGGGGGTCGCAAATGGATGAAGAGTTGAAGAGCTTCTTTTTCAGCGCAATTGAACAGCTTCCGCTGGAACGCCAGGGCGCGGCACTGCGATGGTTGAAAGAAAGAGTGGTGTTGGCGAAAGTTGCGGAGCAGCTAATCGCCGATGCGGGAGCAGAGCTGCCGCCTGAGCTTCAGGAAGTGTAGCTTTCAAAACCCGACTGCCAAAACGCTCGGCAAGTTTTAATTCCCGGGGTCCGAATAAAAGGCGCACCACGGATAGGGATCGTAAGGCATCGCGTAGGCGCGTACTTCTTGTCGTTTGTGGGCACCCTTGCCAGGCCTTTGCGGATTGTAAAATTGATTGGGCACGCAAAATGAGCTGCCGCCGGTCACGGTTGCCCTACATTGCTCGATAGTGAGGAAGCCGCAATTGGTGGCTCCGAGGCCCATATCGCCGGATGCCATCACCAGCACGAGCGCCGCCAAAAGTTTGGTTACAAAGCGCATCCGCAAGTCTCCGTAGATCCGTCTTGAATAACACCGTGCTCCCCAGTGTCATTCCCTGCGGCGCAAAATCTGCTTCTGACCCAAAGCGGATATCTGGCTGCATCGCACACGCAAAGCGGACATTTTCGCGGTTCGCAGCAGAGGGTCAGAATGCCTCAGCAGCTTTTGTTGGAAACCGGACCCTGATGTCGGCTAATCTAGCGGTACTCGCTTGGGGTGAGGGTAGAGCATGAGACGGCGGGAATTTCTCGGGCTTGTCGGAAGCGGCATAGCGTGGCCCGCGGTCGCGCGCGCGCAACAACTATCAGTGCCGACGATTGGCTTTCTCAGCAGCCGGTCGCCGGAAGATTCGAAGCCGCATCTCGAGGGCTTTCTGCGCGGGCTTGGAGCTTTTGGGTACGTCGAGGGCAAGACGGCGAAGATCGAGTATCGCTGGGCCAACGGACAATACGATCAACTGAGGAAACTGGCAGCCGAATTGGCGGCGTTGCAGCCTGCCCTGATCGCCGCGGCTGGTGGCGCACCGTCGGCCCGAGCCGCGAAGTCGGTCACGACATCCATCCCCATCATCTTTGTGGCTGGCGATTCCGTCACCGAAGGTATTGTCGCAAGTCTCAACCAGCCCGGTGGGAACGTTACCGGCGTCGACCTGATGAGCGGCGAGCTCACGGGAAAACGGCTCGGGTTGCTGGTCCAACTTCTGCCGCCCGGCACCCCCATTGGATTTCTCACCAACAAGAAGGGTGTTCAAAGCAGCCTGCGCCAAAACGACTTTGAACTTGCGGTGGCGGCAATGGGCCGGGAATCGGTAATTTTGGAAGCCAGCGACGACGCGCAAATAGAGAACAGTTTCTCAATGCTCGCCCAGAAGAAAGTTAGTGGGCTGGTCGTCGAAAACGATCCCTTTTTTGACTCCAGGCGCTTGCACCTCATTCAGTTGACAGCGCAGCGCTCGATCCCGGCGATCTATCACATCCGTGAATTTCCACTCGCCGGCGGCCTCATGAGCTACGGGACGAACCTGGTGGATGCGTACAATCAAATGGGTGTTCTGGCGGGACGCATCCTCAAGGGCGCCAACATCACGGACCTTCCCGTCAGCCGCCCAACGAAGTTCGAGTTGGCTCTCAATCTCGGCACCGCAAAAACATTGGGACTCACAATCCCGACGACGGTACTGGCAATCGCCGATGAATTGATAGATTAGGGTCTCAGGTCCACAGTTTGGTGTATCGCCATGAGGAAACGCTGTCGGCTTACAGGTCTGTTCGGCTCCGCAATTGCAATCGTCATGCTGCTGGCAGGGAATGCTCTCGCCCAGATGCGGCCAGGAGTTAATTTCATGAACGACAAGCCTCCGCCGAGCAAGGAGGAGCAGGAACGGCAAAAGGCCGTTGACGACGCCTACAAATCGGCGATTGAGAAACTCCCCGACAAGAAAAAATCGGCTGACCCGTGGGAAGGTGTTCGATCAGCCCCGGCGCGGCAAGGTAAACAATAGACAAACGGCGGTGCTCCGATGCGCCGGGCAGCCAACACGCCCGCGTGAAGGCCGGAACTTCGGCCGGATGACTCGCGTTGGGTTTTCGAACCGACGCGAGGTACAAGAAAATGCCACTGTTGTTCTATTTTCCGTTCATCGTGTGGATGGGTTTGATGGAAGTTGCGCAAGACGAGATGCGCATTCCCATCAAGGTCAAGGCGCGACCGCCATCACAACGCTAGACACGATCACGCAGGTGCGTGCGCCACTTCGCTGATTTTCACCTGCGGCAGCAATCGCTGCACATCTTCTTCGCGGCAAAGCTCAGTGCCGGGAGACATCACAGCGGCACAGCTCGCCGCCACCGCCACACGAAACGCGTGGTCCAGCGACTGACCAGCCGCGAGCGCCGCAACAAAACCACCGAGAAAACTGTCGCCAGCCCCGACCGTGCTCACCGCGTTGATCGCCAGCGGCTGCGAGCGGAAAATCCTGTCACCGGTCACCAGCAAAGCGCCTTGTTCGCCGAGCGTAAGCGCGACAATCTTTGCCCGGCCATCGCGCGTAAGGTTCCGACACGCGGCGATGCGGGTCTTGTCGGTATCGAGTGTGGTCCCGAGCAGATCCGAAAGCTCGGCCAAATTCGGCTTGATGATGGATACTCCCTGCGCAAGCGCTGCCTTGAGCGCCGCGCCCGAGGCGTCGATCACACTTTGTGCACCGAGCCGGTCCGCGCAGCGAGCAACGCGCGCAAAGAAATCCTCCGGCACGCCCGGTGGTACGCTCCCACTTGCGACGACGAACTTCGGTTTGTCTGTCAGACCCGACAGCTTGTCGAGGACCGCTTCCCATTCGGCACGGTGGAGAGCCGAGCCTGGTAGAACGAAGCGATATTGCTCTCCAGTCGATGTTTCGTAGGCCGTAAAATTCTCACGCGTTTCGACATGCGAAGGGGTCACCAGGCTGGGGATGCCTTCACGCTCCACAAGCCGGTGCAGGAGTTTTCCTATCGCACCTCCGGTGGGATAGATCGCCGCCACGGTGCCGCCGAGCCGGTGCGCCACGCGGGCTACGTTTATACCGCCCCCTCCGGGATCCCGTTTTGGCGCAGAACCACGCAATTTGCGCGTCGGCTCGACGCGTTCGACATTTACGAAGATGTCGATTGCGGGGTTGATCGTGAGCGTGACGATATCCGGCACGTGAGCTATCCGTTCCGTTAAAGGCGTCGTTATCACACCAACTTAACGAACGAACTAGGTATCATTTGGTTGCGAACCAACCCCGCCAATCAAAGAAATCCGCGGAACAGCCATGCCTTTCCGTAGTGAAAATCGTGGGCGCAGACATGCGCACGCGGTCCGATCTCTACAGCACTGTCTTAATGGAAGGACTCGGATCGAGGTCTAGTGATCTCGTGGCCCGAAAAACGGCGATCCCAGCAACACAAGAATCCATAATGCCGCCAATACTCCAAAGGCGACGAGCAATACGCTCATGTGAGACCCCCTGGTAGCCGAGTTCAACCCGGCTCAAGCCTAGCATAACGCGCGAACGGGAGGATATGCGGCAAAAAAAACCGGCCGCGCTGTGGAGCGCGGCCGGCCCATTCGCAATCTGAAAAGTCAGTTGCCGTCGATGGTCTTGATGACGCTCGACATCGGCCGCGACGCTTCGAGGCCGCCGCCCATCTCCTTGAGGACCGCGTCAACGTATTCCTTCTTCGGCTCGACGGGGGTCTTGCCGACAACCTGCACGACCTTGTAGCCGCCGTCCTTGAGTTTCTTAAGAAGATCGGGCGCAGCCTTGGCGGTCGCCTGCTGGAAGTCATGCATCAGAATGATGCCTTTGCCCTGCTTCTCGAGCTTCTTCATCACCGATTGGACGACCTGCTCGGGCTTGCGCATCTTGAAGTCAAAGGAGTCCATGTCGGTGGAGAAAATGGCGACGTTGCGATCGCCCAGATACTTCACGAGTTCGGGCGGATGTCGCAAGGCCGGGAAACGGAAGAAAGGACCGACTGGCTTGTTACCGAGCGCGATGCTCACGGCGGCGAAGCCCTTTTCGATTTCGTCCTTGCCTTCCTGTTCGTTCACCTTCGACAGGTCCTTGTGCGACCATGTGTGTGAGCCAACCGTATGACCGGCCGCCGCCACCTGTTTCATGATTTCCGGATGCCACCCGGCGTGCTTGCCGATCGGAAAAAACAGGGCCTTGGTGCATTGGTCAGCCAGTGCCTTGAGCACTGCCGGCGTGTGCCCCGGCCACGGACCGTCATCGAACGTCAGAACGACTTCCTTGTCCTTGAGAAAGTCGTAGGCCTTGAAATGCTCGAACCCAAAACCGGGCCCGCCGGTGGTGTCGATTTCGACGACGCGTGCCACACCGAGCGCGTTCGGATTGTCGCACTTGGCAGCCGCAGCGGGCGCCGGCGCATTCTGGGCCCAGGCGGTGGTGGCCGCCGACATAGAGATCGCGAAGGCGATCACCAAAGCACTGCGCATCATGTTCTCCATGCGAAGTAGGTGTTGATTTTCGTAAAGCACTATACATCAAGGCTTTGACGCAACCAGTCAACGCCGAGCGCCGATACCGGCGAATCCCCGGGATTATATTGGATGTAGCATGTTTTATCTAAGGCGACGAAACACCGCTGTGCGTTGCTTCAGGCCTGGAACGGGCTTATCTGACTGATAATCGCGACTTTCGAGGTGCTCATGTCGGCGGTTGTTTCGAATACTACGCTGTTCCGGCCGGTTGTGTTGGTTGCGCTCGTGTGCGGGCTAATTTTCGCCGCAACTGTGGGGCTTTGGGCTTACTACGGAACTGCCGTGTTTCTCGAAATGGTGCGCGCCGGCTGGGCCGCATGCTTCTGAAAGAACGACAAAGCTCATGACATCGCGAACGTCGCAGATTCTGTTGATCATTTCCGCATTCGTGACCGGGCTGGTCGTGTTTTCGGTCGTATTTCTGTATGCGACGGGGAACTTTGGCTCTGCGGGTACCGGGTCGTCAGCGATAGGCGGGCCTTTCAAGCTGACCGATCAGAACGGCAACACAATCACCGACGCGGATATCAAGGGCCGTCCGTTTCTCGTGTTCTTCGGTTACACGCACTGTCCGGACGTCTGTCCAACCACATTGTTTGATGTGTCGGAGGTGTTGCGGGCGCTTGGCAAGGATGCGGACCGCACGGGTGCACTCTTCGTGACAGTTGATCCCGAACGCGACACGCCGGCGGTGATGAAGGACTATTTGTCCAGTTTCGATCCGCGCTTGCGCGGCGCCACCGGTGATCGCGCTTCAATCGACGCGGTGGAGAAAGCCTATCGCGTCTACGCCAAGAAGGTTCCGGCCGATAACGGCGAGTACAGTATGGATCACACCGCGCTGGTTTATCTGATGGACAAGCAAGGCCGCTTCGTTGCGCCGTTCAGTCTCAAGCGGCGGCCGGAGGAAGCCGCCGCCGATCTGAGACGCTACCTCTAGTCCTGGATCTGCGCGAGTTCGCCGCGCCGTTTCAAGTCGCCAAGAAGGCGCTCGAGTTCGAGCAAAGAGCGCGTGTTGCTTCTCAGCCGTGAAGCTTTGTCGAGCCCGTGCTCGGTTTTCCTCCAGCGAAATGGTGCGTGGATCAGTTCAATCGCCGCCCACCACGCCGCGATCGAAAGCAGCAGCCAATGCAGCGGCGTCAAAACCAGAACGCCGGCCTGTTTCAACAGGCCGCGTCGTCTCAGGCCAAGAAAACCGATGGACGCCGACAGCAGATAGCCTGTTACGACGACAAGCAGGCAGAACGCGAGTTCAAGACCCGAGCCGCTCTCGCGAAGACCTGGCTGCAGAGACGCCGAGATCATCCGCAGCATGAGAACGGGATGGAGCAGGGCGACCAGTGCATTGCCCCCAACGATGAGTTGGAAGGCAAGAAAGCCAGCCGGTCCAAGCTCGCGGAAAAGCTGGTGTGGTTGGCGCATATGAACCAGCCATGTTTGCATCCAGCCTTTGAACCATCGTGTCCGCTGGCCCAGCCAGCGGCCGATATCTGCGGGAGCCTCTTCGTAAGTGCTGGATGCGACAACGCCTGACCGGTAGCCGAAGCGGGCGAGCCGCGTGCCAAGGTCGGCGTCCTCCGTGACATTGTGCGGGTCCCATCCGCCGACTTCGCGCAGCGTCGCAGTGCGAAAATGATTTGAAGAACCGCCAAGCGGAAGCGGCAGGCCGAGTGCGGCGAGCTTCGGAAGGACGACATCGAAGTGCCCCGCATATTCAGCGGTGAAATAGCGCGCGAGCCAACTGGTCCTGGTGTCGATGCAGAGGCGTGCCTGCACGCAACCGAGGTCTCCGCCGCCTGACCGAAATGCTTTCAACGCGGCGCGCAGCTGGTTGCGCTCCGGGCGGTCCTCGGCGTCGTAGATGACGGTGAAATCTCCCCGAGCGAAGGAAAGAGCGACATTGAGGGCCTTCGGCTTCGTCGCCGGGCCAACCGCGGGGACGGGAACGACCATTATGGGGATGCGGTGTTTGCGCGCAGTGATTGCCGCGCGGGTGGCGTGGTCTTTTGCCTCGACTGCGATGATGACGTCTATTTTTTCCCGCGGATAGTTCAGCCGCTCGATCGCTGAGAGCAACTGATCGACAACGCGCGCTTCACCACGAAGCGGAATGATGATGCTGTAAACGGGCTCCTGCTCATCGAGCGTGTCGGAGGCTTCATCCGGCGACGGCCTCGTTGGAAGCGCAACGATCCAGATGCGAAATGCCGCCGGCAGCACGACAAGAATGCACAGTGCCACGGCGCTTGACGCGTTGAACATGGCAAGAAGAGCGAGCATCAGAAGGAGAGTTGGTGTCGTGCGGCCGCGCCAACCAAGTGTTGCAGCGGAAAGCCGTGGCGCCGTTGCCCTTAGTCGCTTCGAAGCGCGCAGGCTCGCGCCAATCAGCATGCGATCGACGTTGACGTCGAGTGCAGCCGCGCGGCGTTCGTCTGCTAGACCGCCTCTTCGCTTTCCGACAAATGGCGAGGAACCGGAGACCGCACCAACAATTGGCAAGGAGCGGACACCTGTCGCGCCCGCAACACTGTTCCCCATACGCCACCCAGGCTACACACGTTTATGTAGATAATATCCGTGATGCAACCTAAAGGCGAGTCAGATTTTTAAATGGTGTTGGGTATGGCTGCCGCGCGACGGCTAGCGATGGCTTGGGTCAGGTGCTGGTGTTAGAACGCGGGCCCATGTCTGAATTCATGTCACATTACCTCGTGCCGGCCGCCATCATAGCGGTGGCGGCCGTGTTGGTGCTCGGCTTGATCAACATGATGCGTGGCGGCTCGCCCAACCGCTCGCAGAAACTCATGCGTCTGCGCGTGCTTTTTCAGTTCATCGCCATCATCGTGATCATGGCGACGATCTGGGCGATGGGGCGCTAGTCAGAATTGGCGCCGCGGTCTCACTTCATCGGTGCCGCGCGCATATACTCCACTTTCTCTTTCGGTTTTTTTGCCTTTTTCTTTTTTGCAGCGGAGTAGTCGGTAACGGCGGCCTTTGCGGAGTGCAGCCCGCCTTCGCAGGCTTGCACGGGCGCGGCAAATGGCAGGGCGAGGAATGCGGCGGACAGGGCAATTGTTAGAATACGCATGAGTGATACCCCATTTTTTGAGACCGAAAACGGATAGGATAAGGCTACCCTGAATCCTTGGTAGAGAGAAAGGCTAAGCGAGGTCGATATGGTCGTGCTCAACCGGATCTATACCCGGACAGGTGACGACGGCACGACGTCCCTTGGAACGGGGGCGAGGCGCAAGAAGTACGACCTTCGCGTTGAGGCCTATGGCACGTTGGATGAAGTCAACGCAGTCATCGGCCTGGTGAGGCTGCATACGGCCAGTGACAAGGCGCTCGATGTCGCGCTTGCCCGCATTCAAAACGATCTTTTCGACGTCGAGGCCGACCTCTGTTTGGCGGAGAAGGGGCCTGGAGGCGCGAGGCTGACGGTGACGGACGCGCAGGTCACCTGGCTCGAAGGCGAGATCGACCGGCTCAACGCCGACCTCGCTCCCTTGAAGTCTTTCATCTTGCCGGGGGGCAGTCCTGCGTCGTCTTATTTGCATCTGGCGCGGACGGTCTGCCGTCGTGCGGAACGGATCATGGTCGCGCTCAAGGACCAGCCGGGCGAGGAGGTATCAGCCCCCTCGCTCAAATACGTAAACCGTTTGTCGGATTATCTCTTTGTTGCCGGCCGCTATGCCAACGACAAGGGGACGGCGGACATTTTGTGGGCGCCAGGGCAAAATCGCTAGGTGGCATTGGCCCGGAAACAGGGGGCTTTCGGGTGGGAAGCTGTTGGCCGCGTGCGCCGCAGCATAAGCGTTGACAGGCCAACGCGGCGGCCTTTAGCTTCCGCCCGCGCCGCTCAAGCGCCCACCCGGATGGGAGAACATGAAGATTCTGGTGCCCGTAAAACGGGTGGTCGATTTCAACGTCAAAATTCGCGTCAAGCCGGACGGCTCCGGCGTTGAGCTTGCCAACATCAAGATGTCGATGAATCCCTTCGACGAGATCGCGGTCGAGGAAGCGATCCGTCTGAAAGAGGGCGGCAAGGCGACGGAGATCGTGGCTGTGTCCGTCGGACCTGCTCAGTCTTCCGAGACGATCCGTACCGCGCTCGCCATGGGTGCCGATCGCGGCATTCTGGTGAAGACTGACGGTCCGGTCGAGCCGCTCGCGGTTGCGAAGATCCTCAAAGCGATTGTCGACGCGGAAAAGCCCGGCCTGGTGATCATGGGCAAACAGGCGATCGACGATGACTGCAATCAGACTGGCCAGATGCTGGCTGCGTTGTTGAACTGGGCGCAGGGCACCTTCGCATCCAAGCTCGCGATTGAAGGTGACGCCCTCAACGTGACGCGCGAAGTTGATGGCGGCCTGCAGACGGTCAAATTGAAAATGCCGGCCATCGTCACGACCGATCTCCGGCTCAACGAGCCGCGTTATGCGTCGCTGCCGAATATCATGAAGGCGAAGAAAAAGCCGATCGAGGAAAAGACCCCGGACGCTTACGGCGTCGATGTAAAACCGCGGCTGCAGGTGCTGAAGACGGCTGAACCGCCGGGACGCAAATCCGGAGTTAAGGTCGCGTCAGCGGCCGAACTGGTCAGCAAGCTCAAAGACGAAGCGGGGGTCCTCTGACATGGCCACGCTTCTTGTCGCAGAGCACGACAACAAAACGCTCAAGGATTCCACCAACAAGGCACTCACCGCGGCGAAAGCGATGGGCGCCGATGTCGACGTGCTGGTCGCCGGCAAGGACTGCAAGGGCGCAGCCGACGCCGCCGCCAAACTCGATGGTGTGAAGAAAGTTCTGATGGCCGATGCACCGGCTTATGAGCATCAGCTCGCGGAGCCGCTTGCCGCGCTGATCGTCTCGCTGGCCCCGAAGTACGACGCGATTATCTCGCCAGCGACGACAACCGGAAAAAATGTCATGCCTCGCGTCGCGGCGCTGCTCGACGTCATGCAGATTTCGGATATCACAAAGGTTGTCGCCCCCGATACGTTCGAGCGCCCGATCTACGCCGGCAACGCGATCCAGACGGTGAAGTCATCCGACGCCAAGAAAGTGATCACCGTTCGGACCTCGACCTTCCAGGCGGCGGGTGCTGGCGGCTCGGCCAGCGTTGAGAATGCCGCGACTGCTGCCGATCCCAATCTTTCCTCGTTCGTCGGCGAACAATTGTCGAAATCGGATCGGCCTGAACTGACCTCGGCAAAAATCATCATCTCCGGCGGGCGCGCGATGCAAAGCCGCGAGAACTTCACCAAGTACATCGAGCCGGTGGCCGACAAGCTTGGCGCCGCCGTCGGCGCTTCGCGCGCCGCGGTCGATGCCGGCTATGCCCCGAACGATTGGCAGGTTGGCCAGACCGGCAAGGTTGTGGCGCCTGAACTTTATATCGCCGTCGGTATTTCCGGCGCGATTCAGCATTTGGCCGGGATGAAAGACTCCAAGGTGATTGTTGCTATCAATAAGGACGAGGAGGCGCCGATCTTCCAGGTTGCGGACTACGGCCTGGTGGCCGATCTCTATCAGGCGCTGCCGGAACTGTCCGCGGAACTGGATAAGGTCAAGCGTTGACTACGATTGCAAATTTCTGTTTCGCCAATGGCATCGTGTGGCGCTACGTCGTAAAACTACCGGGAAGCAGTAAAATCTAACCGAAAACGAAGCAAAGAACCGGGACTTCGCATCGATCGGACGAGAACAATGGCGGTCAAAATTCAAAATGTCGGAGTGATCGGCGCCGGCCAGATGGGCAACGGTATCGCCCATGTGTGCGCGCTAGCCGGATATTCGGTTCATCTTAACGACCTATCGGCTGATCGCATCAAGGCCGGCATGGCGACGATCAACGGTAACATGGCCCGCCAGGTCGGAAAAAAATCGATCAGCGAAGATGATCGCAAGAATGCTCTGGCGCGCATCAAGCCGGCGGAAACGTATGACGCGCTGTCGGGTTGCGATCTGGTGATCGAGACTGCGACCGAAAAGGAAGAGGTCAAGCGCAAGATCTTTTCCGACGTATGCGGATCGCTGAAGCCTGAAGCCATTCTCGCAACGAACACCTCCTCGATTTCAATTACGCGGCTGGCGTCGTCGACCGATCGCCCCGAGCGCTTCATCGGCATTCACTTCATGAATCCGGTGCCGCTGATGGAACTGGTCGAACTGATCCGCGGTATCGCGACCGATGATGGGACCTTCGAATCCAGCAAGGCGTTCGTCATAAAGCTCGGCAAGACGATTGCCGTGTCGGAGGATTTCCCGGCCTTCATCGTCAATCGCATTCTGCTGCCGATGATCAACGAGGCGATCTATACGCTCTATGAGGGCGTGGGGAACGTCGAGGCAATCGACACGGCGATGCGCCTGGGCGCGCATCATCCCATGGGGCCGCTCGAGCTTGCCGATTTCATCGGTCTCGACACCTGTCTGTCGGTGATGCAGGTGCTTCACGAGGGCCTGGCCGATTCAAAATATCGGCCATGCCCGCTTTTGGTGAAGTACGTCGAAGCCGGCTGGCTCGGTCGCAAAACCCAGCGCGGGTTCTACGACTATCGCGGCGAGAAGCCGGTCCCGACGCGCTAGACGGCTAGGCCGCCGAAGCCTCATCGGCGAAATCCGCCAATTGCGCTTTCAATGCCTTCTTGAACGCGGGCCGCGCTTCGCATCGCAGGCGATAGGCTTCGAGCGTCGGCATTTGCGCAATCAAATCGGTTTGGCGCGGGATCCTCAGCACGGTCGTCATCAGAAGATCGGCGACCGTGAAGCGATCCTCCAGGTAGTCGCGGCCATTGAGCCAATCCGACAAGGCCGTCAGGCGGGTTTGCGCGAGGGTGAGCGCGGCAGGGCGGCGTTGTTTGGCCCATTCCTGGTCCGCGTGAAAAAGGTCGATCGCCGTCAAGTTCTGAATGTGCGGTTCGACCGAATTCACCGCGGCGAACATCCAGGCGGTCGTGCGGGCACGGGCCTTCGGATCGGACGGCATCAGCACATCCGATTGCTCGGCGATGTGCAAAAGAATGGCTCCGGATTCGAACAGAACGAGATTGTCGTCCTCGAAAGCCGGCACTTGTCCGAACGGCTGCATCGCGCGGTAGCTTTTGGATTTCTGATCGTCCGGGCCGATCAATCGTGCCTGGTAGGGCATACCGGCCTCTTCGAGGGCCCATCGCACGCGCAGGTCGCGGACCAGGCCGCGCGCGAAAGGCGGGACCCAGCGGAAGGCACTTACTTTGATCATCGAGACACTCCGTGGTTTTTGTGATGGCGCGTCGGGTTCCGCCTAGCCGCAGCAACTTGCTTTCGGTGGCGTAGCTGTTTCGTATTCATCGTGGCGGCGCACCCACGCCATGCTCCACGGCAACGCGCCTTCGTCGCGGCCCTTGGGTGCAAAATCGAGGAAGTTGTAAGCGCCGACAAGAATGTCGAGGCCGCGCGCGTACGAAGAGTAGGTGTGCAGCACCTGGCCGGTGTCGGTTTTGATGAACGCACTCAGACCCGGCGCTTCTTCGCTGGGAAACTCGGTCATTGCGTAGTTGTATTCGACCTTGCCGCGGGCCTTCTCCTCGGGCGTGAACGACACATGAAAGTCGTGATTGAAGTCGTTGCCGTTTGAAGACACCCATTTGAATTTCCAGCCCATGCGTTTCCTGTAGGTTTCGATTTCGGCGAACGGAGCGCGCGAGACGACCACAAGCGACACATCGCGCTGGGCGAGATGGATGGCAGCGCCGTCGAAATGATCGGCAAGGAATGAGCAACTGGGACAGCCTTGCACCCAGCCCGGGCCAAGCATGAAGTGGTAGATGATCAGCTGGCTTTTGCCGCCGAACAGATCGGACAGAGTTTCCCGGCCGTTCGGGCCTTCGAAGGCGTAGTTTTTCTCGACCTTGACCCAAGGCAACGCGCGTCGTGCTTCGCTCAGCTGGTCACGCGCCCTGGTGAATTCCTTTTCCTTGGCGAGCAGCGCCTTGCGCGCGGCCAGCCACTCATTTTGCGAAACGACTGCGTGTTGCATGGCTTATCTCCGCATGATTGTCAGGCTTTCGCCGGGGTCATCCAGCCGACCCCGGCTCCGCCTGGTTCTTTGAGAATTGCGATGCGACCGACCCCGGGGACATCGAAGATCGGTCGCATCAATGTTGCGCCGGCTGATTGGGCTTTTTTTACCCGCGCGTCGACGTCGTCGACGGCGAGATAGGACATCCAGCTCTCCGGGACACCATCGAATTGCGGGCTGCTCAAAGGGAACAGACCGCCGACATATTCGCCGCCCATCTTGGCGACCCAATAGGTGTCGTCCGGCATCGGCATGGGATCAAATGTCCATCCCACAGTCGTGCTGTAGAACTTTTTCGCCTTCTCGGCGTCGCGTGTCATCAGCTCGTTCCAATAGAAATGTCCGTGGGACCATTCGTGTGGCATAGGCAACTCCAGTGATTACGCTGTGAGGTATTTGTCGAGTTTCTCCATCGCGCTGGTCCAGCCGGTCTGGTGCCTGTCGCGCGCGTCTTCGTCGAAGAACTTCTCGTGCATCAATGTCATGAGCGTGCCGTCGCCATCGCGCTTGAAGGTCAGCGTCACGAGCGACTCACGTTCTGGCGTGGACTTCCACGCCCAGGTGAAAACAAGTTTCTCGTTCGGGATGATTTCCCGATACACGCCGCTGACGTCGTGATCTTCGCCGTCCGGCGATCTCATGACCCAACGGTAGCGACCGCCGGTGCGTAGATCGCTTTCCGCGTGCAGAGCCTTGATTTCGCCCGGACCCATCCAGCGCATTACTTTTTGCGGGTCGGTCCACGCCGCGAAGACTTTTTCCGGCGGCGCGTTGAAGCGTCGCTTGATGGTGAGACTGGGTTTGACTGTGAGGGTGGTGGCCATGTTTCTTCCTCCAAAAAGGCGGCAAGCTGGTCCAACCGATCCGTCCAGAATTTCTGGTATCGATTGAGCCAATCGTTAGCGTCGCGCATTGGTTCCGCTCGCAAACGGCAGCTCACGATGCGCCCGCTTTTCTCGCGTCCGACAAGTCCAGCATCCGACAGAACGTCGAGATGTTTCATGACTGCCGGCAACGACATCGAAAACGGCTTGGCAAGTTCGCTGACCGAAAGACTGTCCTCTTCGCTCAGCCGGGCGAGCAACGCGCGTCGCGTGGGGTCTGCCAGCGCGGCAAAAGTGCGATCGAGGTTTGGTTTTGAATAGTAAACCATTTGGTTAAGTATAGAGGTGCACGTCTCGTTGTCAAGGCGATCGGGCGTTTATCTTTCGTTGACCAAAAAGGATTAGAGGTAACTGGAGATGGATCCGGTATCTCTCGCTTCCGCTTTAGCCGGCGCGCAAATGAGCAGCGCGCAGATGGCCGTTGCCGCGAAGATGGTGCGGATGAACGCCGACAACGCCGCATGCATCGTCGAAGTGATCAACGCCGCGCAACGCAACATTGCGAGCCTCGCCAACGTTGCCGCTGGCGTCGGACAGAATCTCAACATCACTGCGTAGAGCTGAGCGGCCGCTTATTGCCCGAGCGCGGCCTGGATGAGCTTGATCGCATCATCGCTTGCCCATTCAGCCGGTCCGGCGATGGTGGCGATCTCGCAACCCTGCGGATCGATCAAAAGTGTCGTCGGCATGCCGAACGCACGGCCGATGGCCTTGAGATCCTGAAACACGCGTGCCGTCGGATCGGCAAAGTAAGTCAGCTTCTGCACGCCAATCTCGTTAAGCCAGGCCTTCGGCTTGTCAGCGTCGCGCGTATCGATATTGACCGTCACGACTTCGAACCGGGGCCCGCCCAGCCGTTGCTCCAGCGTATCGAGTGCGGGCATCTCCTTACGACAGGGCACGCACCACGTGGCCCACAGGTTGAGCAGGACCGTGCGCCCGTGCCAGTTCGCCAGTGTCAGGGGCTTGCCGGCCGAATCCTGGAAGGCAAGGTCGGGAATACGCAACGGACTTTTGGCAACGTTAACGGCGGCTACCTCGCCACGCGCCAAAGGCGCTATTTTCTTGGCTAATTCGACAGCCGGCCGGCAGGTGGCGTCGCCGCCCACGTTGCGCGTAAGGGTCGCAATCCCGTATACCCCCGCAAGCCCAACCACGACTCCGGCGATTCCGCCCGCCAGAACAATAGCGAGGCGTTTTTTGGTGAAACTGGATTGGGTCGCGGTCATGAGCGGTTTGGTGAATATGCCATGAGCAACAAAATGTGGGGTGGGCGGTTCGCGTCTGGCCCCGGCGCAATCATGGAGGAGATTAACGCCTCCATCGATTTCGACCGGCATCTTTACCGTCAGGACATCGCGGCATCAAAGGCCCATGCGGACATGCTGGCCAAGCAAGGTATCATTACGGCCGACGATGCGAAAAAGATCGCTCACGGTCTAGACACGATCCTGTCAGAAATCGACGCCGGCAAGTTCTCATTCAAGCGGGCTTTGGAAGACATCCACATGAATGTGGAAAGCCGTCTTTCGGAGCTGATCGGCGAGGCGGCCGGCAGGCTGCACACGGCACGCTCGCGCAACGACCAGGTTGCGACCGACTTCAGACTGTGGGTGCGCGACACCGTCGACGCGCTCGACGCCTCACTTGCCGCTTATCAGCGTGCCCTGACCGAAAAGGCATTGGCGCATGCCGGCACGCTGATGCCCGGACTCACGCATTTGCAGACTGCGCAGCCGATCACATTCGGACATCACCTGTTGGCTTATGTCGAGATGGCTGGACGCGACCGCGGCAGGTTTGCCGACGCCCGCAAGCGTTTAAACGAATCTCCGCTTGGCGCGGCCGCGCTTGCCGGGACGTCGTTCGCGGTCGATCGCGACATGACCGCTGATGCATTGGGCTTCGATCGGCCGATGGCCAATTCAGTAGATGCGGTTTCCGATCGCGATTTCGTCATGGAAGTCCTCGCGGCCGCGGCGATCACGTCCGTGCATCTGTCGCGTCTTGCCGAGGAGATCGTCATCTGGACGTCGCCGCTGACCGGCCTCGTCAAGCTGTCGGACAAATTCACCACCGGCTCTTCGATCATGCCGCAAAAGCGCAATCCGGACGCTGCGGAGCTCGTACGCGGAAAGACCGGCCGCATCGTCGGATCGCTCAATGCGCTTCTGGTCGTGATGAAGGGATTGCCGTTGGCCTATGCCAAGGACATGCAGGAGGACAAGGAGGGCGCGATGGATGCGCTCGCCGCGCTCTCCCTGTCGCTGGCCGCAATGACCGGGATGATTGCCGATCTCGAGCCTGATCCGGCGAAGATGAAAAAGGCGGCCGGCGAAGGCTACGCCACCGCAACCGATCTCGCCGACTGGCTGGTGCGGACGCTGAAAATTCCGTTCCGCGAGGCGCACCACATTACCGGTCGGATCGTCGCCAAGGCGGCGGAGACCGGCACGGCGTTGCATCGGCTGCCGCTTTCGACGATGCGGGGCATCGAACCGCGGATCGTCGACGACGTATTCAATGTCCTTTCGGTCGATCGGTCCGTGAAGAGCCGGACGAGTTTTGGCGGAACGGCGCCCAAAAATGTACGGGCGCAGGCCAAAAAATGGCTGCGCAAGCTGGAAAAAGAGAAATCCTGACTTCGCCTTGTTTAGCTGTTTTGCTATCGTTCCTCCATGCAAGGAGCCGCGCCCGTGAGTCAGCCTGACCGCCCATTTCTCTGGATCGCCTTGATCGGCGCGCTCATCGCGTCGCTCGGGCTGTCGGCGTGCGGGCGGAAAGGGCCGCTCGATCCGCCGCCGGCCGCATCCTATACGGCGCAACAGCCGGCACCCTCGGCGCAACAGTCGGCAACGACGAATCCAAACGTCACGCAGAGGCCGTTGCTTGGACCGGACGGAAGAGTGCTCTTGCCGGCGGGCACCCCCAAAAAACAAATTCCTCTCGACGTCCTGCTCAACTGAGCGTGCCATGCACCACTTTGCCTATCGCGACGGCGTGTTGCACGCCGAGGCGGTGAACCTCGATACGCTCGCCGCCGAGGTCGGCACACCATTTTATTGTTACTCGACCGCGACCCTCACGCGTCACTATCAGGTTTTTGCGGATGCGTTTGCCGACGTGCGCGCGCTTGTCTGCTACGCCATGAAGGCCAACTCCAATCAGGCGATCGTCGCAACGCTCGCGAAGCTTGGTGCCGGCGCTGACGTCGTATCGGGCGGCGAACTCAAGCGCGCGCGCCTTGCCGGAATTCCGCCGGAGAAGATCATGTTTTCCGGCATCGGCAAGACCGCTTCCGAACTTGTATCGGCCGTCGATGAAGGAATTCTCTGCGTCAATGTCGAATCGGAAGCGGAGCTCGAACTGCTGTCGTCGATTGCTTCGGCGAAGGGACGCATTGCGCGGATTTCGATCCGCGTCAATCCCGACATTGACGCCAAGACACACCACAAGATTGCGACGGGAAAGGCGGAGAACAAGTTCGGCATTCCGATCAGCCGCGCGCGCGAGATTTACGCGCGGGCCGCCAAGCTCAAGGCTCTCGAAGTCGCCGGCGTCGATATGCACATCGGCAGTCAGATCACCGAACTCGACCCGTTCGGAAATGCTTTCGCGTTGCTCGCCGAATTTGTTCGGGTCCTGCGCGGCGACGGTCACAAGATCTCGCATGTCGATCTTGGCGGCGGCTTGGGAATTCCGTATCGCGACGACAACGAACCACCACCGCACCCCGAGGCCTACGCCGAAGTTGTCAAACGGGCGACACGCGATCTCGATTGCCGGTTGATCTTTGAGCCCGGTCGCCTGCTCGTGGGCAATGCAGGGATCCTGGTGACGCGCGTGCTGTTTGTGAAACACGGCGAAGCGAAGAACTTCGTCGTGGTCGACGCCGCCATGAACGATCTTATTCGCCCGACGCTATATGACGCGCACCACGAGATTTGGCCCGTAGCGAAAAAGCCGTCCGGGCGCCGCATTCGCGCCGACGTGGTGGGGCCAGTGTGTGAGAGCGGCGATTTCCTCGCCGTCAACCGGGAGATGCTGGAACCGGCGGAAGGTGCATTGCTTGCCGTGATGTCGGCAGGCGCCTATGGCGCCGTCCAGGCGGGTACCTACAACACGCGGGCCCTGGTACCCGAAGTGCTGGTCAAGGGCGACGAATGGGCGCTGATACGCCCGCGCCTTGAAGTTGACCAATTGATTGCTCTCGATCGGATGCCGGATTGGCTGTGAGCCATCCATACGCGCATGGCCGGTCGGGTCGGTGCGTGGTACCTTGACGGGCAGATTCTCCTGACCCTGGGAGTCGGAGCGACTTTTGGACGAAGCAGAAAACCGGTCTCACGCAAGCGAACGGTCCGCGAGGTTTTTGCTCGCGCAGGCGCTCCGGCGTGCACGCGGCAGTCTGCTGTGGGAACGGCTGTGGCCGGCGCTTGCGGCGCTGGCAACCGTACTCGGACTTTTCCTCGCTTTTTCGTGGGCGGGCCTGTGGCTGGTCTTGCCGCCGCTCGCTCGCGCCATCGGGCTGTTCGTTTTCGCGGTCGCGCTCGTTGCATCGGCGTTGCCATTGCTCATCGTTCGTCTTCCCAGCATCCAGGATGGCCTGCGGCGGCTCGATCGCAGCACGGGTGAAACACATCGCCCGGCGACCACGGTGGCCGATCGTATCGCTGCCAACCGTCAGGATCCGGTTGCGCAGGCGCTTTGGCAGGCGCACGTCGAGCGCGCACTGCTTTCGGCGCGCAAATTCAAGGCCGGATGGCCGTCACCGCGACTGTCCCTGCGCGACCCCATGGCTTTCCGCGCGCTCGTCCTCATTCTTGTGGCGGCGAGTTTCTTTGCCGCCGGTGGCGAGCGGACAAAACGCATTGCCGCGGCATTCGATTGGCACGGCGTCGTCGCGCCGGCGAATTTCCGCATCGATGCCTGGGTGACACCGCCGGTCTATACCGGACGCGCACCCGTGATGCTCCCGGGTCTGCGCCCGGGTGAAACCGCGCAAGCGAGCTCACCCGTGGCGGTGCCGGTCGGCAGTCAATTGGTCATCCGGGCCACCGGTCAGGTGCGTTTCGATATCCTCAATACGGGCGGCATCGAGCCGGCGCCTGCTGAAGCGCGCGCGCCCTTACCCGCCGGGACCGAGGAGCGGCGGCTCTTGATCAAAGGCGACGGATCCGCGGCGGTTCACGGCGTTCTCGGCTCCGATCTGGTGTGGAATTTCACCGCCATTCCCGATCGCGCGCCAAACATCGAGCTGATCAGGGATCCTGAACGCCAGGCGCGAGGTGCGCTCCGTCTCGATTACAAAATGGACGACGACTATGGCGTCGTCGAAGCCAAGGCCACGTTTGCGCTGAAGGAAGAACAATCATCCGAGAAGCCGCCACGCCCGCTTTTCGGTGCGCCTGAATTCGGACTAACGCTTCCGCAGGCCCGCACCAAAGCTGGAACGGCGCAAACGACCCACGACCTCACCGAGCATCCATGGGCCGGCGCTGACGTTACTCTGACGCTCACGGCAAAAGACGAAGCGGGCAACCTCGGCCGCAGCCAGCCGCACGAGTTGCAACTGCCGCAGCGCATCTTCGTGAAGCCGCTCGCCCGCGCCCTGATCGAGCAGCGACGTATTCTCGCGCTCGACGCGGAATCCAAACCGCTGGTGCTGACTGCGCTCGATGCGCTGTCCATTGCACCGGAGCGGTTCACGCCGGAATCCGGCGTCTATCTCGGATTGCGTTCGATCTATCACGATCTCGAGCACGCAAAGAACGACGATGCGCTCCGCGAGGTCGTCGCGCGGCTGTGGGACATGGCGGTACAGCTCGAAGACGGAAACGTCTCGCAGGCCGAGCAGGCGTTGCGGCAGGCGCAGGAGGCGTTGCGCCAGGCGCTTGAGCGCGGCGCGAGCGACGAAGAAATCAAAAAGCTGATGGAACAGCTGCGCGCCGCCATGGACAAGTTCATGCAGGCGCTCGCCGAAGAGATGCGCAAGAATCCGCAGCAGCTTTCAAGGCCGCTCGACCGCAACACGCGCATGCTCAGCCAGCAGGATCTCAAGAGCATGCTGGACCGGCTGGAAAACCTGGCTCGGTCCGGCAACAAGGATGCCGCGCGACGGCTCCTCGAAGAACTGCAATCGATGCTTGAAAATCTGCAGATGGCGCGCCCCGGTGCCTCAGGTGGCGACGACGGCGATGACGACATGATGTCCGCGCTGGATGAATTGGGCGATGTCATTCGCAAGCAGCAGCAGCTGCGCGACAAGACGTTTCGCCAGGGTCAGGACAGTCGACGCGATCGTCAGCGCGGACAGCAGCCCGGCCAGGGCAACCAGATGGGCGATCTGCGTCAGGACCAGCAAGGTTTGAAGGACCGCCTGAACAAACTCCTGGAGCAGCTGCGCCAGCGCGGCATGGGTCAGCCGGGACAGCAGGGCGAAGGCAACGAAATGGGTCAACTCGGCGAAGCCGGGGATGCCATGGGTCAGGCCGAAGGCCAGCTCGGGGAGGGTGATGCTGACAGTGCGGTGGACAGTCAGGGTCGCGCGCTCGATGCCATGCGCAAGGGCGCGCAAGGGTTGGCGCAATCGATGCAGCAACAAGGCATGGGGCCTGGGCCGAACGGACGGCCAGGCCGGGGGCAGGCGCGCGCTCAACAGGACACCGATCCGCTTGGTCGACCCATGCGCGGCCGCGACTACGGCGACGACCTGACGGTGAAGGTGCCGGGCGAGATCGACGCGCAACGAGCGCGGCGCATTCTCGAGGAACTGCGCAAGCGCTTCGGCGAAAGCTTCCGGCCGCAGCTTGAGCTCGACTACATCGAGCGGCTGCTCAAGGACTTCTGAGTCAAACTTTTCTGGCTGTTTGCGAACTCGCGCGGGACTTACTTGGCCGCGGGTGCCGCATCTTGGGCGTTGATGAAGCGCACCATCACATCGACCGCATTATCGGGTGGCGAGACAAAGCGGCTGCGGAATTCAAGTTTTTCTCCCGGGGCAAGGATGCTGCGACCGGGCGGTGCAGTCCAGGTGTAGACTTCCTGTCCCGCGGCGTCGCGTGCCGCAAAGCGCAGGCGCGGTACCTCGGACGGTCGGTTGCTGACGCTGACGATGTTGCCTTCAACGACGAGGGAAGACAGGCCTTCCTGGGTTTCCTTTGAGATCCGCATGTTTTCGAATTTCAGGTTACGCAGATTGACCGGCAGACCGACGCCAGCAAAGAGCGAAGCTGTCTGC
>Ga0070717_10000431_pt1 | contig 26731 bp, 25 predicted proteins | sample LARL113metaG_FD_71366 | JGI IMG/M metagenome (GOLD analysis project Ga0070717, IMG submission 71366) | Corn, switchgrass and miscanthus rhizosphere microbial communities from Kellogg Biological Station, Michigan, USA - LAR L11-3 metaG | ecosystem: Host-associated > Plants > Roots > Rhizosphere ...
TGCCCCGACCAGCACACGCTCGCCAAATCTCGTCGCGAGCCGCTCGATGCTCTTCAGGGGATCGGGAGAGTTGAGGGGCACCTCGATGATGCGAATACCGCCCTCGAAGATCGCATCGCCGATGGCTTCCGACTCATCTGGAGTAACGCCGCGGATGATTGCGATGAGCGGGCACTGGTCCAGATAGCTTCGCAGCAATACCTTCGCGCTCACGTCGAGATCCTCTTTGCGATTTCCTGAATGCCGGCGAGGAAACATTGTTCACCGTCAAGCTCGACGACGTCGCGGCCCGTCTCGCCAATTGCCGCGGCATAGAGGCGAGTGAGATCGGGCCGGCCGATGACCGCAATCTGGGCACTGGTCGGGATCGAGAGGCCGATCCTGACATCGGCGCCGATCAAGAGCCCGCTCGCATAGGACGCCGAGTCTTCCTTTTTGGCCTGCCCGAGGAGAACCCGCGCACGCACCCCGAACAGGTCTGCAGGCAACGCCCCGTTGTCGATCGCGTAAAGCGCTGCACCCTTGAATACCTCGCCCGGTTCCACCTCCCCCTGGAGCAGGTCTGAGAGGATGCTGTGCTCCTTCAGGATGCTGAACAATTCTCCCGTCATGACGGTGCGAAATTCGCTGATCTTGCCCTGCCGCAGGGTCGCCCATTTATTGTGCGTGCCCGGGTGGCAGACGAGGCCGGTTGGATCGACGAGCTTGGCAGCGACGGCGCCAAGGAGCTGCACTTCCTCGCCACGCATCACGTCGGCGCGGCCGTTGCCGAGATAGGAAACGCCAGGGACAATCGCTTCTCGTTCGCCCGCCCACACCAAGGCTTTCGCGAGATCCTCGACACCGGCCGGAGCTGGCACATATTGCGCTTCCTTCCAGCCGCGATTCGAGCCGATCATCCCCGCAAGAAGCAGCGGATGGTCCCCGAGATGGTCACGAATCTCGCCGATGGCCGCTGGAAACCCGCCGCCCGGCACTGACAGCACGCCCTTGTGATCCTCGAACTCCCCGACAGACTTTCCCGATGGATCGAGCCGGTATGCTCGGCGATTGGTCGTGCCCCAATCGACTGCGATGAAACCTTCAGCCCAGCGCATGCTTTTTGGTCCATAGCGGAAAACCTCGCGAACGCGACTGCGCGCTCGAGGTTTCCTCTTTTCGGCCGCGAAGCTATTCGCAAGAGCGGCGCTGATCGGCGTCAGCCGGCCAGGAACGAGACAAGCCCGAGGAGATTGAGCGATCGCCAACTTCATGTTCGCGACCGGGATCGAAAACAGCATCCCGACGATCAACCACGGCAAGACCCGGGTCGACGAGATGGAGGCCTGCGGTCACTATGACCGGTGGCTCGAGGACTTCGACTGCGTCCAGGAAATCGGGATCAACTACCTTCGCTACGGCCCACCGATCCACAAGACCTATCTTGGACCCAACAAGTTTGACTGGGAATTCGTCGATCTCACGTTCGCCGAGCTGAAGAAGCGCGACATCACCCCGATTGTCGATCTCTGCCATTTTGGAATGCCCGACTGGCTCGGCAATTTCCAGAACCCGGATTTCCCGCGACTGTTTGCAGCCTACGCCGGCGAGTTCGCCGAGCGCTTTCCCTGGGTTCAGCTCTACACGCCGATCAACGAGATGTTCATCTGCGCCGTCTTCTCGGCAAAGTACGGTTGGTGGAACGAGCAGAAGAAGGACGACCGTTCATTCATCACGGCGCTCAAGCACATCGTGAAGGCGAACATCATGGGGATGATCGAGATCCTCAAGCGCCGCCACGACGCGATCTTCATCCAGTCGGAGTCCTCGGAATATTACCACGCCGATTCACCGGCCGCGATTGGCCGCGCCGAAGTCCTCAACCAGATGCGGTTCCTCAGCCTGGACCTGAACTACGGGCGGCGCGTGGACAGCGGGATGTACCAGTTCCTGCTCGATAACGGCATGAGCAGGGAGGAATATGAGTGGTTCCTCAATCACCGGCTGAAACAGCACTGCATCTTCGGCAACGATTATTACCAGCTCAACGAGCACAGGGTCTTCGCCGATGGACACACCGTCGCTGCGGGCGAAACCTTTGGTTACGCAGAGATCACGCGCCAATATTACAACCGCTACCGGTTGCCGGTGATGCACACCGAGACCAATCTTTGGGAAGGCCAGCACGGCGACGAAGCGGTCAAATGGCTGTGGAAGGAATGGGCCAACGTTCTTCGCTTGAGGAACGTCGGCATACCAACCGTCGGTTTCACCTGGTATAGTCTCACCGACCAGGTCGACTGGGACACCGCGCTCCGTGAGCAGAACGGCAACGTCAATCCGCTCGGACTGTTCGACCTCGACCGCAAGATCCGGAACGTCGGCAAGGCCTACAAGCAGCTGATCGCCGACTGGCGCAACGTCCTTCCGGCCCAGAGCGTATGCCTGATCGTCCCCATCAAGAGGATCGGCGAATATCCCGACAGTGAAGAGGATGACGCGGCCGGCCGCGGGCTCGGCGAGACCGGCACCCAGGCGAAGAAAGCGGAAGTGTGAGCAAGCGCAGAATCGGCAAGATCGAAACCTTCCTCGTTCCGCCGCGATGGCTGTTCGTCCGGGTCGAGAGCGACGATGGCGCGGTCGGCTGGGGCGAAGCGAGCCTCGAGGGCTGGGCGGAGGCCGTCGACGGCGTTTTCGAGGCCTATCGCGACCGCTTCATCGGGGTCGACCCGTTCAATATCGAGGACATTTGGCAGGTCGGCTATCGCGGCGGCTTCTACCGCGGCGGGGCAGTGATCATGTCCGCGCTCGCCGGGCTCGAACAGGCGCTGTGGGACCTCAAGGGACGCGCTCTTGGGCTTCCGGCGTGGCAGATGCTTGGCGGCAGGGTCCGCGACAAGGTCCGTTCCTACGCCTGGATCGGCGGCGACCGGCCGCACGAGATCGGCGAGGCGGCCGAGCAGCGCAAGAAGCAGGGCTTCAACGCGGTCAAGATGAACGCGACGGCGGAACTCAACTGGATCGGAACCAACAAGCAGTTCGATGACGTCGTGAAACGGGTCGAGGCAGCCCAGGCCACGGGAATGGAAGTCGGGCTCGATTTCCACGGCCGGGTCCATCGGCCTCTCGCCAAACAGCTGGCAAAGGTGCTTGAGCCGCTGGGTCTCCTATTCATCGAAGAGCCGCTGCTTTCGGAGAACATGGACGGCCTGTCTGAAATAGCCGCCCACACGACCACGCCGATCGCACTCGGCGAGCGTCTCTACAGCCGCTGGGAGTTCAAGCCTTTCTTCGAGCAGGGGGCAATCGACATCATCCAGCCGGACCTCAGCCATGCCGGCGGAATCCTCGAGGTCCGAAAGATTGCGGCAATGGCGGAAGCCTATGACATCGCCTTGGCACCGCACTGCCCCCTCGGGCCTCTGGCGCTCGGCGCTTGTCTGCAGATCGCGGCCTGCACGCCCAATCATGCGATTCAGGAAATCAGCCTTGGAATCCACTATAATGTCGGTGGTCACGACCTGTTGAACTTCTGCACCAACAAGGAGGCGCTGACCCCGGTCGAAGGCTACCTGCCGGTGCCCGATGGGCCCGGGCTCGGTGTCGACATCGACGAGGCCGCGGTGCGCGAGGCGGCCAAGAGCCCCCACCGCTGGCGGAACCCGATCTTCAGGACGAGTGACGGCAGCTTCGCGGAGTGGTGAGGCCGCCCAGCTAGTGGCACTTGAAGCGTTCGAACGGCTCCAGGCAGGAATTGCAGCGCCACTGAGCCTTGCACGGAGTGGCGCCGAAGCGGCTGACCTCCGCGGTATCTTGAGAGCCGCACAGAGGACATTCGGCCGTCGCTGACGGACTGGGCGGTGCGATACCATAAGCCTGAAGGCGCTCATGACCGCGTGTGCTGATCCAGTCGGTCGTCCACGGCGGGAACAAGACCCGTTCGATGTGGACATCCTCGAAGCCTGCCCTGTCGAGCGCCTCGCGGATCAGCGTTTCGATCGCGACCGTGGCGGGGCAGCCGGTGTAGGTCGGGCTGATCAGCACGCGCGGCGGATCCTGCCGGATTGCGCGAACGATGCCGAGGTCCGTGATCGTGAGCACCGGGATTTCAGGATCGGGCACGCGTTCGAGGACGGCCATGATCGCCGCCTCGTCGATCTTCGGCTTCTCTGCAACGGCGCCCACGGGGCCGATATTACACGCGTTCGAGCGCGAGCGCGATTCCCTGCCCAACGCCAATGCACATGGTGGCGAGTGCCCTTTTTCCGCCGGTCCGCTGAAGCTCCTCGGTCGCGGTCATCGCGAGGCGGGCCCCCGACATCCCAAGCGGGTGGCCGAGCGCGATCGCCCCGCCATTGGGGTTCACGTTTTCCGCATCGTCGGGAAGGCCGAACTGGCGAAGAACGGCCAGCGCCTGAGCGGCGAAGGCTTCGTTGAGTTCGATGACGTCGAAGTCGCCGATCTTGAGTCCCAGCCGTTTCATCAGCTTTTCAGAGGCCGGCGCCGGACCGATCCCCATGATCCGTGGCGGAACGCCGGCGACGGCAGCGCCGAGCACCCGGGCGCGGGGCTTGAGGCCATTGCGTTTCACCGCCTCTTCCGAAGCGATGATGAGCGCTGCTGCCCCGTCGTTGACGCCCGACGCATTGCCGGCGGTCACCGTGCCGTCGGAGCGGACGATCGGCCGAAGCTTGGCGAGCGCTTCGAGAGTCGTCGCGCGCGGATGCTCGTCCTTGTCCACGACGAGGGCATCGCCCTTGCGCTGCGGAATCGTGACCGCGACGATCTCGGCGGCGAGGCGGCCGCTCTCCTGGGCCCGTGCAGCCTTTTCCTGGCTCCTCAGCGCAAACGCGTCCTGGTCTGTCCGGCTGATCTGGAACTCGGAAGCGACATTCTCGCCGGTGCTCGGCATGGTGTCGTCACCATAGGCGTCCTTCATCTTCTCGTTGACGAAGCGCCAGCCGATGGTCGTGTCATAGATCTCGGCATTGCGGTCGAAGGCTTGTGTCGCCTTGGCCATGACGAAGGGGGCTCGGCTCATGCTTTCCGAGCCGCCCGCGATGAGAAGATCGGATTCGCCGCCCCGAACGACGCGCGCGGCCATCGCCACGGCGTCGAGCCCCGAACCGCACAAGCGGTTGAGGGTCACTCCGCCCGAACTGTCGGGAAGGCCCGCAAGGAGGCCCGCCATTCGCGCGAGGTTGCGATTGTCCTCGCCAGCCTGGTTGGCACAGCCAAGGATCACGTCATCGAGCTCGGCCCAGTCGACACCGGGATTTCGCTCGATCAGAGTCCGGATCGGGATTGCGGCAAGGTCGTCGGCCCGGACCGGCGAGAGCGCGCCCGCATAGCGGCCGATCGGAGTGCGAACGGCGTCGCAAATATAAGCTTCGGTCATTTGAATTCCTAAAGAACGCCGCGACGCATCTGGTCGAGCTCGATACTCTCGAACAATGCCTTGAAGTTGCCCTCGCCGAACCCCTCGTTGCCCTTGCGCTGGATGATCTCGAAGAAGATCGGTCCGATCACGTTTTGGGTGAAGATCTGAAGCAGCAAGCCCTGGCCCTCGGTCGGGGCTCCGTCCATGAGGATTCGCCGCTTCTCAAGCTCGGGAATGCTCTCCCCGTGGCCTTTGATGCGCTCGGGCAGCAGCTCGTAGTAGGTCTCGGGCGTGTCCTGGAACGGAATTCCGCGGGCCCTGATGATGTCGACCGCCTGGTAGATGTCCGATGTTCCCAGTGCGATGTGCTGGATTCCCTCGCCTTTATATTCGCGCAGGAATTCCTCGATCTGGCTCTTGTCGTCCTGGCTCTCGTTCAAGGGGATGCGGATCTTGCCGCACGGAGAGGTCATGGCCTTGGAGAAGAGGCCGGTCTGCTTGCCCTCGATGTCGAAGTAACGGATCTCCCGGAAGTTGAAGAGCCGCTCGTAGAAATCGGCCCAGACGCTCATTCGCCCGCGGTTCACGTTGTGGGTGAGGTGGTCGATGTAAGTGAGCTTTGAATCCGCTTCGGCCATCCTTTGCTTCCAGTCGGGATGGAAGTCGAAGTCGACCTCGTAGATCGAACCCTCGTCACCGTAGCGGTCGACGAAGAAGAGGCGCGAGCCGCCGATGCCCTCGATCGCCGGGATGTCGAGTTCGCCGCTTCCCCGCTTCACCTCGACATTCGTCGCGCCGAGGCTGATCGCCCGCTCATGGGCCGCCTTGGCATCCTTCACCCTGAAGGCCATGGCACAGGCGCTCGGACCATGCGCCCTCGCATATTCCTCGGCGTAGGAGCCCGGCTCGGCGTTGATAATGAAATTGCAGTCGGCCTGCTTGTGCATGGTGACGTTCTTGGTCTTGTGCCGAGCGACTTCGGGAAAGCCCATCTTCGTGAACAAGGAGCGAAGCAGCTCGATGTCCGGCGCGGTATATTCGACGAACTCGAAACCATCGGTTCCCATCGGGTTTTCGAGACCGAGAATGGTCTTTTCGGCGGCCCTGGTGGCCATCAGCCTGTCTCCTTTGCGGCCCAACTGCGCTTGCATGAACGCCATTTCAAGGGCCACAAGGGGTCATGGACCTACCCGAAGGCTGGATGCTCGAAGACGGCGGCAAGGCCCTCGTCCGCACCTTCAAATTCAAGGATTTCAGCGAGGCATTCGGCTTCCTCGCCCGAGTCGCGCTGGTCTCGGAAAAAGCCGACCACCATCCGGAATTCACGAGCGTATGGAACCGCGTCGATTTCCGCCTCACCAGCCATGATGCCGGCGGCGTGACCGAACGCGACGTGAAGCTCGCTCAGGCGATCAACCGCCTCGTGGCAGGCGGCTGACTGGTACGCCTTAAGAAAAAGCGAGCGCGAACCCGGCGCCGACGATTGCTGCCGTCAGCACGAGGCCGATGGCAAAGTTGCGCAAGGTTCCGCTCATGGTCTGATCGAACATCGATCCCTCCCCTGGATCTTCGTGATCGAGGCTTCAGACTATATTCGATCAGTGGAATCGTGCCGAGGTGAAATGCTGACGCCTCAATCGTTTAGACCACTCTCAAAGCCGTCCTGGCTGCATTTCCATTAACCATTCCAAGCAACGAATTTGCAGCCCGCCGAGAGGGAAATGGGGGTTCAGCCGGCGGGTTTGGACCCGCGCGCGTTAACCAGGGAGTGGGCTATGCGTGGGTTAATGAAACTTCTCCGGTGCGAGAAAGGGGCCAACGCGATCGAATATGCCTTGGTCGCCTCGCTGATCGTGATCGCTGCCGTTGCCGCGTTCCAGACCCTCGGCAACAACGTCAACAGCATGTACAACAATGTCGGGAACAACCTCTAAGAGGACCCATCACGGCCATTGATCGTTCAGCAATGAACTGGAATAAGACGCAAGCGATGACGACCCGTTCGTTCACCCTCGTTGCTTTGATTGGCGCCGCTGCGGCTGCGCCGGCGAGCTATTATTATCCGCGGGAGGCTGGAACGAGCTGACGCGCGCCTAGCGACAGTTCGACAGCCTCCGACCCGCCAGCGCCAAGCTCGGCGGGTTTTTTATTGTGCCAAATCCAAAGGAACTCGCGAATGCTTCAGGAGACCATCACCAGGGACCAGCCGCTCGAGCGGTGGGAAGATTATGTCGTCCCGCAATGCTGGGAAGATTTTTCGGACGAAGACCATTCGGTCTGGGATCTCTTGTTCGCTCGGCAGGTGGAGCTGCTCGGTACCCGCGTCGTGTCGCCCTTCTTCGACGGCATCGACCTCTTGCGCCTGTCACACCCGGGGGTTCCAGACGTCGAGGGTCTGAACGCCATTCTCCAGCCTCGGACCGGCTGGCGCACGGTCGCGGTGCCCGGCCTCGTTCCCGACAAGGTCTTCTTCGCGATGCTCGCTGAACGGGTGTTTCCGGTCGGCAATTTCATCCGCACTCGCGAGCAGCTCGACTATCTCGAGGCGCCGGACTGCTTCCACGACATGTTCGGTCACATCCCGATGCTCGCACACCATGATTTCGCAGCAATGGCCGAGCACATCGGCCGGCTCGGAAGCGCGGCGATCGCCGCCGACGAAGGCGATCGTGCTGCGCGCCTCTACTGGCACAGCGTCGAGTTCGGCCTCGCCCGTGAAGGCGGTGAGCTGAAGATCCTTGGAGCCGGCCTTGCTTCCAGCTTCGGCGAATCGCACTTCAGCCTTGAGAACGAGACCGTCGAGCGGCTGCATTTCTCGGTCGCTCGCGCGGTTCACACTCCGTACCGGCATGACGCGTTCCAGCCGCGCTATCTCGTATCGCAATCGCTCGAGCGGACCATTGAGGAGGTACTCGCGCTGACCCCCGAGAGGCTGCTGGCGCTCTAGTCTTCCCGCGCTATAGCCTCGGCATGGCCGACCAGCCCGACAATGGCGAATATCGAAGTGGACACGACCCGCGCACACTGCGCGATGCGCTCGGCTGCTTTGCAACCGGTGTGACTGTCGTCACCTGCCTCACTGAGGCGGGGACGCCGGCAGGGCTGACGGTCAACAGCTTCACGTCGGTTTCGCTCGATCCTCCGCTATTGCTGGTGTGCCTCGCCAAACGCGCAGCAAGCGCCGGACCCCTCGTTGCAGCCTCGCATTTTGCGGTGAATGTCCTTCAGACCGGTCAGCAGCCGGCCTCGATCCGGTTTTCGACGCGCGACGAGGACCGTTTTGGGGTGACACCCTGGTCGTGCGGCGAAGCTGGGGCACCGATCCTCAAGGATTCGCTCGGAGTGTTCGAATGCCGGCGCTACGCGGTCCATGACGGCGGTGATCACCATATCCTCATCGGCGAGGTGGTTAAGGCGAGCTTCGACGCCGGGGTTGATCCCCTACTCTACTTCCGCGGCCGCTATCGCCGGCTCCACTTCGACTGACCGCCTTTTTCGGCAATAGAGTCGACACACGTCGTCGACGATTTGCTCGATGCGTGTTGAATCGACCGGCTCTCCGATCACCAGCATCCGGAAATGGACCGCGCCCATGGCAAAGGCGAAGATCTCCTCGGGGTCGGCGCGCGGAGCGAGCTCACCGAGTGCTTGAGCCCTGTCGAAGATCGGGAGGATCTGCCTTAGCCTTGTCTCCCAGAACCGGGCGCGATGTTCGGGTGCCGAACCGGCGCGGAGCGCAGCTCCTACCGCCCACAGCGCCGGCCCGAGCGGAGTGGCCAGGATGGTTGCCATTCGGCCGAGCATGAACCTGAGGTCTTCGCGAAACGAACCGAGCGACACCGCGGCGGCTTCGCTGGCGGAATAGCCGAGGATGGCATCGATCATCATCGCCCAGCGGTCGCCGTAGCGCCGGTAGAGCGTCGAACGCTCGACACCGGCGCGCTCGGCGACTGCAGCGAAGGTGCATGCCACGACCCCGCCTTCGACAAGGAGCTCCAGAACGGCGTCATTGACCCGGCGAGTGACTTCCGCTGTACGGCCCCCCGGGCGCCGAGTCGGCTCGCCGACAGTCAAAGTTGACTCATCTTTCAACTCCCACTAATGCAACACCTGTAGCGTTTATTCAGGTAAACGCAAATCAAACAACCATGACAATGCGGAGCGCGTCGAGGGGAGCACGCGGGAACGCAGCACCGATGAACGAACAGGGTTCCCGTAAATGGCTGACACTTTGCCGCCGAAGTTCGGCAGGCGTGGTTTTCCCTTTTTTGCCCAATCATTTGGTGAACAGAAGGAGCAAGGCAATCCGGCTCTGCCGCCTCTTTCGGCCGGGCACAATGTCGCACGCCTGCTGCCCCTGAATGGCCCGGCGGCCGCGCCTGCGGCCGATTCGCGCTCTGTCGTCGTTGCTCTCCTATGGTTAGCCGGATTTGCAGCCGCGGAGCTCCTCCTGAACCGGTCCGGTCTCATGCCGACGGTCCCGGGGACTGAACTTCGGCTCATTTCGGCGCCGATGGCTCTGTTCGCTGTCGCTCTCATGCTGACGCCTGCAAGCGAGGCGCCGCTTTATTGCCTGGTCTATGTCCTTGCGAGTGTGTGGCCGGAACTCGGCTCGTCGCACTTCGACTTCGCTCTTGCGCGCGTTGCGATCGAAACCTTTCAGACGGTGGCGATCGTCTGCATCACTGTCCGTTTCTTCTGGCCCCGGCTCGGCGATCCGCTTGTCGTTGCCCTGTGGGCGGGCTTTTCGCTGCTGACGACGGCGGCGGGTGCCGCAATGATGGTCGCCGCGGGATCCGTGGTGCCCATGGCTCCGGGAGATTACATTCGGGAGCTCGCCGGCGGCGATGGTATCGCCTGGCGATACTGGTGGCTTGGCAATACCTGCAGCTACATGACCCTGGGCGCGCCAGCGGCAGCGCTCATCACCTTGCGACACCGAGTGAAACGGGTGCTCGTCTCCCCGGGCTGGGAAAGGCGCCGCTTCGTCGGACTGATTGTCGCCATCCTCCTCGTGACCCTGTTCGCCTTCCCAATCGCCGACCTGTCGTGGCTCGGCCTGCCCCCCGACGTGATGCTTGCGAAGCGTCTGCTGCCGATGCCTTTCGTATTGGCGATGGCCGCTCGCTTCCGCGCTTACGGTTCGGCGATCGGAGTCCTTATCTTTTCGATCATTGCGATCCTCTCGATGACCGGTCCGCACGCGAGCTCGAACTGGGTGGGCATTGTCCCACCCGTGACCCCCACCCACATGCTTCTCCTCGTGACCGCAGCGACGAGCATGGTGATTGCTGCCACCTCGCGCCAGCTGAAGCTCGCGCTCAACGAGGCCCTCGAGGCCAGTCAGTTGAAGTCGCGCTTTATCGCGATGCTGAACCACGAGTTGCGAACTCCGCTCAACGCGATCCTCGGTTTCTCCGAGCTGATGCGCGTTCGCCAGCTGAGGCAGTTCGACGATGCCATCGGGCCGCTCGCCAACATTCATGCCAGCGGACAGCGCCTCCTTGCGATGATCGAGGGGTTGCTCAACTCCGCCGACCACGGCGCGAGTGCATTCGAGCTCGAAAAAGAGTCGGTCGAGTTGAGCGCCGCCGTGGCTGCGGCAGTGGATGACATGTCCGGGGAACTTGCCGAGCTCGCTGACTTCGGAATCACGATATCGATCTCGGCACGGGAGCATCTTTGGATTGACGCTGACCCGCGTGCCCTGAGGCAGATGCTCGCCGTTCTGCTGACCTATCCCTTGCGCTTCGTCGGGCCGGGCGGCCGAATTTCGATCTCGGCCGAACATGTCGGCACCGACACGATCATGGAAATCAGTTCGCGTGGACTGATCAACGCGGCGGCCGACGACCGCGACAAGATCGAAGTCCAGCTGGTCGACGCGCTGGCGCTCGCCCATGGTGCTCGACTGACAATCGTCCACTCCGACCGCTCGAGCCGGATTGCGCGCCTGACCTTCTTCGCAACGCGCGCAGCTGGCTAGCAGCTTGCACTGCGACCGGTGGCTGCTAGCAAGCTGCGCATGCTGGCACTGGATTTCGTCAGGGCGAACCGCGAGACCGTAGAGCGCGCGATCCGCGACAAGGGCGTGAAGGTCGATCTCAATGGCCTCCTCGCGCTCGACACGCAGATCCGTGCCCTGAAGACCGAAGTGGAGGCACTTCGGGCGGAGCGCAATGCAATCAGCGCGCAATTCCCGAAGGCCCCTCCCGAAGACAGGGCCGAACTTGGTCGCAAGGCGAAGGAGGCTGGCAGCCGGATCAGTACGCTCGAGGCGAAGCTCGCTTCCGAGGACGAGGTTCTAAAGGGCCTGATGCTGCAGCTGCCCGGCATTCCATACGACGGGGCGCCCGTCGGCCCGGATGAGAGCTTCAACGAGGTCATCCGAACCGTCGGCGAGCCCCCGAGACTCGATTTCGAGTTGCTCGATCATGTTGCGTTGATCGAGAGAAACGACTGGGCGGACCTCTCTCGCGTGACCCAGGTATCGGGAAGCCGCACCTATTGCCTCAAGGGCGCCCTTGCGCTGCTCGAGACCAAGCTCATGGCCTGGGCGCTCGAGAAAATCGCCGGCGCGGGTTTCACTCCGATCACCGTTCCAGCGATCGCCCGCGAGCAGGCCTTCCTCAACCAGGGACAGTTTCCGGGCCACAGGGAAGAAACCTACGAGCTTCCCAACGATGACCTGTGGCTCGCCGGAACCGCGGAAGTCGTGCTGACCTCGCTTCATTCGGGCGAGATCATCGAGAACGACAAGCTGCCGATCCTCTACGCCGGCTATTCACCCTGCTTTCGACGCGAAGCCGGAAGCGCGGGCAAGGACGTGCGCGGGCTTCTACGCGTCCACCAGTTCGTGAAGGTCGAGCAGTACGTTGTTTGCGAAGCGGACGACGCCCGTTCGGCAAAATGGCACGCTCGGCTGCTCGAACTGGCCGAGAGCCTGCTTCAGGATCTGGAAATTCCTTACCAGGTAATCGAGACTTCGACCGGTGACATGGGGCTTGGCAAGTACCGCATGAACGACATCGAGAGCTGGATCCCGAGCCTCGGCAAGTATCGCGAGACTCATAGCTGCTCGACGCTTCACGACTGGCAGGCCCGGCGTGCGAATATCCGCTATCGGGATAGCGAGGGGAAGGTGCGGTTCGCGCACACGCTCAACAATACGGCGCTCGCTTCGCCGAGGATCCTGGTGCCCCTGCTGGAGAACCATCAGACGGCTGACGGCCGTGTGCGCCTGCCAAAAGCGATGCAGCAGCTGATGGGGCGCGAATTCCTTTGAATCGGCCTGTGCCGCCGCATCCGTGGGAGGGTGACGACGCTCCGCCGACGCGCGGCAATTGGGGCGAGATCGCGTGGAACCTCGGGCGGATGCTCGGCACTTTCCGAAAGCGGGGGCCTCGCGGACCGCTCGACGGCCAGCCGGTGCTGGTCATCCCCGGCTTCCTGTGCAGCGACCAGACGACCTTCTCGCTGCGTCGCGAGCTCGCGCGCGCAGGCTTCCGGGTCCACGGGTGGAAGCAGGGCTTCAACCTCGGAGCGAAGCCCGACACGATCGAGAAGCTGGGAGAGCGGATCGACAGCCTCGATCATGATCGGCCAATCGTGATCGTGGGCTGGAGCCTCGGCGGGCTCTTCGGGCGCGAATATGCGCGCTACCACCCCGATCGCGTGAAGGCGGTGATCACTCTGGGATCGCCGTTTTCGGGCGATCCCAAGCAGAACAACGTCTGGCGATTGTACGAGCGGGTAGCCAAGCATCCGGTGGACGATCCGCCGCTACCGCGTATCACGGACAAGCCGCCAGTGCCGCATCTTGCGATCTGGTCCCGGCAGGACGGATTGATCGCTCCGCGCTCGGCCCGCGGACTCGACCATGAACGCGACAAGGAAGCTGAGCTTGCTTGCCATCACATGGCGTTCGGAATTTCCAGGCGAGCCGCGAGGGACGTCGTACGCGAAGTGCAGAAGTTCTTGAAAGAACTGGATTCTTAGGCGCTGGGCGAGTCGCGGGATTGACTCCGGCCATCGAGTCGCGAGACAAGAACAAAACTAGAACGAAAATATTGTGAGTCGTGTGGCGAGAGGCTTGTCTCTGGTCTCCGGCGGAGCCGCCTACGCGCGCTCTTGGCCGGATGAACCGCGTGCGCTCCCGAGTGGAGCGGGCGAGCCATGGCGTGTACCTGTGCCGTCAGGGCCCACGCTTTCGGAATTGTTCGCCGCGCATCCGCGCGATGGTGGCTGGACCGGCTTCCTCCTCGCCCAGCTCGCGACCGGCAGGCCTTTGCTATGGGTACAGGACCGCATGGCCATCCTCGAGAGCGGCCGAATCCACCCGCCAGGACTTCCAATTCAAGACCTCATCCATGTCGAAGCGCGGGATGCCCGCGACGCGCTGTGGGCAATGGAGGAGGGGGTAAGATGCTCCTGTCTCTCTGCAGTCATCGGCGAATTGTGGGGCGATCCCAAGGCGCTCGATTTCACTGCGACGCGGCGACTTGCAGTCGCTTCGGAGCGGAGCGGCACGCCCTGCTGGCTGGTGCGCCTGGGCGGCATTCCGAACCTCAGCGGAGCGCGGATGCGCTGGCGCATTGCGAGCATGTCCTCGCTCATCAACCCGCTCGACCCTCGAGCGCCGGGGGTACCTATATGGGATGCCGAGCTGTTCCGCGCACGAGGCATGCCGCCCGGCCGCTGGAGCCTCGCGCATGAAGAGGGTGCTTTCCATCTGGTCGCCGCACCTGCCGGTCGAGCGCTGGGCGAAGAACAGCGACTTACCGCCTGACGCGCCGGTCGTTCTCACCCTCGAGGGTACTCACGGGCTGATCATCCATGCGGTGACCCAGGCGGCGGCTGAACGCGGCGCAAGGCCAGGCGCGCGGCTTACGGACGCACGGACTCTCGATCCGGCGCTGGTCGCGGTTCCTGCCGATCCTGAAGGCGATGCGGCGCTGGTGGAGAGGCTCGCCAAATGGGCCGGCCGCTGGTCCCCTCTCGTCGAGGTCGACGGTGACGGCCTAAGGCTCGACGTCACCGGGGTCGCGCACCTGTTCGGCGGAGAGCAGGGTTTAATGGACGATGTTCGAGCGCGGTTCGCCGCACTTGGTTTTTCGACGCGCGTTGCGATTGCCCCAACTGCTGCGGCGGCCTGGGCGCTCAGTCACTTTGGCCGATCCCCCTCGATCGCCATCCCAGCGGAGGCCGGAGTCCCTGTCAGCGCGAATTCCCGACGTTCGCAACAGCCCGTCGACATGAATGCTGGGCTTCGCTGGCGCGACGAGTTGGTCCCGCTGCACGTCTCGGCGCTGCGGCTCGATCCGGACATCGTTCGAACGCTCGAACGACTCGGGTTGAAGTCAATCGGCGCTCTGATGAGCGTGCCGAGGCTGGCGCTCGCTCGACGGTTCCGCGGAGCGGAAGATGTCGTCGACGCGCTCGACCGGGCGCTCGGCCGCAAGTCGGAGCCGCTGACTGCCGCTCCGGCCGACCCAGTGCCACGTGCCTCCCTTCGGCTGGAGGAACCGGCGACCCATCCCGAGGCTGCTTCACAGGCGCTCGAACGGCTCATTCCAAGCCTCGTCCGCGAGCTTCAGGAACGGCACTTGGGGGCGCGGCGACTGTCGCTCATCGGTTATCGCGTCGACGGCACCACCGCAGTCGCGTCGGTCGCGACGAGCATCGCGAGCCGTGAACCAAAACACCTACAGCGGCTGCTCGCCGACAAGATGGCCGCGCTCGACCCCGAGTTCGGCTTCGACGCCTTCGGCCTCCAGGCAGACTGGACCGAGGTTTTGAACGCCGCGCAGGACAGCCTGGTCGAGGAGCCTTCCGGGACTCGCGAGCTGGCGCGGCTCGTCGACCGGCTGACAGTGAAGCTCGGCCCCAAGCGCGTTCGCCGGCCGCAAGCGGAGGAGAGTCATTTCCCCGAGCGGGCGAGCGGCTGGATCAGGGCGCTCGACCAGCCCACACCGATCGAGCTTCCGAGCGCGACCCGGCCCCAACGCCTGCTCGACTGTCCGGAGGCGATCGACGTCATCTATGCGACCCCTCAAGGCATGCCGCGGCGGTTCATTTGGCGCCGCGCCGTGCACGACATCGCGCGGGCCGAAGGACCCGAGCGCATTGCCCCGGAATGGTGGCGGCAATCCTCGTCGGCGCGGCTGCGCGATTATTATCGGGTCGAAGATGCGCAAGGGCGTCGCTACTGGATCTACCGCGAAGGCCTGATCGACGATGGCCGTGGCGGGGTCCCAGCCTGGTTCATCCACGGGCTGTTCGGCTGATGCCCGAGAAGGTCGGATTCTCGCGCCTGAAGCTGGTGCGCAGCGTGGACATGCCGCCGGCGCCCACGACTCCATCCCCTTATGTCGAGCTTGGCGTCACCTCGCCTTTCTCCTTCCTGCGCGGGGCATCGGACGCGAACGAGCTGGTCCCCTCAGCGCTCCTGCTTGGCTACGACTCCATCGGGATTGCCGATCGCAACACTTTGGCGGGCGTGGTGCGGATGCACGCCGCATGCACGGCCGTTGGCATGAGACCGCTGATCGGCTGCCGCCTCGATCTCACCGATGCGCCAAGCCTGCTCGCCTATCCGATCGACCGCGAGGGCTATGGCCGGCTGTCCCGGCTGCTGAGCCTCGGGAAGATGCGCGCCAGCAAAGGCGAGTGCGAACTGTCATTGAACGACGTCGCCAGCCATGCCGAAGGCATCGCCTTCATTGCCTGGCCCGAAGACGATCTCGACGCCTTCGAAGCCGAGTTGCCGCGGCTTTGCGATTCACTGCCGTCACTGCGCTGGGTAGCGGCGAGCTGGCTCTATCGCGGCGATGACAGCGCGCGGATCGAGCGCCTCGACCGACTCGTAAAGAAGCATGGCTGCACCATCATTGCGACCAATGACGTTCATTATCACGCTCCCGAAAAACGACCGTTGCAGGACGTCGTCACCTGCATTCGCGAGAAGGTCACGATCGCGACCGCGGGTTACCTGCTCAATCCGAACGCCGAGCGGCATTTGAAGTCGCCTCAGGAGATGGCGCGATTGTTCGAGCGATGGCCGCATGCGATTTCGGCGACTCGCGAGTTCGCGGATTTGCTCCACTTCAATCTCGAGGAGCTACGCTACGAATATCCCAAGGAAACCGTGCCGGAAGGACGGACGCCGCAGCAACATCTCGAGCATCTGACCTGGAAAGGCGCCGAGGAGCGCTGGCCCGACGGCATTCCGGATAAGGTGCTGAGCCAGCTCCGCCACGAATTCTCGCTGATCGAGAAGCTCGATTTCGCGCGCTACTTCCTGACCGTCCACGATATCGTTGCCTACGCGCGCAGTCTCGATCCGCCCATCCTGTGCCAGGGCCGCGGCTCGGCGGCGAACAGCGCCGTCTGCTACTGCCTCAAGATCACCGCAGTCGACCCGTCGACCAGCGACCTCTTGTTCGAGCGTTTCATCAGCGAGGAACGGCGCGAGCCGCCCGACATCGACGTCGATTTCGAGCACGAACGGCGCGAGGAGGTCATACAGCATATCTATCACAAATATGGCCGCGACCGCGCCGGGATCGCGGCCACCGTCATCCACTATCGTCCGCGTTCGGCGATCCGGGAGGTCGGCAAGGTGATGGGCCTTTCCCAAGACATCTGCGGCGCTCTCGCTTCGACCATCTGGGGCCATATGGATGCGGAACTCGAGGAGGAACGCGCGGATGACGCGGGACTCGATCTTTCGGATCCGCACCTGAAGCGCACCATAAGGCTCGCGGAGCAATTGGTCGGAATGCCGCGCCACCTCAGCCAGCACGTCGGAGGTTTCATCCTGACCGAACGGCCGCTTACCGAGACCGTCCCGATCGGCAACGGCGCGATGGACGACCGCACCTTCATCGAATGGGACAAGGACGATATCGACGAGCTCGGCATCTTGAAGATCGATGTGCTCGCACTTGGAATGCTGACCTGCATCCGCAAATGTTTCGATCTCGTTCGGCAGCATCATGGCGAGGACTGGAGCCTTGCGACCATTCCTCAGGAGGTGCCGGAGGTCTACGACATGCTGTGCCGCGGGGACTCGCTCGGCGTCTTCCAGGTCGAAAGCCGCGCACAGATGAACATGCTGCCGCGGCTAAGACCACGAAAATTCTACGACCTTGTGATCGAGGTCGCGATCGTCCGGCCGGGACCAATCCAGGGCGACATGGTCCATCCCTATTTGAAACGCCGCAGTGGCAAGGAGCCGGTGACCTTCCCCTGCCCCGATCCCGGGCATGGGCCGCCCGACGAACTCCAGCGGATCCTGGGGCGGACCTTGGGAGTGCCGATCTTCCAGGAACAGGCGATGAAGATCGCCCTCGATGCGGCCAAGTTCACGTCCGAGGAGGCGAATGACCTCAGAAAGGCGATGGCAACCTTCCGCTCCAAGGGGAAGATCGAGCCGCTTCAGGACAAGATGGTCGGGCGGATGGTCAGCCGCGGCTACGATCCCGATTTTGCTCAGCGCTGCTTCGACCAGATCAAGGGATTCGGTGAATATGGCTTTCCCGAAAGCCATGCAGCAAGCTTCGCTCACCTCGTCTACGTGTCGAGCTGGCTCAAGTGGCGCTACCCGGCGGCGTTCGCCTGCGCATTACTCAATTCACAGCCAATGGGTTTTTACGCGCCGGCGCAGATCGTTCGCGACGCACGCGAGCATGGCGTCGAAGTGAGCGAGGTCGACGTCAATCATTCGGATTGGGACTGCACGCTTGAAGAAGATGGTGCGATGCGCCTCGGGCTCCGCCAGATCGACGGTTTGCAGCGTGACTCGGCGGACCGGCTGGTCGCACGGCGGCCTTATCGAAGTGTCGAGGAACTGCGCAGCCGCGGGGGAGTGCCGGTAAATGCGATCCAGCGGCTCGCCGCTGCCGATGCGTTCCGGTCGATAAGTCTCGATCGGCGCTCGGCGCTATGGGACTCGCGCGCTCTGAGGCAGTCGCCCGACCTGCCACTCTTTGCCTACGCCGAAGCCCGCGAGGAAGGATTGGAAAGCGAGACTGCGCAGCTCCCGGCAATGCCGCTCAGCGAGCATGTCGTGAACGATTATCAGACGATCCGCCTCAGCCTCAAAGCTCATCCGATGGGATTCCTGCGCGAGCATTACGAATCCCAGAAGTTCATCACCGCCGACCAGCTCAAATCCATAAAGGACGGCAAGCGCCTGTCGATCGCCGGCCTGGTCTTGATCCGACAGCGGCCCGGAAGCGCCAAGGGCGTCGTCTTCATCACCATCGAGGATGAGACCGGGATCGCAAACCTCGTCATCTGGCCCGACGTATTCGGCAAGCAGCGCAAGATCGTCATGGGCGCGCGGCTGATGGCAGTGCACGGGATCGTCCAGCGCGACGAAGATGCCGAAGTCATTCACGTCGTCGCACGGCGACTGGAGGATCACAGCTACATGCTCCGCCATTTGAGCGAGGACAGCTTCAATGCGCCGCTATCGCGCGGCGATGCCCCTGGCGCCATGCGCCCGCCCACCGGGCGCCACCCGCGCGACGTCGAGGTCATCCCGAAGAGCCGAGACTTTCATTAAGCGGCCACTTGCCCGTAACCCATGTTCCGCAAAAGTCCGTGGGGAGGGATCATGAGGCCAGTAGCGTTCACCAGCGTGCTTGCGGGCGTAGCGGCCAGCGCCCAGCCGGCCGCCGCACCGGTCGAAGGTTATTGGAAGAACCCGATCGGAAGCGCGATCATCCAGATCGCCCCCTGCGGCAAAGCCCTTTGCGGCAAGGTCGTCTGGGCATCGGCGCGCGGCCAGCGCGAGGTCGCGAAGAACACGTCGAACGTTGTTGGAACGACCGTCCTCACCGGGTTGAAGTACACTCGCGGACACTGGTCGGGATCGTTGTACATTCCGGACGACAACATCCATGTCTCGGCAAAGCTGCAACTATTGGCCGACCGGAAGCTCAAGCTGACCGGATGCGGGCTTCTCGGCCTCATTTGCCGAACCCAGATCTGGACTCGGTCCGACGGACCGTTGCCAGGAGCGGTTTAGCCGCTGCGGTTCATCGAGGGGCAATCTCAGGGGCGGAATCTTGCCGCAAATCTGGAGTATAAACGTTTGGATGAACCGAATTCTCACCAAGGTAGCACTCGTTCTGCTTGCCGTCGCGGCGCCCGTGACCGCGTCGGCGCAAGCGACGATCGAGGGCCGCTGGGCGAACCCCCATCACAGTGTCATCGTGAACGTCGCACGATGCGGCCGTGCCTATTGCGGCACGGTCAGCTGGGCGACCGAGAGGAATCGCTTGAGGGGAACGACGCCCGGCACGCGCGTTCTCAGCGATCTTCGACCGGCCGGCGACGGGACCTACAGGGGCAGCGCGTTCGAGCCCAAACGCCAGATGCACGGATCCGCAACGGTGCGGCAGGTCGGCCCGGACGTAATGATGGTGAAGGGCTGCGCAGTGCTCGGCCTGATCTGCTCGGAGCAGCGATGGACGCGCGTCAGTTGACGAAGGCCTTACAATCGCTCGCTGCTTCCGCAGCCTTTGCGCTCGCCGCCGCTGCGTCGCCGGCGGCGGCGCAGCCGGATGCTTTGCTCGGCCAGTGGGAGAACCCCAAGCATAGCATGGTGGTCGACGTCAGCCGATGCAACGCGGACAATTATTGCGCGGTGGTGATCAAGGCCTCCGCCAAGGCGCAGGCCAATGCGCGCAAGGGCGGCACCGATCATTTCATCGGCACGGAGATCCTTCGCGTGCGCGATTCGGGCGGTAGCACGTTCAAGGGCACTGCGTTCGACCCCGAGAGCAACATGCACGTATCAGCAACCGTTCGAATGGTCGGTCCGGGGGTCATGGAAATGAGGGGCTGCGCGCTCCTCGGCCTCGTGTGCGAGGAACAGCGCTGGACGAAGGTCAACTGAGCGAAACGCCTTCCGCCGCGATCTCGCCGTCCAGCACCGCCGCCTGAAGCGCGCTCATCTCGTCGGCCCAGTAACGATCGGCGGTAAAGTGCGGTGAATGCGCTCGGACAGCGGCGTGGAATACCTGCAATTTCGCGGACGTCTTCAACGGCGCATGATAGTCGATGCCCTCGGCCGCAGCCATCAGCTCGACCGCGACCACTCCAGCGGCGTTGCGCGCGATTTGCGTCGCCTTGCGAGCTGCAATCGGCCCCATCGAGACATGATCCTCCTGGCCGGCAGAGGTCGGAATCGAATCTACACTTGCAGGATAGGCGAGGCTCTTGTTCTCGCTGACCAGCGCTGCAGCAGTGACCTGCGGGATCATGAGGCCCGAATTCACGCCCGAATCCTGCGCCAGGAATGCCGGGAGGCCGCTCATCTTGGGATCCACCAGGACGCTGACGCGCCGCTCCGAGATCGATCCCACCTCGCATAACGCCATGGCGATCGTGTCGGCTGCAAAAGCGACCGGCTGGGCGTGGAAATTGCCACCGGAAATGGCTGTGTCATCGTCGGCGAACACAATCGGGTTGTCGGTGACTGCGGAGGCTTCGATGGTTAGCGTGCGAGCGGCGTTTTGCATGAGATCGAGCGAGGCGCCCATCACCTGCGGCTGGCAGCGGAAGCTGTAGGGATCCTGCACTCGGCTGCATTTCACGTGGCTGGTCATGATTTCGCTGCCCTTGAGCAGACCGGCGATGGCCGCAGCGACCCGGATCTGCCCGGGCTGGCCTCGCAATAGGGAAATCCGTGGATCGAAGGGCTTGGCGCTCCCCTTCAGCGCATCAACCGACAGCGCGCCGGCTGCAATCGCCGCAGCGAACACGCGCTCGCCAAGGAACAGGGCATCAAGCGCGAGTGCCGTGCTCGCCTGAGTTCCGTTGATCAGCGCGAGCCCTTCCTTGGGACCGAGCTGCAGGGGCTCAAGGCCGATCCGTTCCAGCGCTTCAGGGGCGCCCGTGACTTCACCCGCCACGCAGATTCGGCCATATCCCATCAGCGCCGAGATGAGATGCGCAAGCGGGGCTAAATCGCCGCTGGCGCCGACGCTGCCCTGAGCTGGGATCAGCGGCATCGCGTCCGCGTCGAGAAGCCGCTGCAGCGCCTCGATGACCAGCGGCCGAATGCCTGAATGACCGCGGCCGAGCCCGAGCAGCTTCAGGATGATCATCAGCCGCGTGACGCGGCGCGGCAAAGGGTCGCCAAGACCGGCGCTGTGCGACAGGATGAGGTTGGTCTGAAGCTCGGCGAGGCGGTCGTCCGGAATGCGCGTGTTGGCAAGCAGGCCGAACCCCGTGTTGACTCCATAGACTGTCGCGCCTCCGGCAACGATCCGTTCGATCGCTGCAGCGGAATCGGCGACCCGCCGCATTGCAGCCTCATCAAGCGCTGCCGCTTCGCCCCGCCAAAGACGGCGAAGCGTATCAAGGTCGATGTTCGTCGGGTCGAGCTTCACGCGGTCACCATCGGCAAGTCGAGGCCCTGCTCGCGCGCGCAGTCGATCGCAATGTCATAGCCCGCGTCGGCGTGACGCATGACCCCCGTCCCGGGATCGTTCCAAAGGACGCGCTCCAGCCGCCTTGCTGCATCGTCGGTGCCATCGGCGACGATCACCATGCCGGCATGCTGCGAATAACCCATGCCGACGCCGCCGCCGTGATGGAGCGAGACCCAGGTGGCGCCGGACGCGGTGTTAAGGAGCGCGTTGAGGAGCGGCCAATCACTGACCACGTCGCTTCCGTCCCTCATGCTTTCGGTCTCCCGGTTGGGCGACGAGACACTGCCGCTATCGAGATGGTCGCGGCCGATGACGATCGGTGCCGAGACCTCGCCGTTCCGTACCATTTCGTTGAATGCGAGGCCGAGCCGCTGGCGCTGCCCGAGACCGACCCAGCAAATCCGTGCCGGCAGCCCCTGGAACGCGATCCGCTCGCGCGCCATGTCGAGCCAGCGGTGAAGGTGGGGGTCGTCGGCGATCAGTTCCTTCACCCGTCGGTCAGTGCGATAGACGTCCTCAGGATCGCCGCTGAGCGCTGCCCAGCGGAACGGACCGATCCCCCGGCAGAAGAGAGGGCGGACATAGGCAGGGACAAAACCTGGGAAGTCGAAGGCGTGGGTCACGCCCATGTCCTTCGCTTCCTGGCGGATGTTGTTGCCATAGTCGAACGTCGGCACGCCCATTTCGCGATAGGCGAGCATCGCCTCGACATGCTGCGCCATTGAGAGGCGCGCGGCTTCGGCGACAGCCGCCGGGTCGCGCTCTCGCATTTCCTGCCACTTGGCGACCGTCCAGCCTGCCGGGCAGTAGCCGTTCGCAGGATCATGTGCTGACGTTTGGTCGGTCAATGCGTCCGGTCGGATACCCCGCCTCAGCATCTCCGGCAGGATCTCGGCCGCATTGCCGAGCAGGCCAACGCTGGTCGGTTGGGTCGCTCCGCGAATGATCTCCAGCGCCTCGTCGATGCTCTCGGCCCGATGATCAAGGTATCGGGTCTCCAGCCGCTTCTCGATGCGACTTTCCTGAACCTCGATGGCGATGCAGTGTGCGCCGGCCATCACCGCCGCGAGCGGCTGGGCGCCGCCCATTCCACCAAGGCCCGCGGTGAGGATCCAGCGGCCCTTGAGCTCGCCGCTATAATGCTGGCGGCCCATCTCGGCAAAAGTCTCGAAGGTGCCCTGAACGATTCCCTGGCTGCCGATGTAGATCCAGCTGCCGGCCGTCATCTGGCCGTACATCATCAGCCCTTTACGATCGAGCTCGTTGAACACCTCCCAGTTCGCCCATTTGGGGACGAGGTTCGAGTTGGCGAGGAGCACGCGCGGAGCGTCTTTGTGAGTGCGGAAGACTCCGACCGGCTTTCCTGATTGCACGAGCAGCGTCTGGTCTTGTTCGAGCCGTTCCAGCGTCTCGACGATCTTGTCGAAGCATTCCCAGTTGCGGGCCGCGCGGCCGATGCCGCCGTACACGACGAGGCTCTGCGGATCCTCGGCAACCTCGTCATCGAGGTTGTTCATGAGCATCCGAACCGCCGCTTCGGTAGTCCAGTGCTTGGCCTTGATCTCGCTTCCTCGGCGAGCTCGGATGTGGCGGCTGTTGTCGCGTCGATTGTTGCTCATGCGCGGCCGCTCTAGCGGCTGGAGCGGCCTGACCCAAGTGGACGCCAGCTGTCGATCCATACGAGGGCCAAACCGGCAAGGATGAAGGCGAGCGCAATTCCGCCCGCGTTCAGCAAGGTTTGCAGCAAGCCAAGCCGGCCAAGGTCGATGAACGGATAGGGGTAGCGCCCGTCCAGCCGGGCACGGCCGAGTACATAAGCGAGATAGGCGAGCGGATAGAGGCTCCACCATAATGGGGCGTTCCATTTGAGCCGCTTGCGCGGTGCGAACAGCAGCCACCATAACGCCATCAGAAGCGGCGACACCCTGTGGAGCAGGACATCGGCGACGTGCGCCGGGCCGGTCAGATGGTAGAGGCTCTGAAGAAGGGTCGCATAGATCACACCGACGAGCAGGATTGCGAGCGTCATTCCGCCGAGCACGATCGCCGGGATACGCCCGCCCGTTGCGGCCCAGGTCATTGCCACCGCCAGCAGCACGTTGGTGATGATCGTGAAAAAGCGGGCCAGCACCCACAGCGATGCGAGGACGTGATGCTGGTTGCCATAAGTCGCGGAGAACTGCACCGCGAGACCAGCCCAGCAGACGATCGCGATTAGCGCCGCAGCGAGCCTAGGCATCGCCACCTGCGAAGATGCGCCGCTCCGGCCCGGGAAGGCCGATCCAGTAGCCGAGTTCGGCGAGCGATTCGATGCGCCAGACGCAAAGGTCCGCCTGCTTGCCCGTCGCGATGCTGCCGACCGTGTGGGCAAGGCCGAGCGCCCGGGCGGCATTGATCGTCATTCCGGCGACGCCTTCCTCAGGCGTCAGCCCGAACAGGGTGCAAGCCATGCTGATCGCCAACGTCGGAGAGAGCAGGGGCGAGGTTCCGGGATTGCAATCAGTTGCGACTGCGATCGGCACCTTGTGCTTGCGCAGCAGCGCGACAGGCGGCTTCTTTTTTTCCTGCAGCGCATAATAGGCACCGGGCAGCAGGACGGCGATGGTCCCGGCAGAGGCCATGGCCTTCGCGCCCGCTTCGTCGAGATGCTCAAGATGGTCGGCCGACAACGCACGGTACTGGGCCGCGAGCGCGGCGCCATGCTGGTTGGACAGCTGCTCCGCATGAAGGCGAACACGAAGGCCGTGATGTGCCGCCGCCTTGAACAGGCGCTCGATTTCTTCCGGCGTGAAGGCAATCGTCTCGCAGAAGGCATCGACGCTCGTCGCGAGTCCCTGCTTGGCCGCTGCAGGAATGAGCTTGTCGATGATCTCGCTGACGTAGTGCACGCGCCGGTCGCGCTGGGCGACGGGAATTGCATGGAGCGCGAGCAATGTCGGGACTACGCGGACCAGTTCACCATCGCCAAGGTCATTTGCGATCTTCACCAGCCGGAGCTCGCTCTTCGGATCGAGTCCGTACCCCGACTTGATCTCGACCGTCGTGCAGCCGCCGCGCATCAGCGCATGCAGACGGCGGCGGCTCTGCCGAAGCAACTCGTCATCGGACGCAGCAGCGGTCCATTTCACCGTCGAGGCGATGCCACCTCCGGCCTCGGCGATTTCCTCGTAGGTCGCTCCGGCGCGGCGCATCGCATGCTCGTCCGCCCTCGTGGCCCCGAACACGAGATGCGTATGACAGTCTATGAGGCCTGGCGTGACCCAGGCGCCGCCGAGCGCATCGACGGTTTTTGCACGAAAGCCGGCGAGCTCGGTTCGCTTGCCCACGCGCAGGATCTTGCCGTCGGCAATGGCAATGGCGCCATTCTCGATGAGCCCGAGCGGATTGCCTGGGCGCTCCTCGAACGTGGCAATGTTGCAGTCGACGAGCAACCGGTCCCACATGCACATCGCCTTAGGCGAGCGCTGCTGTTACGGTCAAAAGGTGAGCGCTTGGCCGAACTTCTCCGATCTCATCGTCGGCGTTGAAAAGACCGCTCCAGTGGGCATGGTTGGTGCCCCGCTAGCGGCGGGGTCAGTCACTCCGGGTGCCTGCGACCTTGCCCCGGCCCTCCTTCGCCGAACCTTGCGCCGGATCGGACGCTACGATCTCGAGTGCCGTCGCGAGATCTCGACGCAAATCACCGATCGCGGCGACGCCGAGCTCGCCGGTCTTTCAATCGAGGAGGCGACTGGGCCTCTCACGGACGCGGTGAGAATCAGTGCAGGGCTCCACCAGCTGACCCTCCTGGTCGGCGGCAACAATGCGGTGACCCGGCCGGGGGTCCTCGGTCTTGGACTGCCGCTCGAGAAGGTCGGGCTGATCACTCTCGATGCCCATTTCGACATGCGGGACTTGGGCGAGGGCCTCAGCAACGGCAACCCGGTGCGAGCACTGATCGAGGATGGGTTACCCGGCGCGAATATCGCGCAGATCGGCCTTGCAAGCTTCGCCAACAGCCAAAGGATGCATTCGGACGCGCTGGCCGCCGGCAACCTCGTGGTGACGATGAGCGAAGTGCGCCGCCTCGGCATCGCGCTCGCTGTCGACCGGGCCCTCGACCATGTCAGCCGGTGCGAAGCGATCGTGATCGATTGCGATATCGATGTGATCGACCGGTCGCAAATGCCCGGCGCACCTGGCGCCCGGCCGGGAGGCATGCCAGTTCACGACTTCTTTAGCGCGGTCCGCCGCCTGGCAGCCGATCCGAGAGTGCGCGTGATCGATCTTACCGAATGGGACCCGCCGCTCGATTCGACCGATCTTAGCGCTTTGACCGCTGCGCGCTGGGTCGCCGAGTGCGTTGCAGGCTTCGAGATGCGGTGAATCGCCGCGCCGGAACGTGCCGGTCAGGTCTGGGTCGCGGCGATGCGCCGCCCCTTCTCGGATAGGCTCCGAAACGTGATCGAAAACCGAAGCGAACCACCCGGCGAGATGCTGTGCTCCCAATCGTGGCGCGCTTCGCCGGACAGCAGGTAGGCCGAACGGGGCGCGACCTCGAGGTTGGCACGTCTGAAACCAGTCGCCGTGCGCTGCCTGAAGCGGAGCGTTGCAGGAGTGTTCAGCGAAACTCCGACCACCTTCTCGAATACGTCGCGGTCACGATGCCAGCCGATGCCCGCGCCGGGGTCATACCGCGCGAGAAGGCCATGGACCAAGTCTTCCGGTTTCAATCGTGCGAGCGCAGCGGCACGCTCGCGCACCGGTTGCAGCCATTGGGGGATCGGCTCGCTCGGCATGAAGCTCGCGTCGTCGAAATCGTAGCGCCAGCCAAAACTCTGCGTCTTGCGATTGCCAAGCCAGCCGTGGAAGCGGAACGGCGCAAGCTCGAGCGCGCCGAGGCGGTCGAGAAGGTCTCGTTCCTCCGCTTTGCTGATGACGTCCT
>Ga0070717_10000432_pt1 | contig 26707 bp, 25 predicted proteins | sample LARL113metaG_FD_71366 | JGI IMG/M metagenome (GOLD analysis project Ga0070717, IMG submission 71366) | Corn, switchgrass and miscanthus rhizosphere microbial communities from Kellogg Biological Station, Michigan, USA - LAR L11-3 metaG | ecosystem: Host-associated > Plants > Roots > Rhizosphere ...
GGCGGCGACGGCGCAGAACCCGAGCCACGTCTACGCCAGCGCGGGGACCTTCACAGCGCGGGTGACCATCACCGACGCCAACGGCGCCACCGCATCCGCCAACGCCCCGGCGGTCACGGTGACCGTGACACCGCTGACCGTTTCTGCGAGCGCCATCCCGACCGTCGGCGACGCGTCCCTTCCGGTTGCGTTCACTGCGTCCGGGCTGGGCGGAACGGCGCCCCTCACCTACGCATGGACCTTCGGCGACGGTGGGACGGGAACTGGCGCGACGCCCAGCCACACCTACACGAGCGCAGGAGTCTTCACGGCGACCGTGACAGCGACGGACGCCCACGCCCAGACTGCAGCCGCCAACGTGACCATCACGGTCTCCCCCGCGCTCAGCCTGAGTGCGACAGCGAGCCCGACAAACGCTGATACCGGCGACATCATCACGTTCGGCGCGACGGCCGGCGGCGGTCTCGCGCCGTACACCTACGCCTGGACGTTCGGCGACGGTGCGACTGCGACGACCCAGAATCCGAGCCACGTCTACAGCACGGCCGGAACCTACCTCGTGAGCCTGACTGTCACCGACTCCAACGGCGGCAGAAAGACGGCCACAGCGCAGGTCACCGTCCACTCCCTGCCGTCTGTCGGCGCGACAGCCAACCCGTCCGGTGGCGACGCGCCCCTGACCGTCGACCTTTCGGCCAACCCGACCGGGGGGACCGCCCCGTTCACCTACAGCTGGAACTTCGGTGACGGGAGCGCCGCGTCCACCACACAGAACCCCAGCCACGCTTACTCTGCCGTGGGCTCCTACACCGCGCAGGTCACGCTGACGGACGCGGCAGGCCATACCGCTACCGGCACGGTAGCGGTCGCCGTCTCACCAACCCTCAGCGCGACCGCGGGGGCGACCCCCACCGGCGGGCAGGCGCCGTTGACGGTGAACCTGACTGCTTCTCCGGCCGGCGGCAAAGCGCCATTCACCTACAGCTGGAACTTCGGCGACGGGTCCGCCGGCTCGACCGCCCAAAACCCGACGCACCTCTACGCGAGCGCCGGCACCTTCACCGCGTCAGTGACCGTGACCGACGCTTACGGGTCCTCGGTTACGGCTGGCGCGCCGGCGGTGACCGTGACGGTCGCCCCGCTGAACGTGTCGGCGAGCGTGAGCCCGAGCGCCGGTGATGCACCGGTAACCGCGAGCTTCCACGCCATCGCGACTGGAGGAACTGCGCCGCTCAGCTACTCGTGGAACTTCGGCGACCGTACTACAGGGACGGGTACCACACCGAGCCATACGTTCAGTGCGGCGGGGACGTACGTGGCAACCCTGACGGTGACCGACGGGGTAGCGCAGACCGCGACCGCGCAGGTCACGGTGACGGTGTCGTCGGCGCTGGGCGCAAGCGCGTCGGCCAGCCCTCTGGTGGTTGATGCGGGCGACAGCGTGAGCCTGGGCGCGACGCCGAGCGGTGGCCTGGCGCCCTACAGCTACAGCTGGAATTTTGGGGACGGGAGCGCAGCCTCGACGCAGCAGAACCCGAGCCACGTCTACAGCTCGACGGCGCAGTTCACAGCGACGGTGACGGTGACCGACGCCAATGGGGTGAAGGCGACGGCGAGTGTGCTGGTGACGGTTCACCTGCTGCCCACGGTGAGCGCGGCGGCGAGTCCGAGCGCGGGTGACGCGCCGCTGACGGTGGGCTTGAGCGCAAGTCCGAGCGGAGGCACGCTGCCGTTCAGCTACAGCTGGGACTTTGGCGACGGGAGCGCGGCCTCGACGCTACAGAACCCGAGCCACGTCTACAGCAGCGCAGGCAGCTACACGGCGACGGTGACGTTGAGCGACGCGCTGGGGCACAGCGTGAAGGCGACGGCGGGGGTGACGGTATCGCCCACCCTGGGGGCCACCGCGGGAGCCACGCCGACCTCGGGCCAGGCGCCCCTGACGGTGAGCCTGAGCGCGACCCCGAGCGGAGGCAAGTCGCCTTACACGTACAGCTGGAACTTCGGTGACGGGAGCGCGGCGGCGACGGCGCAGAACCCGAGCCACGTCTACGCCAGCGCGGGGACCTTCACAGCGCGGGTGACCATCACCGACGCCAACGGGCGAAGCGCGACCGCAAGTGCGCCCGCCGTAACGGTCACGCCTGCGCCCCTTTCGGCATACGCAACCGCGAGCCCCGGCAGCGGTGACGCTCCGCTGGCGACTGCCCTGACCGCCTACGCGAGCGGCGGCACCGCGCCTATCACCTACTCGTGGGACTTCGGCGACGGTGGGACCTCGACCCTGCAAAATCCGAGCCACACCTTCGGCGTAGGCACGTACACCGTCACGCTCACGATCACCGACAGCGCTACGAAGACCGCAGCCTCGACCGTGCACGTGACTGTGCACCCGGCGCTCGTCGCGAATGTCACCGTGACGCCCTTCAACGGCACCTCGCCGCTGCAGGTCAACCTGTCCGCGACCGCGACCGGCGGCGTCGCCCCCTATGTCTATTCATGGGTCTTCGGCGATGGCGCGACCACAACCGGCCCGACCGCGTCGCACGCCTACGGAGCGGGAACGTTCGATCCGATCCTGACCGTCAATGACGCCGACGGTGGCAGCTGGATCGGAGTCGTGGCGAGGATCGACGTGATAGCGCCGGCGTCCAGCGATGCCGGTGGAGCTACGGGTGGAAGCTCCGCAGGCCCACCTGCGTCGTCGTCGGGGACGCAGCCAGTCGAGAGGCCAACTGCCACGCCGTCAGCTTCGCCCTCGGCCTCGCCGACTGCCCAGCCGTCGTCCACCTCGGCTGGCGTGTCCACGCCGCCTGGCGGCTCGGGCGGCATGCCGCCACTCCTGATCGTGGTCGGCTCTCTGCTTACCAGCGGAGTGGGAGGACTGATCTTTGTCGAGTGGCGACGGCGGCGCGGGGTCTAATTCGCGGCTCGGACGGTTGCCTCCGAGTACGCGATCACCCACAGCACGTAGCCGCCGACCGCAGCAAGCGCGGTCCAGGGCGACCAGTGGCCGAACTGCAGCCCAACCGCGAGTGTGCTGAGCACGACGGCCGATCCGATCTCGAGGGTCAGTCTCTGATGGGGCTCGAGACCGTCGGGGATGAACATCGTCGTCACCATTCAACCTAAGGAACGCGCAGCCGGCCGCAATCGGCGTTCGCAGTTCCGAATGGGACAAGTGTCCCGCATGTGACGGTTCCTGGGACAAATGACCCGGTGACTTGCCGTCTCGGATCACGGCGAACCAGGGAAGCGGGTGATACGGTGATCGAAGCTTGACCCTCTTCGAAGCGCTCAACCAGATGCTCGAAAACGCGGGCTCAGACCTGCTTCTCAGCGTGGGTTCGTCGCCGCGAATCCGCAAGGACGGCGGGCTCGTCAGCCTAGACGGCAGCGCGCCGCTGCTCACGCCCCATGACGTGAATGAGATGCTGAGCGAGGTGCTGGATGCGGCCGAGCTGAAACGGCTCAGCCAGGGCCGCAACGTCGACTTCGCCTTCACGTTTCAGGATCGCGTCCGGGTGCGCGGCAATGCATACATGCAAAAGGGCACGCCTGCGGCGGCGTTTCGCTCTCTGCCGCTGCAGATCCCGACCTTCGACCAGCTCGGTGTCCCAGAGTCGGTCTACACACTCATCGGTCGCAACCAGGGCTTGGTCCTGGTTACCGGACCCACCGGCTCAGGAAAGTCGACGACCCAGGCGGCGATGATCGACTACATCAACCGGACTCGGGCCTGTCACATCCTGACGGTGGAAGACCCGATCGAATACGTGCATCAGCACCGACTCGCTCTCGTCGACCAGCGCCAGGTCGGCATGGACACCAGGAGCTTCGCTGACGCCTTGCGCTCCGCGTTCCGGGAGGATCCGGACGTGATCCTGATCGGCGAGATGCGTGACGTCGACACGATGCGCTCAGCCCTGACCATTGCCGAGACGGGTCACCTGGTGCTGGCCACATTGCACACGAATGACGCGCCGCAGGCGATCAACCGAATCGTGGACAGCTTTGCCGGGCCCCAGCAGCAGCAGGTGCGTGCCCAGCTCGCGGCCTGTCTCACCGGGGTCATCTATCAACAGCTGATCCCGGCCGTGGGGGGAGGCAGGGTGGCCGCCTTCGAGATCCTGGTGGCGAACGTGGCGGTCCGTTCGATGATCAAGGACGCAAAGACCGATCAGATCCGGAGCATCTTGTTGACAAACCTGCGCCAGGGCTCGCAGACACTCGAGCGGTCTCTGAACCAGCTCTTGCGTGCGGGCCTGGTCACTGAGCGTGACGCGCACGCCCACTCCCTCTACCCAGGCGAGGTGGACGGCTCCGTCAGCCCGCCCGCTCGCTCCGCGCGCACCGCCGCGCGGCCAGACCGGTAACCACCAGGCCCCAGCCGGCGATGAGGCCGATTCCAGCGGCGGCGCCCGGCCAGACGCCGAACCAGAGGATGGGCACCAGCATGAATGCGCCGGCCACCGCCTCGACTATGGGCGACGACGCACCGATCGCGACACGGCATGACGCGCATCGTCCCCCGCGCAAGAGATAACCGAGCACCGGGAGCAGATCGATCGTGTTCAGCTCGCGGCCGCACGCGCGGCAGTGAGAGCGCGGGCTGATGATCGATTCGCCTCGCGGCAGGCGGTCGGCGGCGAGATTGATGAAACTCCCGAGCCCAAGGCCGAGGAAGACGAGGTACGCGATCAGAAACGGAGCGATGGACAACAAATCAGCTCCCTTACAAAGATCGAGGGCGCCGCACTCGCGGCGCCCTTACTACCTCTCGTCGCTATGCGATTTCGCTTACTTCGGCGCGCAGCCGACAACTGCCTGGCCAGCCGGATTTGACCCGATCGCGGTGATCTTCCCGAACTGGTCCCACGTGTAATAGAACTGAGTCTGCCCGTTACGTGTGTAGTTCGGGCTGGTGTCGCTTGGTGCGGCGTTGTAAAGCGGAACGCTGCCACCGGCCGCACCGGTCATGTCATTGGTGAAGGTGCCCTGAGCCGTCACGGTCGATACGTTCTTGTTTGCCATGTACGAGTCGATCGCCGCCTGCACGGTCTTGTACTCGGAGTTGCACGCCTCCACGTTGGCATGCGTGGTGAGTCCGACCAGGCTCAGGGTCACGATCGCGGCAAGGATCCCGAGGATGGTCACGACCACCAGGAGCTCGATCAGGGTAAACCCCTGCTGCCCCTTGCGCCCCCTCAAGTTCTTAGCGAACCAACCGTACAGACCGTTCATCGCATCGCCCCCTTCTCGCAGCGCGTCAACCGGGACGCGCCGCGTAGTTGTCATTTGATCGAGATCAATCTAGGTACGGTGCTGCCAAACCTGAATAGAGGGAGTGGCCCACCAAGTGGGCGCCTGTCCCTATCTCGGCTGGGCCGGTGGGTTGGCGGCTCTAGCGGAGTCCCAGGCCGAGGCTGACGGCCGCCGCCGCGAGCAGCAGAAACGAGCCGGTGAAGGGGCCGCAGCCTCGCCGCCGCACGTTCAGGCGCCTGCTCTCTTCCAGCAGGTTGAGCTCCGCGTGTGGCCGGCGCCGCTCTTCTTTCTGCGGCTGCTTTCGCTTCATCCGCTCCTCCGCATTAGCAGGCCCAGGCAGGCCAGGTAGGTCGAGTGACGAACGTTGGGGGGGATCCGAGCCGGCGCGGGCAGGACGAGCACCGGTTGATCCACCAGGGCCGACAGGTCGGTCAGGACGGTTTGGGGGAGTGTCTCTTCACAGGAGATATAGACGGGATCGGCCTCGCCAAAGCCGCCTTCGGACTGCCGCCTGTAGAAGCGAAGCATCGAGCGCAGCGGAGGCGCCAGCAGCCCGGCGGCGTCGTCTCCCAGCGACTCCGGGACTGCGAAGCTGTGCCATACCCGCGGCAGGTGGCGGTCGATGAGGATCAGTTCGGCCGGACGCGAGGACAGGTCGACCAGGACGCATGAGGCGGCCGCGACAGCTCGTGCAACGCTCGCGGACTTGAGCTCGACCACTGCCGGCTCGATCCCCGCCAGCCTCACCGCGTCGCTGACTCCTCTGACCAGCACGCGGTCCCACGCCGCACCGTAAACGACGCGGCTCTCGGGCGAGGCCCCGACCTGCAGCCACTTCGAGGCCGTCTGCTGTGGATCGAACGGAAGCTCGTGGGCGATCGTCGCGTCGATTTCCTTGGACGTCGAACCGGGTGCCACCGTGAGCACACGAAAGGTGGCGATCGCATCGCTCGCTGCCACCAGGGCCCGTGTCTGAACGACCTCGGTCCGCGCGAGCAGGGACTGCAGCGCCCGGGCGACGGCGGCAGGGTCGATCAACCTGCCCGCGTTCGATGCACCGTCTGGTATCGCTGCGGCTCCGCATCGCATCTGCCCGCCCACGCTGCCTTCGACGACTCGAATCGAACTACCGGAGAGGTCTATGGCCAGGCGTGTCAGTGAGGGGGCCACGGATCAGCCGGAATAGTATGTCCAGCCCTCGACGTGCACCGTCCCTGGACTGCCCGCGACTCCGACCTCGACGCTCGCGCGTAGACGCGGATTTGCACCCGAGCACGCGGGCGGCGCGGCGGATATGCAGCTCGTGAATATCGCATCCCGCGCGTCGAGGGACACCAGATCGGCTGTCCCCCCGACTGTGCCGCTGTAGATGCAGATCCCGGCTGGACAACCACCGACCTCAACCGAGCTGGTGACCGAGCTGCCGAAAGGTCCGAAGGTGGCGACCTGAATCAAGCTTGACTGTCCGGCAACCTGCTGTACCTCATGGACGTATCCGTCGGCTGCGCCAAAGAACCAGTCGCCAACTGCGTCGCTGTTCGGGCTTGTCACGATCGAGGGTCCCCCTCCAGGCAACGTGGCCTGAACCGCCAGTGACGGGTTGAGGAGAAAGAGGCCGCCGTTCGTCCCGGCGACGGCGATCACATTCGCTTCTCCCGGACAGTGGCACCAGTAAGGTGCATCCGAGACGGCCGAATTGACCTGGCCGGTGGCTACCGTCTGCATACCGAATCCCGCCTGAAGCTGGACCAGCGCCAGGATTCCGGAGCTGAAGCTCACCGCCACCTGGGCGGGAAGGGTTGCGCCGTCGACCGCCAGTCCGCGCGCGTTGGACGCCGGCAGCGCCAGGCTCGAGACCTCGGTAAGAGTGGGAGCCTCGTTCTGCTTGGTGGTGTAGACGTATCGGCGCAACGAGCTCGACGAGCCGTCTGACGTCACGGCATACACCTCGTCTGTCCTCGTGCTGCCGTTTACCGGTCCCGGGAAGACGAGGGGCCCGGCGACGACAGGCTGACCGTCGGACGAGGCCGTTGCGAGGGAGGCGCAGTTACCGGTTTCGGTTGCGCTGTATGCGAACAGCGCGCCGGTCTGATCTCCGAAGAAGGCGACCGTCGGGTGATTGACGGCCTGGGCAGGTTGCGTCGTGACCGGTCCGTCGGCCGCCATGTAGCACTCGCTGTCGGGGCGGCTGCCGAGATCCTGCGCCAGCAGCGCGACACAGCCCCCTGCCTGGCATCCGGGCGGCGGGTTGGAGGAGACCGAAAGAGGAATTAGGTTGGCGAGATCGCCGGCGTCGGAGTCTCCGAGGTCAGGCATCACAAGTGGAGGCGCCGACACGCTGCCGGCAAGTTGCGAGGACCAGGCATGGGTCGTACTCCCGAATTCGAACTGAGAGACGTACCCGCTCGAGCTGCCGACGATGTAGATATCGGCGCCCGCTCTCGGGATGATCGCGTGGGATCCATCGACGTTGTATGCGGAGGAAGAAGCAACTTTGACGAACTGAGGCGAGCGCGAGTCGACGACCGGCTTGCAGCCGGCATAAGTGACAGCGGCCGTGAGCCCGTTCAGGCTCGCCACGCCCAATGATGGGCAGCCCGCGACCAAGGGGGTCGTCTGGAGCTGGCTGATGGCCAGCTCCGTCGCCGAGTTGACGGTGGCTTGGGCGGCGACGCGATTCAGGAGCACGCGGGAAAGCAGGAAGTTCGTGCTCAGCTCTGTCATCAGGGCGCCGGAGATGATGGCGATGAACGCCGTCATGATCAGGACACCGCTGAGCACGCTGCCTCTCTGCGAACGCTTCCCGTCCCTGAGCAGGGCAACAAGCGCGGTCACGGATTCACCCGCGGTAAGAATCGGAAGACCTCCGATTCGCTGTATGCCTGGACGGTGACGGTGATGTCGACGACGACCGATGAATTGCTGTCGACGTACCACGAGAAAGCGGTCACGTTGGTGGCTGCGTGCTCGCTGACACCGCTACTCGTGACAGTGCGATCGAGGAAGTTGGTCCCATCCCACGTGTAGGTGACAGCATTGAGCACTAAGGGCTGCGTCGTGCACGGACATCCGGCGCCGTTGGGGGTCGCGCCTTGCGTGAAGTCGTCGTAGGCGAAGAACTCGAAGTTGCGGATCTGAGCACTGGCTTCAACCCGGCTTGACGCGATCATGGTGCCGCGCCAGGACGTCAGCACCACCGAGGTCAGGGCAGACAACAAAAGGACGCCAATCGCTGAAGCGATCAGCAGCTCGACAAGCGTGAATCCACCCTGGCCCCTCAGTCCCAGGCGTGATAGCTTCACCGCTCGATCTTGAAAATCGAGACCGACGAGCCGAATGTGGCGCCCGATGGCCAGGCGCTGACTGCCACAGTCCAGACCTGGACCGTATTCGGTGCTGACGGCAGCCATTGCCAGGTGACGTCTGCGCGGAGGGTATAGGGACCGTCGGGACAGGCTCCCTGGTAGCTGCTGGCCACCGCGGGGCTCGTCGGTGACTCGGTTGCGAAGCAGTCCGAATAGGACTGCGCGGAGGGGTTGAAAGCGCTGGCGCTGACCGATTCCATCTCGTATTGCAGGACGGCCTGGGACGCGGTGTTTCGCTTCGCGATCGTCGAGTCGAGGAGACCGGTGCTCAATGTCCCCACGATCAGCGCGAGCGCCAGGCTCGCAATTACAAGGCTGACAAGTAGCTCGACCAGCGTGGCGCCGGACTGGGCCCGTCGCCGGTCTTTGATTGACGGCATCAGTGAACTGCTTTCAGGAGTCCGTACATCGGAAGGATCACCGAGATCGCCACAAAGCCGACCGCCCCTCCCACCGCGATCACCAGCGACGGCTCCATCAGCGCGATCATGTTGCGGACCTTGTAGTCCATCTCTTCGCTGAGGAAGTCGGCGATCTGCTCGAGGCTGGAGTCGAGCGTGCCCGTCTCTTCTCCTACCCTGATCATCCGGATCATCATCGGCGCGAAAAGACCCGTCGCATCAAGTGGTGCCGAGAAGCCATCCCCAGTCATCATGCGTTCCTTGACCGACTCGAGGCCGCGCCGGTAACGGATGTTGCCGGACGACGCGATCGCGACCTCGAACGTCTGGCTGATCGGTATGCCGGCCTTGAGCATCGTCGCAAGCGTCCGTGTGAAGCGTTCGATGATGCTGTACACGACGATCGTCCCGATCACGGGGATTCGCAGGATCGCGTGGTCCCAGAAGACTCGACCTGGAGGACTGCTCATCAAACCGAGGATGCCTGTGATCAGAAGGAAGAGCCCAATCACGATCTGGATTCGCCACGCCTGGGCGAAGGTGCCCACGCCAAGCAGGATCTTGGTCGGCAGCGGCAGGTCCGTCTTGAACTCCTGGAACATAGCCACGAAGTTAGGGAGTACGAAGACGATCAGCACCGTGCAGACCGCGACAGCCAGCACAATGATGATTACGGGGTAGATCATGGCGCTGCGCAGCTTCTTGATCGCGGAATCCTGGCGCTGGAGATAGGCCGCCACCTGGAGCAGCACGCGGTCCAAGGTGCCGCTGTACTCGGCCGCGCGGACCATGTCCACATAGAGCTCGTTGAAGACGCTCGGATGCTGGGCGATGGCCGACGAGAACGCTTCGCCCCCCTCCAGGTCGTGGTAGATGTCCTCGAGCGCTGCGCGGAACGCTCCCGAGCCGGACGCGCTCTGGAGCAGCCTGATCGCGTCGGTGATGGGCACGCCGACCCGGATAAAGGTGGCGAGCTGGCGTGAGAACAGGATCAGATCGGCGGTCTTGACGCGAAAGAAGGTCGGGAACTGGCGATAGATCCAGCGCCATCCGCTGCTCGCGAGGCGCACGGATACCACGCGATAGCCGCGATCGATGAGGTCGCGGTGCACGGCAGCCGCGGATTCACCGGAGGCGACCCGTTCTTCGAATTTCCCACGAGGTGTGTAAGCGCGGTAGGCGTATCTGGTGGCCACTTGTCTCCGCCTAGATGATGTAGACGCTGCGCATGACTTCGGAAACCGTCGTAACGCCGGCCGAGATCTTCGTCCACGCGTCTGCGCGGAGCGGGATCATGCCGCCTGCGATCGCGGCTCGCATGATCTCGGCGTGGCTGGCCTTCGCGATGACCAGTTTCTTCAGCTCGTCGTCTATGGTCAGGACCTCGAAGACTCCGATCCGATCGAAGTAACCGGTGCCGTTGCATCGGCTGCAGCCCTGTCCGCGGTAAAGCTCGTCGGGTACAGGCAATCCGACCGAGGCCGCAAACTCAGCGTCTTGCGGCGTGGGCTCGTATCCCACTCGACACGCATCGCAGGTTTTGCGGACCAACCTCTGGGCGACGATCGCGATCACCGACGACGCGATCAGGAAGCCTTCGATGCCCATGTCCGTGAATCGCAGCAGAGCTCCGACCGCATCGGTCGCGTGCAGCGACGAGAGCACGAGGTGACCAGTGAGTGCCGATTGGACAGCGATCTCGGCCGTTTCGCGGTCACGGATCTCGCCCACCAGGATGATGTCCGGGTCCTGACGGAGGATGGCTCGAAGCCCGTTCGCGAAGCTGATGTCGGCGAGCTTGTTGATCTGGCTCTGGTTGATGTTTTCGAACATGTACTCGACCGGGTCTTCGATCGTCATGATGTTGCGGACCTGCCGGTCGAGCTCGTGAATCGACGCATACAGGGTGGTCGTCTTGCCACTCCCAGTCGGGCCCGAGACAATCATCATTCCGTAGGGCGAGTGCAGGAGCCGGTGGTACTCGCGGTAGGCGCCCTGCGCAAACCCGAGCTGTGGAAGCGTGATCAGCGAGCGGCTGCGGTCGAGCAAGCGCATGACGAGCTTTTCGCCCCATATCGTTTCGATCGTCGCGACCCGGACGTCCAGCTCTCGGCCGTCGACGTTCACGCTGATCTGACCGTCCTGGGCCCGCCGGCGCTCGACGATGTTCATGCCGGCCATGATCTTCACGCGGGACGAAAGGGCCGCCCCGGTCGAGCTGGGCAGGTGCGCCATGTCCTGGAGCACGCCGTCGATCCGGAACCGGACTCGCAAATAATCCTTCTGCGGCTCGATGTGGATGTCCGAGGCGCGGTCGCGCAAACCCTGGGTGATCAGCAGGTTGACGATCTCGACCGCCGGTGAGTTGGTGGTGACGTTGGCAAGCTCGAGCGTCATCACGCGGTCGAACCGGGCCTGCGGCCTGGAATCCCTCAGCGTCTGAGCGGCCACATTGAGCCGCGGATGCATGTCGTGGATTCGGGTCAGGTTCTGCAGGATGTCTGAGGGCGCGGCGATGAACGGAGCGACTGGTAAGCCCGTGATGAGACGAATGTCGTTGAGCACGGCAAGGTTGTTCGGGTCGCTCATCGCCACATCCAGGTGGCCGTTCTCGCGGCGCAGCGGGAGCACGAGGTTGCGCCGAGCAAACTCCTCCGGTACCAGCCGAGCTATCTCGGGATCGACCTCCAGGTGTTGTAGGTCGGCCACCGGCGCTTCGAGGTGGGTGCTCAGGACCCGCGTCATGCGGTCTTCGTGGATCGCGCCCTGGTTCACCAGCAAGGTTCCGAGCGGGACGTGGGCGATCCTCTGGGCCACAAGTGCGCGCGCCAGTTGTTCCTCGGTGATCAGACCCTCGCTCAGCAACACCTGGCCAATCCGGTCTCGAATGGGGGATGCAGGGCGCGGTCGGGCGCTCGCCTCGACTGCCACATCGCCATGGTCGCCGGTTCCTGCGCCTTTGGTAATGGGGATTTGCCCAACCTTGTGGGCCGTTTGTCCCGACTTCGAGACGCTCTGATCCCGCCCTTGAGTTGGGGAAACGGCGGGCCGGATTGCTTGAGGGTCTTCAGGAACAGCCGCGCCGGCTAGTTTCCCGTTAGACCCATTCGTGCCGCCCACAGCATCGCCTCCGTTCTGCCGTGAAGCTCTAGCTTGCGGTAGATCTTCGCCAGGTGGTTCCGTACGGTCTTGTGGCTGATTCCTCGGCTGGCCGCGATCGCCGGGATCGAAAGCGCCTGGCCGATCATGGCCAGAATCGCCAGCTCGGTAGGAGACAGCTTGCTGGTCATCTGCTGGGAGTCGGTCAGCGGCGCGCTCGAGGCTCGCTCGATCAGCCTCCCCAGGAGCCCGGAGCCGATCGCGCGGTGGCCCGAGACCACTGCACCCACTCCCACCAGGAATTCGTCGAGAGCCGCATTCTTGGTGAACGCTCCGGCGACTCGCGTCGAAAGCGCTGCCGCGAGCTGCGCCTCCTCACCATCGTCTCCGAGCAGCACGACAGGCACGTCGCAACCTCGTTCGTCCAGCGCTTGCAGCAGCTGTATCCCGGACAGTGGCTCCGCCCCCAGCTCGCAGAAGATGAGGCCTATGCCGCCGGCGACGGCGAGCTCCAGCCCGGCATCCGACCTCGATACCGTGACCACTTGAGCGGACATCGGCTGCGAACGTAGAAGGTTGGCAAGAGCAGCCAGAAACAGCGGCTGCCGGTCGATGATGAGCATTCGCACCGAGCCGACAGCGCCGGCCTTCGACGACGGCGCCGGGACGACGATCACGTCCAGAATGTATTGGCAGCGCCGCTTCGACGATATGGGATCGTAGTACTAGCCCTGAGACAGGGCGCGGTCCCAGTCGGGACTCTGGATCGGGCTTGCGTCGAGCCACAGGGATGTCCCACGTGACACCGGGACATGCTTTGGAAAACCGCAGGGCCTTGGCCGCTTCAGGCATCGTTCGGCCTTTCGCCGGCTCCCCCGAAGCCTGGAATCGCAGAGTTTCAGCCCCGACCGCACCAAAAAGTGAGCACCAACTCGGGCCGGCTCGAACGTGGCGATGGAACGTCGGACGTGTCACTTGTGGCATGTCTAGGACAAAGGTCATATTCCTGTAAAGCGAGGAGCGATGCCAGACTCTGGCCAATGATCGAGGGGGGAGTGCAACCGCGTGCTGAGCGCGTGGCGGAATCGCGAGGCCAGCGGTTGTTCTTCGGGTTCTTCCTTCCTCTGGGCGTGCTGGCCAACCTCGTGCTCGGCCTGCTCATACTCACGGACCTGAAGCTCGCCACCTGGTCTGACTGGCTGCAGGTTGCGACCGGCGCTCTTTGCTGCGTGATCGCCGGATGGCTGGCGGCGGTGTCGTTCTCGAAGTTGTTCTGGTACCGAAGAATGGCCCACCAGATAGCGACCTGGCGGCGCATCGCCGACGCGTTCTTCGCGTGGGTCGAAGACGTCCCAGTCCCGGCGGAGGCCCTGCACCGCCTCAGGTCATCTCTGGAGGAGGCTGTCCCCAGCTCCGAGCCGCGCTACTAAGCAACGGAATCGAAACCGTCCTCTGGCGCGTTGATAGTGGATGTGTTTCGACTGATCGGTTGGGATTTCCCGAACGCCACGAGACCTGGAGCGGTGTATTCTTGGTGCCCGTCATCTCGAGGTGAGGGACTCGCGGTGAACCGGAGGGGGCCCAACTGATTCGTCTTGGAATCGTCGACGACCACCCAATCTTTCGCCTGGGTCTGATTCGGCTGTTCGAGCGTGAGTCCGACCTGTCGGTGTTGTGGGAGCTCTCCGACCTGACCGAGCTGTTCAGCATGCTCGACGCCTATCCGGTCGACGTGGTGCTCATGGACTTGAGCCTTGGCCCCGAACAGGACGCCGTCGGCGCCATCGAATCGATCCGCCAGGGCTATGAGCCCGTCAAGGTCATCGTGATCTCTGCATCCCTGGATTGGGAGGCGGCCAACGCCGCGCGAGTCGCAGGAGCCGCCGGTTACCTGCCCAAGGACCTCTCCATCGCCGACATGCTGGCAACCATTCGTGGACTGGCATCACCGAACTTCGGGCGCGCGAGCTTCCGCGATCTCCTGGAGGCCAGGGCGCGGATCAACGGCAATTCGGCTTGGCAGCGCGCTCTGAGCAAGAGGGAGCTGCAGGTTCTGGGCGCTCTGCGTCGTGGTCGCTCCAACAAAGAGATCGCGGCGCAGCTGGGGGTCTCGATCACCACCGTGAACAAACACGTCCAGCAGGTGCTCAAGAAGTTGCGCGTCACCTCGCGGTCGCAGGCGGTGGCCATGGTGACCGCCGAACCGTGGGCCACTATCGCCGATCGCCGCATCGGGGAGCGCCGGCGCTAGTTTCGTAACCGGCGACTAAGCGTCGTCTAAGAAATGGTCATTTCATACCATTGACCCGATGGGATATGGGCAGTTAGCCTCATGGACCAGAGGGAAACCCGGGCCTAAAGAGGGAGTTTGGCCTGGCGTACGCGGATTGTCCCGACCCGGTCCGCATCAATCCAAGGGTGTCGTCCGAACGCTGTCCATACATGGAGGAAAAAGGGGTTGGCTCTGCCGCTTGCGGTCGCCGAGCCCCGTTTCGGGGCCGAGGCCGGTCAGGCGGGGGTGGAGGAGGAGGTCAGGCACCTGCTGGCGCGGGAACTTCACGACCGCGTCGCGCAAACGCTTACCGGGATGCTCGTTGACGTTGAAAACTTCAAGTCGGAGCAGGTTGGCTGGCAGGACGTTGTCCAGCAGCTGGACCTGATCCAAAGCTCGACCCGACAGGTCCTCGCAAGCATTCGGCAGCTGCTCCACGATCTGCGCGGCGAGGATGCGCTGGGCGGCAGCTTCGTCGACGTGGTCCGCACGGCGGCCGCGCGCTTCCAGGAGAGGACGGGAATAACCACCATCGTCGAAGTGATGGACGGTTGGCCCTCCGCCATCGGCTCGGCCGCCGCCATGAACCTCTATCGGATCATCGAAGAGGCGCTGGCCAACATCCGGCTGCATAGCGGCGCCGGCGCCGTCCGCATCGTCCTCGAGCAGCGTTCGGCCGGCGAGCTCAGCCTGAGCGTGGTCGACGATGGACGGGGTGCCGACGTGGATCCGTCCCGACCCGCCGGCCTGGGCACTATCGGCATGCGCGAGCGGGCGATGATCTTCGGCGGACACGTCCGCATCGAAAGCGAACCAGAGCACGGCACGGCCGTGCGCGCGTTATTCCCGAAGGCAATGCTTGTTGCGGAGGCGTCCCCAATGGCCCCCACCCTCAAGCTCACAAAGAGGCAGCGTTCATGACAGTCGCAACAAGAGCCGCACGTGTACTCGTCGTCGATGACCAGACCCTGTTCCGGACCGGCCTCGCCAGCCTCCTGAGCGAGGACGAGAGGGTGGAGGTGGTCGGGCAGGCGGTGGACGGCGCCGACGCCGTCAAGCAGGCCATCAAGTTGAAGCCAGACGTCGTTTTGATGGACATCAAAATGCCGAATACCGACGGGATCGAGGCCACGCGCCAGATCGTCGAGCAGGTTCCAGGCATCAAAGTGTTGATCCTCACCACCTTCGAGACCGACAGCCAGGTCATCCAGGCGCTGAAGGCCGGAGCAAGCGGTTACGTCCTCAAGGACTCATCTGCCGCGGCCATTGTCAGCAGCATCGTTGCCGTCATGTCCGGCGAGCGGGTGATGGCCAGCGCGGTGGCCAATCGCGTGCTCGAGATGTTGACAGGGACGGCAACTCCAAAGGAGTTCTACGACGGCCTCACGAACCGCGAGGTCGAGATCCTCAAGCTCCTGGCCAACGGCATGGCGAACAAGCAGATCGCCTTCCGCCTCAAGATCAGCGAAAAGACGGTGCGCAACCACGTCAGCAACATGTACGAAAAGCTAGGGATATACGACCGCTCGCAAGCAGTTCTCTACGCGGTGAAGAAGGGGCTGGTCGAAGTCTAGGCCGGCTCTTTCGCAATCGGGCCACGGCTCAGTACCAGTACGTGGGCCCTTCTGACCTCGACGTGCTCGGCGGATCTACCGCGATTCCCTTCGGACCCGCCAGCCCGCGGACGATCGCCTCGATCCGTCCGATGTAGGTGTCGTAGACCTCACCCGGTTCGGCGAAGACGGGCTCGGCGAAAGTGACGGTGACGTGACCGGGGCGCGGCACGCGACGGAACCTCGGCATGACCTGGTACATCCCGTCCATGTATGCGGGCACGATCGGCACCCCAGCGTCGATCGCCAGGATCGCGGCGCCTTTGCGAAACGCCCCAATCGCTCCGGTCGCGGTCAGCCGGCCTTCCGGAAAGATGATCACCGACCACTTCCTGGCCAAGAGCTCCTTCAAGTAGTCGAGATGGGCGCGGGCTCCCCCGCCGCGCGGAATCGGAAACGCGTCCACCGTGACCTGCGCGAGGCGAGCCTCCCACCGCCGTTTGAAGATCGAGTCGGCCGCCGCCACCACCACCGAGCGGTGGCGGTAGCGTGGCGGCAGCGCTTCCGCCATCACCACGGCGTCGAGTGCGCTCACGTGGTTGGAGACGAATACCGCCGGTCCGTTGAGGCCGCGCAGCAGATCGCGGTCGGCGATCGTCAGCCTGCAGAAGCTGGATAGAGCGGGGAAGAGGAGGCCGGTTTGCAGGGCGGCGCGCATCCGCCGCATGCCTCGCGTCCGCGCCCAGTCCTCGGTTTTGAGGACCTCCATCTCCATGTTTGGTGGCGAGTATGCGCCCTCCGGTTCAGATCAGGAAGCGGCCGTTCTCCATCAGCCGTTGCCCGTCGAGGGCGACCGTCGCATGAGACGCCAGGACGTCGACGTGCGACGGAGCGTCCCAGTCGGCGCCTGTCTCGTGGCCATACGGATCGCCGAACGCCATGTGCACTCCTGGGAACTTCTCGTCCTGCAGGAAGTTGCCGATGATCCGGGTCAGCCCTACGTTGGTGCCGATCGCGAACTCACCCACGCGGCTCGAGTTGGGGTGCTGCGACATGTACTCGCGGAAGTCGCTTGCGAGCTGCTCGTCAGGAGTTTCGATCGACATGAACCTGCCGTCCTTGACAACGAGTCGCGCCGGCGTCGGCAGCAGCCCGTACTTGGCGGTGAACCAGTCGCCCATCTCCTCGGCGGCGACGACGCCGTCGACCGACTGCGGACAGGTGAACGTCTCGCCCTCGGGTAGGTTGCCCCACCTGCCCTGCTCCCAGTAACGCCCGTCGCACGGAACCCACTTCAGGTGTGGCGAAAACGTGGCCGTCACGTCGGTTCCGAGCGCGGTGCTGACTGTGATGCGGTGCGCCTGGCGTGCCAGCTCGAACACCTTCCGGGTCACGTTGTAGATCTCGTCGTAGTCGGCGGTCATGCCGTCCGCCATGACCTCTTCGGTGATGCCGATCATGTGCGCGTGCCGCAGGTTGAGCTGGTCGACCAGGAACCGGCGCATCGGCATGCGGAACGCGAGCTCGCCAGGCTGACTGTCGCCCACGAAGAACGAGACTGTCGGTCCGAAGCGCGTGATCTCGTCGGCCAGCGCCCGGGGGAATTCAGAGGCCGGCCGCTTCATGTGGTCTTCCATCGTCCAGGCCTGGCAGGCGGCGCCGGTCTCGCGGACCTGGTGCTCGATCGCGTCCGCGATCGAGGCGCGGGTACGGGTGCGGATTATCCACACGCGGTCGGCGCCGGTGACGTTCATGCACGCGCGCACGGCGTTGCGGGCGCCTTTAGTTAGATCCAGCAACCGCCGCCGCCACTGGCCGTGCACCGATTCCGGTGACCTGCAGGATCTGCGGCTCGTCGAGCGAGTCGCTCTTCAGCAACGCCTTCGCCAGCGCGTCGAGCTGGGACCGGTGCTCCGTAAGCAGTTTCTCCGCATCGACCAGACACTCTTCGGCGATGCGGCGGACCTCGTCGTCGATCAGCTGGCCGGTCGCCTCGCTGTATGGCTTCTGCAGCGCGTTGACGTCGCCGTCGCTGAGGTTCAACGGACCGACCTTGGGGCTCATGCCCCAGCGCACGACCATCTCGTGCGCGATCCGGGTGACCTGCTGCAGGTCGTTCTCCGCGCCCGTCGTGACCACCCCGTAAACCAACCGCTCGGCCGCCCGTCCGCCCATCGCCCCGATCATGCGAGCACGGAGGTAGTCCTCGCCGTAGTTGAAGCGATCGTCCACCGGGCTCTGCAGCGTGACCCCGAGCGCCTGCCCACGAGGGACGATCGTTACCTTCTTCACAGGGTCGGCGCCCGGCACCAGAAGCCCCAGCAGCGCGTGGCCGGACTCGTGGTACGCGATCCGTTCTCGATCGGCGTCGCTGAGGAGGAGCTTGCGCTCACTGCCGAGCAGCGTCCTCTCGATGGCGTCCTGGAAATCCGCGGCCGTGACCGTGTTCTCGCCTTTTCTCGCAGCGGTCAGGGCTGCCTCGTTGACGAGGTTCTTCAGATCCGCGCCGACGAGCCCCGGCGTTTGACCGGCGATCGCGTCGAGGTCGACGCCCGGCGCCAGCGGGACGTTGCGGGTGTGGATGCGAAGGATGGCGGCGCGGCCGCGGCGGTCCGGCGCTTGCACCGTGATGCGCCGGTCGAATCGACCGGGCCGCAGCAGCGCCTGGTCGAGCACATCGGCGCGGTTGGTGGCGGCGAGCACGATGACGCCTTCCCGCGCGTCGAATCCGTCCATCTCGGTCAGGATCTGGTTGAGGGTCTGCTCCTGCTCGTCGTTGCCGCCGATACGCACCGCCGCGGAACGGCTGCGGCCGATGGCATCGATCTCGTCGATGAAGATGATCGCCGGGGCCGCGGCTCGCGCCTTGGCGAAGAGGTCGCGCACTCGCGCCGCGCCTACGCCGACGATCGCTTCGACGAACTCCGACCCCGAGATGCTGAAGAACGGCACCTTCGCCTCACCCGCGACCGCACGAGCGAGCAGCGTCTTGCCGGTGCCGGGAGCGCCGATGAGCAGCACGCCCTTGGGCGCCGTGCCACCCAGTCGCGAGTACTTCTGGGGCTCCCTCAGGAAATCCACTATCTCCTGGAGATCGGCCTTCACCTCGTCGATTCCGGCGACGTCATCGAACGTGACGGCGGGCCGCTCGGCGTCGTAAAGCTTGGCCTTGCTCTGGCCGAAGGTGCCGAGGATGCCGCCCGCGCCCGCCGAAGCCGCGCGCCGCGACAGGTAGAGAAACCCGAGCACGAGGAGGATGGTCGGACCGAAGCTGAAGAGCAGCGTCTCCCAAAGCGGTGTCGCTGCGTTGGGGTCCTTCGCGTTGATGACGACGTTGTTGTTCTGCAGGAGGGTTTCCAGGTCGTCATTGGCGAAGGCCGGGCGCTGGGTCTGGAACTTGGTTGAGGTCGTCCCGGTCTGGAAGTCCGGAACAGCCTTCTTGGTGACGCCGTTGATCGACTCGCCGGTCGATGTGATGCTCGTCACATTGCCCTCGGCGACCTGGGTCAGAAACGTGTTGTAGGAGATCGTCACGGTCGGCGTCTGGCTCAGCGACGTGAACACCTGGCCGACCACGATGTTCAGGAGGAGGAGGATGCCGAGCATGATCCAGAACCGCCTCGTGCGCAGCGGTGCGAGCGTGTCCGCAGGCTTCTGCGGCGACGGCGGCTTGGCCGCGGGCGGGTTCTGGCCCATTCACTGATCGTAAACCGGCTCGAGGGCCCCGACCAGAGCGGCTTATGATCGCCTCGACTTGACCACCGCCCCGCAGGCCGGCCTCTTCGCTCTGGGAACCGCCTCACACGCGTATCTCGAGTTCGACGCCCGCCCGCAAACCGAGGCCCGCGCGCTCGTCGCAGCGGTGACCGGCCTGCGTGAGCCGCGCACAACCATGGGAGGAGTGAACCTGGTCGCGGGCTTTCGGCCGGAGTTGTGGCTGAAGGTCTTTCCTGAAGACTCGCCGAGCGGACTCGAAGGCTTCAACCGACCCCTCGTCGGGAGCGATGGTTTCACGATGCCTGCGACGCAGCACGACGCGGTGCTCTGGATCTCCGGCAGCGCGTACGACGTGGTGTTCGACGTCGCGCGGTCGGCGATCGCCGCCCTGGGCGACGTGGCCGCAATCGCAGAGGAGACCTCCAGCTGGCCGTATCACCACGACCGCGACCTGACAGGTTTCATCGATGGCAGCGAAAACCCGACTTTGATTGAGGCGCCGGACATCGCGGTGATCGCCGACGGCAATCCAGGCGCCGGGGGCTCCGTGCTCCTGCTTCAGAAGTGGGCCCATGACGCCGTGAGATGGGAGTCTGAATCGGTCGGGCGGCAGCAGCAGGTCATCGGGCGCAACAAGGTCGACAGCGTCGAGCTGGAAGACAAGCCCGCCGATTCGCACGTCGCGAAGACCGACCAGGACGTATTCGGCAAGATCTTTCGCCGCAACATGCCTTACGGCACCGTGACCGACCACGGGACGATGTTCGTCGGCTTCAGCTCAGAGCAGGGCCGCCTTGCCCGGATGCTCCAGAGCATGGCGGGCGTCGAGGACGGCGTCCGCGATGCGCTGACCTACTTCGCGACGCCGCGTACCGGCGCCTATTACTTCGTTCCCTCGCTCCGCGACCTGACTCAGTAGCGCCTTGAGCGCCGCTTGAGGGGCGGTTGAACCCCGTCTCCGAACCTCATGCTCGAAGGAGGTTTGAGACATGAGCGAGAACTGCCGTTACTACCGGGACAAGATGGAGGCCAAGAGGGCCGTGTCCGCCGGCCGGCTGTACGAACAGTGGCTCGAGCTGCTGGGCGTCGTCCGGCGCTGCGAGCAGCTCTGGGCGCTGGAGGATCGCATTGAGCGATCGCTTTAAAGTTCGGCGTCCACAGCCGTCAGTTTGGATTTACATTTACCGCGCCATGGCGAAGCGAGCGGCCAAGTTTTCTGCCCCGGACCTGAGAGGCATCCTGACCCGGACGCAAAAGGAGCTCCGCTGGAATGAAGATGAGGTCGAGTACGCAAAGCTCTGGTACATACGCTTCCTCGAGATGAGCTGGCAGAACAACGGCAAGCCCGTTTACTACATCTCGAGGAAGGCCGACTACCTCTGGCACGCTCACATCCTGCACTCGCGAAGGTACCGCCGCTACTGTGACAAGGTCTTTGGCGGCTACCTCGACCACACGCCAACCAATCCGCCGTTTATTCCGGCCCCCAAGCTAAGAAAACGAGCAAACGTCATGTACAAGGGGGCTTATGGTGAGCTGGCCCCCGACGCCTCCACGTGCTGCTACTAGCCGCAAGGCTCAGCTCGCCGGAACCTCTTCGAGCGCGTAAGCGATAGCCTCGTAGCGCGACATCCGGGCGCCGGAGCGCCAGGCTTCGACGGCCTGCGGGCCCTCACGGACTCCCCGGAGGCGTCTGTCGATTTCCCGATGGAAGGGCGAGGAGGGAACTATCCCAATCTGATGGCGAAGACCCTCGACCGACCCGCCAAGCCTGAGGGCGCGATCCGTGTCGCCCCTTGCCGCGGCCAGCGCCGCAAGCGACTCGAGCAGGTTGGCAACCGAACGCGTGCTTCCCTCGACTCGCTGGATCACGAGGCCCTCCCGCAAGTGCGTACGCGCCTCGTCCAGACTGTCCCGCCACAGCGCGATGTTGCCCAGCATCAATAGGGACATCGCGATCGTTTCGATGTCTCCTGCGCCCCGCGACAGTTCCAGGCTCGCCTTGACATGGGTCTCGGCGAGACCCATTTCTTTCGTGAAGAGCGCGACCAAACCGAGGCGCCACTCAGCGAGCGCGCGAATGTGGTCGTAGCCATGCGCCGAAGCAATCTGGAGCGCCTCATTCAAGTACTTCCGCGCCCCACCAAAATCCTCGCGCTGCACCGCGATCTGTCCCAGCTGCTGGAGGCAGCGCGCCTCTCCCTCGGTGTCGCCTAGCTTGCCGCTGAGGGCCAGCGACTGCTCGGAATATAGAGTGGCGGCCGGCAGGTCACCCTGCGCCCAGCACAACAGGCCTACCCCTTGCAGCGCTTCGGCTCGTGACTTCGTTGGGGCTTTGCTCCTCAGCAGCGATGCTTCCAGGCGCGATCGACCCTCGCTGTACTCACCCCGCGCTTCCCAGAATTGCTCCAGGTCTGCAGCAAGGGCGAGGGTTGTCGCCGGCGCCACGGTCGAGACGTCGAAAACGCTGCGGAGGTTGTCGACTTCATCCCCGAGAATATGCAGCCACTTCCTTCGATCGGGGCCTGTGATCTGGCCGCGGGACGCCTCGACGAGCTTCGCGAAGTACTCGCCGTGCCGGCCGTGAGCGTCCTCGTGCTCGCCGTTTTCCCGCAGCTTGCGATGCCCGTACTCGCGTACGGTTTCGAGGAGGGAGTAGCGCGTCGTACCGTCGGGCGTCTCCTGGGGCGCGACCAACGATTTGTCGACTAGCTGGCCGAGCACATCCACGGCTGGCGTGGAACTCTCGCCGAAGACCGCTGACATCGCGTCGAGCGTGAAGCCACCGAAGAACACGGAAAGACAGCGCAGCAGTCGCTGCTCTTCCTCGCTCAGCAGCCAGTAGCTCCAGTCGATGGCTGTCGTCAGCGTTTCGTGCCGTCCCTCAGAGGAACGGCTCCCGCCGGCGAGCACGCTGAAGCTGTCCTGAAGACGGGCGAGGATCTCCGCCGGGGCCATCATCCGTGAGCGTCCGGCGGCGAGCTCGACCGCAAGAGGTATGGCCTCGACACGGCGACAGATCTGAAGGATCAGCGGCGTGTTCTCCTCGGTCATGCGGAAGCTCGATTCCGCGGCCGTCGACCTTTCCACGAAAAGGACCACCGCGTCGGGCTCGGCCAACGGCCCCACCCGCATGATCGCCTCACCGTTCACCCTCAAGGCCTCGCGGCTGGTCGCCAGCAGTCTGATCCCCGCGCAGTCGTGCAGCAGGTGATCGGCGAGCCTCACGACTGCGGGCACCAGGTGCTCGCAGTTGTCGAGGACGAGCAGGAATTTCTTGTCGCGCAGGCGGTCGGCAAGCGTCTTGACGATCGGCCGGCCGGCCTCCTCGCGAATCCCAAGGGCCTCGGCCACCGCCTGCGGGACGAGCTCGGGCTCACGCACGGAAGCCAGCTCGATGAACCAGACGCCGTCGTCGAAGCGCTCGATGTTCTCGGCCGCGGCCTGGAGAGCGAGCCGGGTCTTGCCGGTTCCACCGGGGCCGACGAGTGTGAGCATGCGGTGAGGCTTCAACCGCTCCGCGATCTCCGCCAGCTCGGCCTCGCGTCCTATGAATCCAGTTGGGCTGATGGGAAGGTTGTGCCGCTGCGGGTCCATCGACTTCAGCGGCGGAAAATCCGAACGCAGGCCGGGCGCGGTCAGCTGGAATATGCGCTCCGGCCGCTCGAGGTCGCGGAGGCGATGGGGACCAAGGTCGCGCAGGGCAGCGCCTTCGCGCAGCGAGTCGACGACAAGGTCGTGCGCGGCCTGCGTCAGCAGCACCTGGTCTCCATGACTTGTGGCCAGGACGCGCGCGCAGCGATAGACGGTGGGCCCGAAGTAATGCCCCCCACGCAGCTCCGCCTCCCCACTGTGAAGGGCCACGCGCAGGTGGAGGTCCGCCCCCGCGGGCCATTGCTGAGCGGCGAACTGCCTCTGCACGTCGAGGGCGCACTTCAGCGCATCGGTCGCGCGCACGAAGACGGCGAGGATGCTGTCACCTTCGCGTCCAGACTCGACCTGCAGGCCGTCGTGCGCGGTGATCCCACCCCCAAGCACGGTGTCGTGGATCGCCATCGCCTCGCGCATCTCGTCCGGGCTCCGGTCCCAGCGGCGGGTCGAGCCCTCCAGGTCCGTGATGAGGAACGTCATCGTTCCCGAGGGCAGGGTCGGGGGTGCGGACGGTGCGGCCGCCAGGCCGGTCTCTTGCTGCAGGATCCGCTTGAGCAGCTCCTGCAGCTCGGGCCCCGGCTCCATCCCGAGCTCGTCGACAAGCCTCTCGCGCGTCTTCTGATATATGTCCGACGCCTCTGCCTGCCGGCCCGAGCGATACAGGGCGAGCATGAGCTGGCCGCAGAGACGCTCGCGGAGGGGATGCTCTTCGACCAGGCCCTGCAGCTCGCCGATCAGCTGCGCGTGGTGGCCGAGCGCGAGCTCAGCGCCGATCCTCTCCTCGCGCGCGTAGAGCCGGAGCTCGTTGAGACGAGCCGACTCGCTGAGGGCGAACGATTCGCCCGCGAAATCGGCCAGGGCCGGGCCACGCCACATCTCTAGCGCGCGAGCGAGTTGGGTCGCGGCTGCGGCGGGCTGCGCCGACCTCGCCTCTTCGACCAGGCTCGCGAACTGGTTAACGTCGATGTCCGACGGCGCGACCTGCAAAACGTAGCCCGCGGGTTTGTGGACCAGCACCTTGTACGGAGCGCCCTCGGGCTCGAGCACCCGCCGCAGCTGCGAGACGTATACCTCGATCACGTGGTCGGCCGTGGATGGGGGTTCATCTCCCCACAGCAGCTCTGCAAGCCGCTCCCGGCTGACGATGTGGTTGGCGTGAACCAGGAGGATCGCAAGGAGCGCGCGCTGTTTGGCGCCCCCGAGGGCGAGCGACTCCTCACCGCGCCGGACCTCTACCGGGCCCAGCATCCTGAATTCCATGGCGCCCGCGGCCATTGTGGGCGCCCCGTGGAGCTTGAGCAACTCTAGGCCTTTCCTTGAGCGGCCTCCTCGAACCTGCTGTCAAACACTCCAAGGAGGACCGAGATGGCCATTTCCAACGGCGACACGACCAGTTTTGAGATGCCGACCGCGCGCGAGGTGGAGCTCGACCTTGCCCTCGCCAGCCCCAGCTGGCAGTCCCTGATCAGGCCCCGCTTCCAGCCCTGGGTCGTTTCAGCCGAAGGCAGGCACGCCGTCGTGATCGGTGCAGGCATCGCCGGCTTGATGGCGGCAGGCGTCCTGGCGGGCCGCTTCGACCGCGTGACGATCGTTGACCGCGACACCCTGCCCACCGAGCCAAAGTTCCGCCACGGAGTGCCCCAATCCCGTCACCTGCACGGGCTGCTTCGCGGCGGCCTCGATGTCATGGAGCGGCTATATCCTGGGCTCGAGTCGGAGCTGGTCGCCGCGGGCGCGGTCCCTTTGTCAGGGGCTGATTTTCTCCGGCTGAGCGCGGCGGGATGGAGCAAGCGCTTCAACACCCCGCCCATCGTCGCGGCGAGCCGCGAGCTGATCGAGTGGACGGTGAGGCGACGAACCCTCGCCTGTCCCAACGTGTATGTGCTCGATGGACACGAAGCGATCGGTGTTATCGCTTCGGCGGAGGGCACCCAGGTGGTCGGCGTCCAGCTGCGCGGCCGCCGGACGTTTGCGATCACGCCGCTTTACGCCGACCTCGTCATCGACGCAAGCGGTAGAAATTCAAGGGCGCCCGACTGGCTCGACGAGCTCGGCTATGGCAGACCGAAGGAAACGGTCATCAACTCATTCCTCGGTTACGCGAGCTGCGTCTTCGCGATCCCTGAGCGGTTCGCTGCCGACTGGAGGATCGTGATGATCGGAGACAAGCCGCCTGGAATGCCGCGCGTAGGGGTGCTCGCGCCGATCGAGGGCAACCGGTGGATGGTCACTTTGGGGGGGTACGCGCGCGACTACCCGCCCACTGATCGAGACGGTTTTCTGCAGTTCGCGCGCAGCCTGCGCAGCGACCTGATCTACCGAGCGATCCGTGACGCGGAGCCGCTCTCACGGATCAGTGGATTTCGCGCCACGACCAACCGGCGCCGTCACTACGAGCACATGCCGCGATGGCCTGAAAGGTTCGTCGTGCTCGGCGACGGAGCGTGCGCCTTCAACCCTGTCTACGGGCAGGGCATGAGCGTGGCCGCGAAGGCCGCGGCGTCGCTGAAGCTGGCGCTTGCGGATTGCGACCGCGATGGATTCGCACGACAGATGCAGCGCGCGGTGGCTGGGACTGCGAGGTCTGCGTGGGTCATCGCCACCGGCGCCGATGTGCGCTATCCCACCACGGAAGGCCGGCAGACCGGCCCGGTGGACAGGGCGATCCAGCACTATCTCGACCGCGTGATCGAGGTGTCGATGCAGGACGCGGTCGTCAACGATGCCTTTCGCCGCGTCGTCAACCTGATCGACGCGCCGGCGGCGCTGTTCCGCCCCGCGGTTGCGTGGCGGACGCTGACGGGAAGCCGCAAGCCGATCCTCGAGCCACCGCCGACGCGCTCCCACGCCGTTCTGCGTCCGGCCCGCGCCTGAACCCGAGTCTCCCCTACCCCCGTCGGCGCTCCAGTCCCCACTGGGGCGCCGACTTACAAGAGTGACTTGGATGGCGCTCGGCGCTTAAATAGAAGCCGGACCCCCATGGCACGACTCGAAGAGCGCGACCTTCGAAGCCTCGAGCGGCCGAGCATGTACTCGATCTTCAAGCCGCTCGACCCCGACGAGCGGGTGTCGCGGCGGCTTCAGCTCGAGGATGAGGTCATGCCGACCAACGCCGGGAAGCTTGCCGTCTGGGGCTTCTTGCGCCGCGCCCGGCGCCGCCGCAAGCCGAATGGCGCCGAGTACTGGGTCCCCGCGATGTTCATGTTCGTGCGCCGCTTCGGCTAGAGGCCCGACCGAAAAGCCCTCGGCGGATCTTGGCGCCCATGCGGCCCATCTCCGGGCTCAGCTCCTGCGCTGCTCGTAGCCCCCGCGCAACCACGGCGCGGGGACCCCAGCAGGTTTGCGCTCGCTCCGCTGCTCGTCGCTTCACCCGGATCTGGGCCA
>Ga0070717_10000433_pt1 | contig 26697 bp, 16 predicted proteins | sample LARL113metaG_FD_71366 | JGI IMG/M metagenome (GOLD analysis project Ga0070717, IMG submission 71366) | Corn, switchgrass and miscanthus rhizosphere microbial communities from Kellogg Biological Station, Michigan, USA - LAR L11-3 metaG | ecosystem: Host-associated > Plants > Roots > Rhizosphere ...
TGGAAAGAAGTAACCGACATGGAAGAGAAGCTAAGATTTGTGAGTTTATTGAAAACGGACCGCTACACATTGACTGAGTTGTGTGAGCAGTTTGGGATAAGTCGAAAGACCGGCTACAAGTACCTGGAGCGATATGAGGAAAGTGGAGGGGAGCTAAAGGGGTCAAACCTTTATTTTTGCATTCATACGATGAACTCTCGTCAAATGGGAGGGCAGCTAGCCTGGGAATGTTACCGGAGCGAAAGGGAAGGCGTGGTCATTCCCGGCGTGGGAGCCGCGCCGCTACGGGTAGGGAATCGCTCCGGTTCTTTATGGCGTTTTTAATTTGGTCGAGTTGGATGCGAATGGGTCGCGCTTAGCGTCGTGAGTGGGTGGTATGCGAACGAAGCGGAGGGGTATTCGGTGGCTCATGACCACCGTTGGGATGATCCCCGTTTGGTGGAGGCGGGACTTGCTGGGGATGGTGGAAGGCGAAGCTTGGTTCTCGGACGTAAAGGATGCCGGGGGAAGAGCTCGTTCTGGACGCCTGCCCTGATCGGTTTTTCTGGGGTGGGCAGAAGAAAGACTGCCGCGCGAGGGGGCGCATGAGTGGGCGTCAGTAAACCCCGCTTACCTCACTCGGTCTGTAGGCGAAACCCTGAATTTGTGCGTGGGCTTGGATTGTATTTGTCAATCAATGACATCACTTTGAGATCGTGGCTGTTTGCTGATCATCCCTTCGAGCTGTGGTCGTACAAGCCGCTGAGGCGAAGGTGGTTGGCTTTCCGTTATTGTCCGCTCCGGCCTTTAGGCTACTCGCCGCCGCCCAAGTGGGTTTGTTTCCTTGCAGTCACGACAGATGCACTTGCTCGTAATTAAAAATTGACAAAATTATAAACTAAAAACACTTCAAAACAAACATGCGAGAAGTACGGGAGCTTATTTGGGTCAAAGCCGCGGTCCTTGCGGGTGTTTTCCTGGGGGCCTCTCTGCGGTCTCTCGCGCAAACCGACCCGGGGCCGGTGAATATGACGGACCGAGAAGCGGCGCGGAGCTGGTTTAACACCTGGTGGCCGAAATCCTATGGGGCCGCGATGGGTTTTACCGGAAACATCGACGCGGGGATCGCGGGCGACATTTCCCCGGCTTATCGGGACCAGACGCTGCTCAGGCTGAATATTTTTAGGAGAATGGCGGGAGAGCAGCCCCTCATCACCAACTCGGTGTATAACGCCAAAGACCAAGCCGCAGCCGCTCTTTGCGCGGCCAATGATGATCTCCAACACAATCCGCCAAGTACTTGGAAATTTTATAATGCGACGGGGGCAGAGGGGTGTGCTAATTCGGGTTTGACGGGAACATCCGGGTCTCACGGCGTAGTAAATTTTCTTGCCGATTTTGGAGCCAATAATCGAGCAGTTGGCCATAGGATTGCGTTAACTACACCGGCCATGACTACTGTGGGAATTGGTTCTACACCCGGGCATTCAAATTCTATATTAAGTGGAGGTGTTTTGTCGGTCTGGGTTAACGATTCGAGTATTGGATCGAACATTCTTGCTTATAGCGATCCCTTCGTTCTCTGGCCAGCTAGGGGGTATATTCCGTTTTACCTCATTCCTGGACGTTGGTCGGTCGCTATACCAGATGCATTTACTACAGGAACCGTGAATTTTGGTGACGCTGGGGTGGTCGTAACGCGCAACAGCCAAACCTTGCCCATCAAATTTGAAGCTCTTAATGGAGGACCGGCGATAGTATTTACACTTGATGGAACCAGTGAAGGCGATACTGGATTTTTGGATACAGTCGTTAACGGCGAAATGCTTAACGGTCCCCCGTTGGGGACTAACGACGTAATATTTCACGTTATTGTTTCAAACATTAAAATACGCTCAACTGGCGCGCTTTGGAATGGCAGTGGGAAATACGAGTATGATGTTATCGCCTACGATCCCAACGCCGCAACGGTTATTCCTGGGGCATCCGCGAACTTAATCAATATTTCCACTCGTTCCTTTGCTGGAGCAGATAGCAGCACCCAGATCGCAGGATTTATTCTCAGTGGGTCATCGCCTCGGAAAGTGCTGATCCGAGCGGGGGGGCCGCATCTCAGCCAATTTGGGGTCGACGGAGTTCTGTCCGACCCGGTATTGACTTTGTTTTCGGGAGGGGGAACGCAGCTCGCCCAGAATGATGATTGGGGCTCGGACGCGGCCGCGGTCACCGCAGCAACCACTAAGGTGGGATCGGTTGCGTTCTTGCCGGGGAGTAAAGATGCGGCGATTTTAACCACACTCGCGCCTGGGGCCTACACCGCTCATGTCACAGGGAAAGGAACCGCAACGGGGAATGCTTTGGTCGAAGTCTTTGACGCAGACGATGGCACCGCTTCCAAACTGACCAATATCTCCACTCGATCTTTCGTAGGCACGGGTTCGGGAGTCCAGATCGGTGGGTTTATCCTGCGCGGATCAGGCCCTCGCAAAGTGCTGATCCGTGCCGGTGGTCCCTATCTCACCCAATATGGGGTAGGCAATGTGCTCTCTGACCCCGTACTGACGGTGTTTAAAGGCGGGGTCCAAATCGGCCAAAACGACGACTGGGGCAGCAATGGTTCTGAAGTGACGGCAGCGACGGTCGCGCTCGGCGCGACGGGATACGGCGCCGGCAGTAAAGATGCAGCGATCGTTCTCACCCTGGATCCGGGAATTGGGTATACCGCCCAAGTGACCGGCAAGAATGGGAGCACCGGCAACGCGCTGATCGAAATTTTCCAACTGCCCGATGGAGGGCCTTGATAATTTATCCAATTTAAATGAACCGCTCTGGCTCACTGCTCACTCTCTCATTGGTCTATGTATTCAGCAGCTTGCTCCTTCATGCTGATACAGCCATTAACATTCCAGCCTTAGCCCTTGGAAACGGGCAAGCAGGATCGAATGGGGCGCCCTTTGTTTTCACCTTGGAGAGTGACCAGACAGTTGCCGTAAAAGCGCTGTTTATGACTCATTGGCTCACTCCACAGACCAGTAATGTCGTGGCTAATCCGAAAGCGGTCCGGTTTGTTTTGGATGGTAGATCATATCCTCTTATCACTGGCAACGAAGACTTCTACGGCTACATGAATGGTACGCTCTGGCCTGAGCGGACTGTGCGTAAAGACCAACTGATTTCAATCGAAGAGAGTATTACTTTAACCAAAGGCCCGCATTCAATTCAGTTCATGAACGGTCTTATGGAGCGTGATGATAGCCGATTCAAAGTTGTTTATAGCACGGCGGACTGGGCCACCGCCTCGATAGTTACCAGCTCGGTAGGTAATCCGAAAAAAAGTCCACCGAATGCGATTGTTTTGCCGATTCTCCCAATTCAGCCAAAAATATCGCTGGCGCCCGAAATTCAGACCATAACGGAGGGTTTAAAGGCCGTGTTCACATTGTCGAGTTCGGATGCCTCGAGAACTGAATTTAACGGGAATGATGGTACGGCCCTTTCCAATCCATCCGTCAACGTTTTGGTACAGCCGGTGGCTGGAAGTTATAACTACCAATTCCTAGCTCAAGGTAAGGACTTAATACGCTGGAACGTAGTGGGAGCCGATAAAATCTGGATAGATACCCCTGCCGGAAAATCCGTCGACGTGACCAACGAGCTAAATTATACAGCGGTTGAGAGTGGTGACTATATGCTTCGCGCGGTGGCTGGCACTGAGACGACCTCAACTCCTTTTCACGTGGATTTACCGACCGCTTCAGCCACGGCCACTCTGACGGTGACTAAGGCTCCAGCGGTAGGCGGTGGTCCGGAAGTCACGGCGTTTTCCCCGATTGAAGCGAATTACACCGTGACGAGTGGTCCTGCGGCGGGGCACAGCTACGGTCGCAGTTGGCAATCCGACGGAGCTTGGGCGGCGTATTTGGGGCGGGATGGAGTGGCTTTCCGCGTGACGGGATCCTCTTCCGCAGGCGCGGTTGCGAATTTTGAGATTCAGGCCAAGGCGCCGGTCGGTGACTGGTTCACCCTCACCTCGGGTAGTCCTGCGGCTGATACGCCGAACGGGCCGGGGATCAGTGTCGCTCAAACGATGAGTACGAGGCTGGGGACGGTCAGGCCCGACAAGCCGTTGCTTCCTTCCGACCCCTCGTTGGTGGGACAGTGGCGGCTCCGCGCGCGCGTCAGCGATACGACGGGAGCTTGGTCGCCGTGGGCCTTCGAGCAGCCGTTGAATGTGGTGTATCCGGTGAAGGACGTCACCTTGATCGGACGGACGTTGCCGCCGGTGGACGACGCGGCTTGGTTTACTGCGTCACCCGAGAAGCAATATACCACCCAGGTGCTTGTTCCTTGAATACGCGGGCAGAACGGATCTCTGGGCCAACGGATTCGGAGAAGTGCCAGAGGCCAGAGATCCAACGTCCAACGTCAAAGGTCAGCACGCGGGGTGCGGCCGGTCTTAAGGCGCTTTCGTAGCTCTGGGAGCACCTTGACCGGAATGGGAACGTTGTCGTGTTGCCTCGAGGGGGATCGAGGTTTCTCCGGGGTGGCGCAGAGTCGCTCTCGGCCAGCGCTCTCACGTAAAGTCAACGCCAACGGGATTGCCGGGGTGAACGAAGGGCTTAACTGGAGGGACCGGCTCGGTCCGGGCTTTAACATCTAATCGGCCCGGGCGGAGCCGGGCCCTCCATTAGATCTATCTGGCATCGGTTTTAGCGCTGTCTCTCGGCCAACGTTTTGCTGAATCTGCGCTGGAGCCGCAGGTGCGCCGGTTGACCTCGAGGTGGCTTCTCGCGAAGCGTTTAGCCTGACCTACGGGCGAGCGGGTTTGTGGGGAAGAAATGAATACAAAAAGGCGAACCCGCGAAGGTTCGCCTTTCTGGTTATCGGGCACCCGCCCGATTGTAGTTATTGATGAATTACAACTACGGAATTGTGATCTGGTCGATGTTGGCGAGATCGGTCCCAGTCGAGGCGAACTGGATTGTGTTGCTCGAATTATTGTTCAAATTGATCGCCACGTTCATCGTCTGCCAATTGGTGAAGGCGCCGGTGGGTGGGAAAGTGACGCTCATCGAGTTATTATTGACGATCAGTTTTCCGGTTCTTCCGACCGCTCGGCCCAGGGCAAAACGGATGGCGAGGTTCTTCGCGCCGCCACCGTTACCGGGGACGTTTCGAAAGGTGATCGTGCCGCCGCTGGTCGATGAATTGGCGTAGCCGCTGCCCTTGAAACCGGCGTGAATGCTTTCGACCACGGTACCGCCGGCCAAGACGGCATTTTCGGCCTGGAGGGTCACGGGCCCGCTTCCGCCGCCGCCACCAGAACTGGAGCTCGAGCTCGACGAGGAAGCGCCGCTGCTGGAGCTGCTCGAACTGGAGCTACTACTGCTAGAGCTGGAGCTTGAACTGCTGCTCGAACTGCTCGAGCTGCCGTCAAGGTTCGGGGCTTTGGCCCGCAACTCCGTGCGCACAATTTGTCCGGAGGGTTTGATCTGGCTGAGCGACCAATTTCCCGCCGTGCTGGCGCCGGAGAAAAGTGCGGCGGAGGATTCAGGAATATCCGAGACGGACCAGTTCGCGTGGCCGACCTTGTTCTTGTCGAGAAAGGCGTACCAGAGTTTGGTCTCCGCTTCGTCGACATTGCCTTTGCCGCTCGCATCCGTCGTGCCGTATTCGGTGACGAAGAGCGCGATGTTTTTGTCCAATGCCGCCTGAGCGCGGTCGCGCAGCCACTGACGATGGCTGTTCGCATAAAAATGAAGCGTATAAGCGATATTAGGTTGTTTGATCGGATCGGCCGCGGGTTCGTCCACGCCTTGAGACCAGTTGCGCGTGCCGCAGATAATGATATTGTCCGGATCGAATTTACGAATCGAGGCGATCACCGCTTCATGATAAGGCTTGATCACGCCGGACCAAGAAAAGTTCAGCGGTTCGTTCCAGGGCTCGTAAAGCACGTTTGGCACGTTTGCATAACGTTTCGCCATATCGGAGAAAAAGGCTTGGGCGAGGGCGGTGTGGTTTTGCGCCGTGTCGGTGTGAAAATCGATAATGACGTAGATGCCCAGCTTCACGGCAGCGTCGACCACGGTGATCACCTTGTCGCGTTCCGCGGTGGGATTGGTCACATAGCCGCCCGAGTCGACCGCCATGGCGGCACGAACGACGGTGATTTTCCAGTCGTCCCGCAGCCATTTGAGCGTGTTATAATTATAATATTTAGGAACCCATTGGCTCCAATAGAGAGACATGCCCCGCAGTTGCACCGGCGCGCCATTATGATCTACAATACGATTACCTTGGACCTTGAGCTGTCCGTATTTTTGAACCGCAGTGATGGTTTGTGAATATCCTGGCGCAGCGACCAAACAGGCCACGAAAACAGGCAGAAAGCTAAAGAGAGCTTTGGTGAAAACGCTTTTCAGACGGCAGGGAGATGACATGACAGGGTAGGGAGGGGCTAGGCTTCTCATACGGGGGTACGGGTTGTACGGTGAGTTCTTACCCGGCGGGGGTCAAGGCGGGTTGTTTTCAACCAGGGAAACCCCCACGAGGGCGTTGAGGCTAAGAGAGAGTCGAGGGGCTCAAATCCTGGTAAATGATAGAAGCCCTACGCAGCCCGGGTTCAATTTTTCGTGCCCTCCGGGCGGGTGACTGGAGGACGACGAAAAGGCGGGGAGAAGCACCGTGGATGCTACTCCCCGCCTGATTTGTTGACCAGAACCCGTGTGCGCGGGAATTATCGTTTTGCTTTTATAAAGAGCCGTTCGGGGCTTCTTTTTCGCTTAGCGGCCAGTGACGTGGAGCGCCACGGGGCCAGAGCCGAAGTCGGCGGGCGGGGTCAGTGTAACCGTCCCATTGTTTAGCGTACCGGCGGACCGGCGGGCGCCGGTGAAGGCCTGCAACCATTCAGCAGTCAATCCGCGCGATGCTCCGGCAATCGTGAGATTGAAGGTCGTCGCCTTGGGGTGGAAGACGAGGTACTCCTGTCCCGGGTCGGCCAGGCAAAACCCGCCGGCGGTCACGAGATTATCCGCGGGCTGGAGCAACCAATAGCTCGAATTTTGGAAAAACGAGTGCAGATTCTTCATATAGGCATAGCCGGGAGGCGTGTCGGTCGGACGAATCACATCCCAGGCAGTATAGGTGTAATAATAGGCCACGTATCCACCCGCCATACACAGACTCCAGGCGCGCTGAGCGTCCTCTTCCGCACTCTCGGCGTGCGAATAGGTTTTATCGCTTGGGCCGTTCGGCCCTTCTTCATAACCATATTCCACGTTGAAGACCGGCCATTGGTTTTGGGCTAGGTTCTTCTGCATGATGCTGCGGACATTGGCCTGCTCCTGAGCGGAACGGTAATCGAGAAGGTTATTATAAGTGCCATTGTTGTAGTTGGCGCGGTCGTCATGGATCGTAATCAAACGATGGTACGGATCGTTCGAGCGGATGAAATTCATGCGATTGATCTTCGAGGCGACGGATTTTTCATACTGGGATTCCTTGCCCACGTCCCACGTCACATTGGGATAGGCGGAGTAGCGCGCGACGAGCCAACGGTAATATTGATCGTCTTCCGCGCTGCCTACTGCCGGCCAATTGACCTGCTTGTTATATACTTTGAAGTAGATATGGGCGATCATCCCGCGGCTATTCAACGCCTCGATCACCTGGTCGTAGTGCCGCCAATAAGCGAGATTGAACCGGGTGTGGTCCGGATTCGCGTTCGAACCTTCCCAGGCGTAGAGCGCGGAGGGGCCGAAGTCGTCGTTCCCGGTTCTGCCATTTCGCCAGGTGGTATCGTAGGCGTAGGCATTGAGGAGGACGAAATTGAAGCCGGACGCGGAGATTTTATCCAAGAAGGGATTAACCGTGTTGAGCGAACCGCTGGTTTGATCCAACGCCCAGAGCCAGTCGCACTCATAGCCCATCGGCAGCCAGTGCGTGCCGTCTTCAAAAACGAAATGGTGACGATGCTGTGTATCCACTTTGATGGGACCATGAACGCCCGCGTTCTGGTGAATACAGACCAGGCTCGCCTGTTGTTGATTCAAGCCGGAGAGATTGGAGTGGGTGGTGAGAGTCCAGTTTCCTTCCACCGTGGGGGAGAAGCGGATTTTCCAGTTCGCACCGCCGTCGTAGAATCCAAGCAAGCTCAGCTTCACTCCGCCCGGACCGGTTGCGTCCGCGGAGAAACTGACTTGGAAGGGATTGCTGGGCGCAGCGGAGTTGTTGGTGAAAACAAAGTCCTGGGGCTGCCAACGTGGCACTTGGGTCGTGCCTGGAGGGGGCGGTGGTGGCGGCGGCGGAGGGGGAGTGGCGTCACTCACCGTGATCTGATCAATATTGGCCAGATCGGAGCCGGTGGTGGCGAACTGCAGCGTATTATTTGCGTTGTTGCCGAGATTGATGGTGAGGGTGAGATCACTCCAGGCGGTCCATGCTCCCGTGGGTTGGAAGGTGATCCCTTGGGCGGAGCCGTTGACGATGAGATTGCCGGTCCGTGGATTATTTGCTCCGAGCGCGTAACGAATGGTGAGAGTTGTCGGTCCCCCTCCGCCCGTGACATTATTAAAGGTGATGGTGCTGCCGCTCATCCCCGAATTGACATAACCGCTGCCGATAAAACCGGTGTTGATCGATTCCTGGGTCGCGCCGACCAATGCAGCGGTTTCGGCCTGATAGGTTGTTTGCGCGGCGGTGGCCGTCAATGCACCGGCCGCGAGAAGTCCGAGCGCGATGGTCAACGCTCGACGATGGGGGGAGAGGTTAGTCATAAGGAAATGAAAGTGGTATTCCCACCGGCAAAGGGACATCATCCTCCCGGGCAACCGAGCGGAATAAGAATGGCAGGTAAAAGAAAACGGAGACGCAAGAATCGCTGACCGGAAAATGCCGACGTGCGTTGTGGAAAAGGGGGACACGCCGACCGAGATTCGTTCACATAATTGACGCCGGGATCATAGTTGCACCGCCAGGATACTCGCAAGCTACCCAATTGAGTAGCGATGCGAGCGAACGTATATCATATAACGACGTTGCGATCACCGCGGTATCTCGGCCATGAAGTGCCATTTTGGATACAAGGCCGTGAAATGGTTTTCGGCCCTCACTGCGCGATGATAACGCCGAGCGCGAACCGTAGCGCGAACCCTGCCCAACGCCCGGAGACGCTCGGGCTAGTTTACCCGAGACGCTTCAGCACAGCCTCGGTCCGCGAGCGGACGTGAAGCTTGCTATAGATATGTTTGAGATGAAAACGCACCGTATCGAAACTGATATTGAGTTCCTGGGCGATTTCCTTGGTCACGAAGCCGCGCGAAAGCAGAGCGAGGATTTCCTCCTCTCGGGGAGTGAGGCGTTCTTCTTTTTTCTCCGAGGCAAGGTCCGGTTTCCTGAAGGAGTGAACGACCTTGCGCGCGATCTCGCCGGACATAGGCGCTCCACCGCTGTGGACGTCTTTTACCGCTTCGAGAATTTCCGCGGGGGTGCTGCATTTCAAAAGATAACCGCTCGCGCCGGCCTTGAGGGCCTTAAAAACCTGGTCGCTGTCGGCATAGACCGTATAGATGAGAACGTGGGTGTCGGGCAGCAGCTGTCGAAGGCGTGCGGTGCATTCTATACCGGAGATGTCGGGCAACTGGAGATCCATGATCACCACTTCCGGTCGATGTTGAGGAAGAACCTGGAGAGCGTTTTCGCCGGTGGGGCAGGAACAAAGACAGAGGAGGTCCGGGTCGCGCGAAATGATCCGGGAAAGCATCGCCAGTAGCTCGGCGTTGTCTTCTACAATGGAGACGGAGATAGACATTATAAGGGCGGGGGCTGTGGTTGTATGGCCGAATTTCCCACCAGAGGTAAAGAAATATGAATCACGGTCTCTCGGCCCGGGGCGGTGACGAGCGTGAATTCCCCGAACAGTTCGCGCACCCGGGATTCCATATTTTGCAGTCCGTGGCGCTTCGAATCGACTAAAGCGTTGGGGGTGAAACCGACGCCGTTGTCCGAAAACGTGATCCGGAAAATATGATCGCCCACCCGGAGGCTGAGTTTGGCTTCGGTGGCTTTGGAGTGTTTGATCGCGTTGTTGACCGCCTCCTTGATCAGGAGAAATATATGATGCCTCGCCTCGGGCGACAAAGGATAGTGCGGTATCCAATCGTCCACTTCAAGACGCGGGCGGATCGAGGTGTGGCGGAAACTTTGGAGGAAAAAACGACTGAGGAAATCGATCAGCTCGGTCAGGGAATCGTTTTTCGGATCAACCGTCCAGACCACGGAGTGGAGGTCGTGGGCGAGGTCTCGGACCCGGGCGGAGATGACCGAGGCCTGAGCTTTGATATCAGGCATGGAGGAGACTTCATTCATTTCCTCCAACATCAGGCTGACTTGGGTGAGGCTGGAGCCGAGGTCGTCGTGCAAGTCGCGCGCGATGCGAGCGCGTTCTTTTTCCAGCAGGCTCTCCCGCTCCAGCTGCTGCAACCGGACCTTGAGCTGGCGCTTGGTCCAATAACGGGCCAGGAGTATCAAGCTCGAGGATACGAAAAGAACGAAGAAGAAGCGAAACCAGACCGCGTGGGTCAGAATCGGCCGGACTTCGACTTCCGCGGTGGTTTCGGTCGAGTTCCAGACTCCGTCTTGGTTGCTTGCGGCCAAGCGCAGCCGGTAGTTCCCCGGAGGTAGGCTCGCGTAGGTGGCGGAGCGGTGGAAGGTCGAGATCCAGCCCGGATCGATCCCTTCGAGTTTATAGCGAACTTGAACTTTTTCCGGCACGACATAACTCGGAGCGGAAAAACGAAACTCGATTTTTTTGCCGTCGGGTGGAACGACCAACTTAGCGGGGATGCTAGGAAGGGCCCGATCGTTGATCATAATCTCGTCAATATAAACCCGAGGAGGCGGGGTGCTCGCTTTAGAGGTGGGCGGATTCACCGCCAAGACACCTTGCTGAGTGGCAAACCAGAGGCCCCCATTTTGGTCCTTCCAGGCCATGGGCTGACACGTGCCATAACAAGAGACGCGGGGAAGTCCCTCGCTTTCGCCAAAGGTGATGCCGCTTACGCTGGGCAACTTGCCCTCGGTGAAATCGAGGAGATCGCGTTTTGGGAGATGAAAAATCCCGCGCTGCGATCCGAACCAGAGCTGCCCCGTATCGTCCTCTAGAATTTCGAAAATCGTGTTGTCGAGCAGCCCTTGCGCGGAGGTGATTTCCGTCCGTTTTCCGGCGCGCAGGATTCCGAGTCCGGCGCCACCGTAGCCAATCCAAAGAGTGCCCTCCTTGTCGGCATAGAGCGCGCGGATGGAAGAGGAGGGACGTTTTTCGTCCGGACCAATCGTGGTGATATCGTTTCCGCTGAGTTTATAAAGCTGACCGTTTTCCACCCCGATCCACATGTTATTATCGGCATCTTCGGTGATACAGCGGATGGTCTTTCCGGGGAAAGGCTTTCGCCGCTGGAAGTCCGAAATGTCTCCATGGGGAAAGGATCCCAAAAGGTATTCGTCGCCCCCGATCCAGAGGTCGCCATTCCTCGTTTTATAGAGCACATGCACCCCGGTGAGAGCAGGCGCGGCGACTTGTATACTCTCGGTTTCAGGATTGAAGCGATAAAGTTGGTCGTCGCTCAACCAGATGCCCCCGCGGTCGTCGGCGCAAAGGGTATAAGCGTTGAGGGGCCGGCCGTTGAAACGGGTTGGGACCGGATAAACCGCACCTTGGTGAATTTTCACCAGGCCCCCACTGCGATTGGCCAGCCATAGGTCGCCCGTCTCATCGCCGCAGACGGCTGCGCTGACTTCACGTGGGACCCCGGCCGAGGTGTTGAAAAGCCGAAATTGTTTTTGGCGAATACGATTGATTCCGCCCCCCGCGGTTCCGGCCCATATATTTCCTTCCTCGTCTTCGGCGAGCGAAGTGATCTGGCTTTGCGAGGTCGTGACCGGAGAAAAACGGTGGTCGCCCCAATAGTATAAGCCGTGGGCCCGCGTCCCGATCCAGAGGGCTCCGGTGCTGTCTTCAAACAAGAGATCGATCTTGCCGCCAGTGGGCGTCCAGGGGAGATCCGCACTGATGACGGTGAAGGTGTCGTTTACGACTTTTAAAAGCTGGTGTCCTTTAACGACCCAGGGACCGCCGGTGCGGCTCGACCCAACCACCGCAGAACCGGCGACGGCGAGTTTATCATCCATCCGAGTGAGGTGATCGTGGTGATAACGGCCAATATAACTTCCACTCGAGATCCAGACGCTGCCGGTTTTATCTTCCGCAAAGTTGGGCTTTCGGGTGTATCCACTTTTATCGTCATAGAAGTCGAAGGCCAGGACCGCTCCGTCCTTCCAACGGAAAGTGGCGCCTTCCCCGGTGGAAACCCAGATCGCTCCGCCTGAGTCCACGAAGAGGCTTTGCAGCGCCTTGGCGCCGACTTTTGCACTCATGGGATGCGTGCTGAATTCGCCCCCGCGGAGCCGCACCACACCGCCCACCGCCGGCAGCATGATCAAAGTGGAATCGTCCTCCTTGACCAAGGCCCGAATATTACGCGCGGCCACGCTTCCGATCAGGGGCGACGTGTAGGGCCTGAAATTTTGTCCGTCGAAACGCTCCACGCCCTCCAACGTGGCCAGCCAAAGGAAATGATTTTGGTCCTGAACCATGCTGTTCACCGTGTTGCTGGAAAGACCTTCGTCCATTTGCCACGACCGGACGAAAAAATCGGGCGCGAGGGTCGGCTCCGCGCCGAGCAAAAGGCCGAGCGCGAAAAAGGAGAAAGAGCAGACCCAACAGATGAGGGTAACGGCCGAGGGGAGGGGGCGCACTTTCCTAAGCAAGCGGGAGAGGGAGGCCAAGGGTGGAAGACGTCGAAAACGAGCGACGTTAAATCATCCTCCTCGAACTCCCTTTCAGCGTCAATCCGGCGACGCCTTGGCCTTTTTTTGCGGGGCGGAGCGGGCCGGTTTATCATGGCCAGCGGGGGCCGGGCAGTCGGCTAACGAAGGGCGACGTCAGGCGTGCGGGGGAATTGTCGCTAGCCGCTCACGGTAAATCCTGGATGAAGGGAGCGGCCGTCGCCCGATAACAAGCAGGCATTTTATGAGGTACAGTGTCGCAGCGCTGTGAGCCGGATTCGCGGTCTGCAGCGTTCGCATTTATATGAAAACCAAAACGAGAAATCATGTCGGAGCCGAGGATATCCTCAGAGACCTTCAGACCTTGGCCACCGATACCAAACAGATTTTTGCCGACACGGTCCAAGCCCCGACGGCGGAGGCGATCGCCTCGTTGCGCGACCGTTTAGATAGCGCCCAGGAGCGGATGTCGGAGTATTATGCGGCCGCGAAAGAGAAAACCGCCGCAGGCGTGAAAGCGACCGATGAAGTGATTCGCGCAAAACCTTATCAAGCGCTCGCCATCGCGCTCGGAGCCGGTGTCTTGCTCGGACTATTTTTGGGCCGCCGAAGCGGAGATTGATCCGTCGCGGCTTGATCGGGTGGAAGCCGGGCTCACGCCGTAGAGCCAATCCAGACACGGTTTCCGCCTAGAAAACGGCCGGGCCACTTTGTCGTCGGGTGCTCGAGGGCGAGTTATCCGAGACCGAGTGTCCCATGAGAGTGCACGGTCAGCGCGGGGCATGCCACGCTGATCGGGCCGGTGGGCGATCGCGTCTCGCGCCTGAGCGGAAAGAGACTTGAATCGCCCGCCGGCCCCTGCCGCGTCATTACGGGGTGAATACGCAGGTAGGCCTAAAAGAGTTTACCGAGCAGTCCACCGACGCCACTCGGTTGAGCCGCTTGTGGCGCTGGAGAGGATTGAAGGCGGTTCTTCATCATATGGCCTGCGACCATGCCCAGCGCGCCCATCAGAATAGGATGACCCATCGCTTTGATCAACCAGGGTTGTTCGCTCACCACGTCCTTCATCACGTCGGGATGTTGCTGTCGAGCGTAGCTGGCGGCTTGAGCATATTGATTCGGGCTGACTTGAGCGGGGACTTGTCCGCCTTGACCGAATACACGCCCGAGATCGATGCCTCGACTTTGTAGAGCACGGGTGAGACTGCCGAGCAGGCCCTGTTGCTGTGCCGGAGTGGCGTTTGCGTAGGCGCTCTGGGCAGCCTGTTGAAACTGCGGGTCGGGCAAGCGACCGAGGTACTCGGAAGCGCCGGAGGACAACGCATGGGTATCAAATTCCTGATCCTGGGGCGCGTTGGAAGCGAACCGGTCGAGGTAGTGCGACGCACTTTGGTCGTCCATCGACTCTGGGTTTCCGAAGCGTTGTATAAAATCGTCAACAGTGGCGGGCATAAGCGTGGGGAATTAAGACTTGGGTTGAGGGGAAGTCGCGACAGGCTGATAGGTCATGTCGCGGGTGCGTATATCCAAGTGCGCCGTCCCAATGGTGTGAGGCGGAATCGTCGGTGTATAAGCAATGGCGTTGAGATCCTGGTTGGGAAAAACTTGATTCATCTGGACGAGCATCGATTTCAGGAGCTTGGGGACGTCGTCCAAATTGGTTTGCCGACTCAGGATGAGGCCGAGTTCGTTTTTATCATTGATGATCGCGCGCTCGATCGTGGCTTTTTGTGGATCCGCGGCGCGGATACGATTGAGGAACGCGGCCCGCCGCTGTTCTAACGGCTCGGAGTTCTCCGCCACGGACGTCGCGCCACTCTGAATCGGCGAAGAGCGGGTCACGCCTGGGTCGCTTTGGCCGCGCATGGGCTCGGACTTACCGCATCCCCCGACCAAGAGGGCGCTGCCGAATAGGAAGATAAACGAGAGACGACGAGGGTGGGATAGAAGGGACGTAAGCATCCCTTAAAATAATAGACCTTTTAGCCTCTCGCTATGGGAGAAAAGACCATCTTACCTTGGTGCGACGCCACTAGCTCAAACCGGGGACGAGGGCGGTGAGTGAGGCTGAGGCTGTTGGGGCGTGCTCACCCACGCCCAAACGATGAAGCGCGTCGCGCTGCTCAGCGTTCCCGAAATCGAGCGATTTGGGCTTCCACGACTGCAAGCATCTCTCGCTTGATCGCCTCGCGATTGGAGAAGAGGTCCCAGACTTCGCCCTGCAGCTCGGGCTTCGGCTCTACCCGCACTCCCGCCAGCAAACGAAAGCGATCGGACGGGCTCGGGTGAGTGTCGTCATCGGTGGTTGGCCGGTCGATCGCTGCCGCGAAGGCTTTTTCAATAGAGACGAGATCGGAGGGCTGGGCTTCGTAGAGGTGCTGAAGCGGCTGCTTGGATTTGATCACCTGTTCGATCTCGCTGTTTGCGACCTGATCGAATTCCAGCCCGCGTCGGACGACGTGCCTCAGCCCGCTCTCAAAAGCAGCGGTCCCGTAGGCTTGCGCGGCCACCCGATCGGCCAGAATTTCCTGAAGCCGAGTGGCGCCGTGACTGATGCGGCGAAAGATAAAATTATAAATGCGGAGAAAGTGAAACGCCACGTTGAGGGTGGTGGCCTGGCCGGCCGCGTACATCGCGCGGTAAAATTTGAACATGTCGCTGCGTACCCGCAGAGCGACGTCGCCGCCGGCGGTGTCGCGGTGAGAAAAATGACCGTACTCATGGGCGAGCACGCTGCGGAAGCTGTCCTGTTTGAATCCATTGAGGACGCCCGTACCCAGAAGGAGAATACGTTTTCCCTGGTCGCGAATTTTCTCCCGCCAGTTTCCGCGTTCATACACCGCCACCTCACAGCCGGGGGTGAGACGGATTTCATCGACCGGGCGCGTCCCCATTTCCCGAGCGACGTCCTCCACCATTTGCCAGAGCCCGGCGGCCTCATCGCGCGGGAGCAGGCGTCCGGGCTCGGTCGCATCTGATTTGATGAAGAAAGATTTTATCATCGCCGCCACGGTGACAAAGGCGCCGATGGCTAATATTATGGTGAGTTTTATCGGCACCCAACCAATGGCGAGAAAGCCGTAGATAATTCCTCCGCAGATCCCCAGGACCATAACCAAGACGATGGGCAGCGAAATATAATAATACACGCCGGCGAAGGTCAGCAGTACTTTATATACGCTGCGGAGCTTCCGTTCTCCCGAATTGAGGGGCAGATTGGGATCGGCGCGCTCGGCCGACCGCAGGGTGAGTTTGGACAAAATCATACCGAGTCCGAAAAGCAGTCCGAGCCCCGCGACCCAGCCGCCCACCACCAGCGCGAGTCCTAGGGCCCATTCCCAGCCGACGGCTTTGTCATGGACCCCGGCATCGAGAAACTGCTGCACGGCGCTTTTGGACAAACCCAGGGCCTCGGCTTTTTTGATCTCCCGTTCGGCCCGAATCCAATGTTCGTCGAAGGCTTCGACAATTGCGCCGAAATAATGGGTCGATAGATCGTCCGGAAAATCGCGGCGCAGCAATCGGACCGCGTCGCGAAACACCAGCTCGTCCTGCAGGTTGAGCGCGAGCTCGGCCGTCGCTCCTAAATTGGAAACCTCATTGCCATCGGGGAGCGAGCGGGCCTCGGCGAGAAGGCGGATCGCTTCTTTTTTCTCTTCGCGTGTGCGCGTGCCCTCTTTGCCAAAACCTAGGCTCGTCGCCAAAGTATAAAGATTCGCGGCGGAGCGTTTGATGGCCACGGCTTTTCGGCACCATTCAATCCCTTCGCGCCGTTCATCCGTTTCCGCCAGAAAAGCCCCGAGGCGGCGGAGCGCGGGATCGAAGGTAGGCGCGGCTTTTACCACCTTTCGGTAAAGTTCGATCGCCTTGGCCGCGTCATTCTGGTCCCCGGCCACGGTCGCAGCGTGAAAGTCAGCAACTAACTCCGGGTGCTCCCGCCCGAGATCCTGTTCGATCCGTGCTTCGTGTTGCGGGTCGCGCGTCGGACCAGCCCCGAACGACACGCACGCCAGCAGACAACTTAGCGCCGCCACCCACCAAAGACCGCCCCCAAATAATTTCATATAAGAAGAGACGCAGTCTGTACAACCGGACCGCCGTAACTCAATCTTTTTGGGACGAAAAATTGATATTATTAAATTCTTTAGACAGGAGACGCTTTTCAGGGGTGCCGAGGGCAGAGGATGAAGGTGGCACGGCGCCTCGGCGCAAATAGAAGTGTCCAGGGGCATTGTGCCGGTTCTCGTCGCCTGCTCTCCTCCTTTTCCGCTGTAGGTGGGGTGCCCTCACCCCGCGACGGCAAAGCCGCCTCCGAATGACCATGTCTACGCGGGGTGAGGGCACCCCACCTACAGTCCGATCAGAACCACCGATCGAAGGACGCAGGCGCTTCATTTCCTCCACCTCGGCCGAGTTCTTTTCTTCGCCAGTCGAGGGACTTGCCAAGCGAAGGGGCATATGATCTTTCGTCCTGAATCGCTGGGACGCCCCTTCTGCCCTCGGCCTGCAGCAGTGTAGAGTGAAAGTCACCGACGTGGTTCGCCATGGTCGGCGCTGTGCCCCGGTCGAGAGAAGAGGGGACATCTCTGCCGTCCTTTACGCCGACTTTTTCATGCCTTCCCGTTCCCGCTCTCTCGCTTCCGTTCTCCTGTTGTTCGCTGCCGTATGGCTGGGAGGCATCAGCGCCCTGCACTATATCCTGAATCTTCATACCGCGGAGAACAAATTCGCCAAGGTCGCGAAGAAGGATAAATTTCGCATTGGGTTCCTCCCGGTCACCTGTCACCTGACCTGCCCGGTCAGCGACTTCATCAATCAGAAGATGACGGGAGATAATATTTTTGAGCCGATTCGTTTCAGCAGTTGGCCGGAATTGAAGGAGGCGTATCTCTCCGGACAAACCCCTGCGACATTCATCCTCGCGCCGATGGCGATGGCGCTGCGCGAGCAGGGTGTGCCAATTAAAATCGTCTATCTCGGGCACCGCGATGGCAGCGCGGTTATGGTCCACAAGGACTCGAATATTCACCGCATGGAAGACTTGCGTGGGAAACGCGTGGCCGTGCCCAATCGTTTCTCTAATCAACGCCTTTTGATTTTCCGCGCGCTGCGGCAGGCGGGAATGACGATCAATGATATTGAGCTGGTCGAGATGCCGCCGCCCGATATGCCGGCTGCGCTCTATGCCAAAGCGGTGGATGCTATTTCCAGTGGAGAACCCTTCATGGGGCAGACGGAACTGGACGGTTATGGGCGAGTGCTGTGGTTAACCAAGGATGTGTGGCCCAATTTCATCTCGTGCGTCTTGGCGGTGCATGAAGATATGATCAAAACCCGCCCCGAAGTCGTTCAACAACTGGTCGACGGAATTGCGCAGAGCGGGAAGTGGCTGGATCAGTCGATGGACCATCGCATGCAGGCCTCGCAGTTCGTGAGCAAAAACTATTATCATCAAAATCCCCGACTGCTGGAATTCGTCCTGAGCAAGCCGCCGGACCGGGTAAAGTACACCGAGCTCGAACCGCTGCGAAAGGATTTTGAAGAAATCGAGCAACTCGGGCGCGAAGCCGGTATACTCAAAGGCACGGCTCACTTCGACGACTATGTCGATCCCTCCTTCGCTCGCAAAACCACGCATCTGCGCGCGTTCGCCTGGGAGGAAAAACCATGAGCGTCGTGCCCGCGGAAAAGAAAACGACGGCGATTCGTCCGACACCGCCCAAAAAAGCAAACCCGCGTGGAGCGTTGGGGGTTTATCTTCGTCCCGCGCTCGTCGGTCTGATTTTTCTCCTGAGTTGGGATGTAGGGGTGCGGTGGATGCACAGCGATATTTTTCCCACTCCGTTCGATGTGGTCAAAGGCGTCTGGGAGTTGGCCCAGGCCGGCTTGTTATTAAAATATATTGTGGCGTCGCTGTTTCGGGTCTCGATCGGGTTCGCTCTCGCCACCTTGGTCGGGGTGCCGCTCGGTCTGGTATTGGGTTGGTCGATACCGGCCTTTCAAGCCTTCAATCCGCTCATTCAAATCTTTCGCCCCATTTCGCCGATCGCCTGGATTCCGCTCGCCATTCTCTGGTTCGGAATCTCCGACGCGGCCCCGATTTTTCTTATCTTTCTGGCCAGCGTCTTTCCCATCGCGGTCTCGACCATTTCGGCCGTTCGAAACATGCAGCCGGTCTACTTGCGGGCAGCGCGGAATTTCGAATTGAGCCGAGCCGAACTGTTTCGGCGGGTAATTTTTCCGGCCTGCCTACCCCAAATCATCACCGGCTTGCGCATCTCCCTTGGCATCGCCTGGCTCGTGGTGGTAGCGGCCGAGATGATTGCGGTGAACAGTGGGCTGGGTTACCTGATTATTGACGCGCGCAATGCCGGTAAACGTTACGACCTTGTGGTGGCGGGGATGGCGATGATCGGCTTGATTGGACTCGGCCTCGACCTGCTGGTCCGCCGCTTGGAACACTTTGACGAAGTTCGCTGGATGTACGCTCACCGCCGATGACCCGACCGATTATCTCTATTCGCAACGTCGGCATGACTTATCCCTTCAAAGGAAAGGGTCAGCCGCTCACCGTGCTCGAAAATGTTTCGGCCGAGATCGCGGCCGGTGAATTCGTTTGTATCGTCGGCCCGAGCGGATGCGGAAAATCGACCTTACTCAATATAGTCGGCGGCTTTATCTTTCCGGATTCCGGAGAAGTTTTGGTCGAAGGTGAACGGGTGACCGGGCCCGACCGCCGACGCATCTTTGTCTTTCAAGAGAACGGTGTTTTTCCCTGGCTCACGGTGGAAGACAACATCGGCTTCGGCCTGCGCCGCCGGGCTGCGGACGAGCGCGAGAAAATTGTCCATCACTATATCGCAATGGTCGGCCTGACCGGTTTCGAACAGGCCTATCCTCACGAGCTTTCGGGCGGGATGCGGCAACGGGTGGAGATCGCCCGCGCCCTCTCGGCCAATCCGGATATTATCTATATGGACGAGCCATTCGGTGCGCTGGACTTCATCAGTCGTCTCAAAATGCGCGGCGATCTGGTCCGGATCTGGAATGCGGAGAAGAAGACCATCCTCTTTGTCACGCACGATATCGAGGAAGCCGTCCAATTGGCCGACCGCGTCATCGTGATGAGCACACGGCCGGCTACGATCAAAGAGGACATTCGGATCGATCTCCCGCGCCCGCGCGACCTGGATTCCCGCGGGTATTTGGAATTACGCGACCGTATTTTCCACGCGATGGGCATGAGCTTGCGCATCGGCGAGGAAGAATCGCCTCGCCTCGGCACGGCGGCGGTTTAGGCGGGAAAGTATACAAGCGAGAACGTCTGGCGGTGAAAAAGTGCTTCTGTGAGCGCCCCTGCCGCACGTGTATCCGGTTAACGGATCAAAGGGAGGGCAAGCGCGTCCCCGCCGAGCCGGTTTATCACCTCAGCGTCCCAGACGTTTTCATCAGAGCAGCGCGATTGTCTCTGCTCAAACTTCCTCCGCCACCGGGACGGCCGGCGGCGTCGCCACCGCGGCACTACGCGAGGCGCGTCTGGCCTTGACCACGTGCTGGCAGCCGAAAAGCAGGGGGAAAAGACGCGTGCCGCCGTGAACCACTTTCTCCTTCATTTTTTGAGGCATCCGGTTCCAGGGAAAAATATCGTAATCGGGTGTATACAAACCGGAGCTGTGCCGAAATTCGACGATTTCCAGACCGAGACGGGTCAGCAGCTGCTCCAGGGTCCTGCGGGTAAACCAGCGCAGGTGGGTCGCATCGCGGATACCGGAAGGCATGTAGTTGAAATTCCCCCACACGAGCTGCCACCGCACCGTCCAGTGCGCGACATTGGGCACGGAGATGAGGAGGTAGCCGCCGGGCCGCAGTCCCGTGAGCGCCAGGGCAAGCATGGACGCGGGATCGGGCAGGTGCTCGAGAACATCGGCAAACATGATCACGTCAAACGAGCCATGCTGGGCAAAGTAGTCGGCGGTCAAATACCCACAGCTTACGTCGAATCCACGGGCGCGAGCGGCGGCCGCGCGATCGGGATCGGGCTCGATGCCGTGAACCTCATTATTTTTCCCGTGATTGGCCATCACCGTGGCGGGCCCGCAACCGCAACCCACATCGAGAACGCGAACGCCAGAGGGCATCAACCCCTGTAATATAACGTGTGCTTCCCACGGATCGTCCGAGATGCCACTATAACGAAGCGGATCGAGCGCGGTTGCGGTCAGACCAGAGCCGTGCGCGTCTGGGGAATTCATAAGAAGGAAGCCGCCGGCGGATTTGATCCACCTCAGACGCAGGCCGACCGCCCCTCGTGTATTTAGTTCCCTCGGTTGGGAATAATCGGTTGCTCTTCGATCGTGGAGCCGCCGGCACAAAATACAGCAACAGATAGATATTATTTATCGATTCGCACCGCCAAGCGGGCCGTTATCGCCGTCCGGTGGACCCAGGGATATAAAATCGAAGGGTTGGCCTCAGGTGAATATAGACCGTGGTATTATTATAAACAGCGACCTGGGCCTTTGCTGAGTCGAAACCCATCCATAACCGATCGAGCCCGGCTCTATCGCTTCACGGAGAAAATACCCCTGGGTCGCCTTCAGTGAAACGGCTCTTGGCTCGTCGACTTATCCTGTGCGGAGGCTTGCTAGCGGGGAAGGAGCGAAGCTACTTCTGCTGCTCGTATGTCGCGAAGATCAAAGGAGACTGCGCACGTGGTTTTTGCCGTTCTGAAAGCGGTGCTTATCGTTTTAGTCGCGGCGGGGCTGCGCATATCCTTGAATCCGTTGTTGGGCGCGGACTCGCCCTTCATGTTCTTTTTTCCCGCCATCCTCGTCGCCACGTGGCTCTGGGGGCGGGGCCCGGGCTTGGTCAGCGTGGGTGTGAGCGCGATCTGCGTAGCTTATTTCTGGCTCTCCGCGCGGGGCCCGCTGGGGCTGAATTCGACCGCCGAGATGATACACCTCGGGTTATTTTGTGCGGTGGCCGCTGGCCTCAGCACCTTCGTCTATCGGCTGTCGATTGTCACCGCTCAGCTCTCTATAAGCGAACAGCGATACAAGTCGCTGGTGCGTTCCACTGGAGGATTCGTTTGGATAACCGATGCGGCGGGTGTATCGAAGATGAAGCCGGATCAATGGGAGGAAGTGACGGGACGTAAAAGCTACAAACAAGGCGATTGGGCTGCGATGATCGATCCGGAGGATCTAAAAGCAGTGAAGGCGCGTTTCATCGCGGCGGCGGCGCAGAAGCAAAGTTATCGGGCTGAGTTCAAGATGCTTTCCAAAGAGGGACCGTATCATTGGTTCACCACCCGTGCCGTGCCTATCTTGGACAAAAAGGGAGAGGTCCTGGAATGGGTCGGAGTGACCTATGATATTCACGCCGCGAAAATGGCGGAGGCCGCAGTGAAGGAAAACGAACGCCGCCTTCGGCTCGCGATCGAGTTGGCGGGATTGACCGTTTATGATTGGGAACCGATCACCGGTGCCCTGCAATGGGACCGCCGTTTGAAAGCGATCTGGGGACTGCCAGAAAACGCCCCGATCGATATGACGGTTTTCCGGGCCGGCGTTCATCCCGAGGATTTGCCGCTGGTGGAGCAGCGGATGCGGCACGCCACCGATCCGAATCTCGACGGAATTTACGACGCGGAATTCCGGGTCATTGGGATCGAGGACAAAGTTCAGCGCTGGGTAGCCGCACGCGGCCAGACGACCTTCGTCGCGGGGAAACCCGCGTCGTATGTCGGCGCCGTTCTGGATATCACCGAGCGCAAGCGGGCGGAGGAAAAACTGGAGACTGCGGTGGCCGAGCGGACGGCGGAGTTGCGCGCCACCATCGCCGATTTGGAGGCCTTTTCTTATAGTATTTCTCACGATCTCCGCGGGCCCTTGCGGGTGATGCAAAGTTTTGCTCAGGCCTTGGCTGAGGATTGCGGTGAGAGCCTGAGCTCAATCGGAAAAGACTATATCCGGCGTATCGTTTCGGCGGCGGAGCGGATGGACCGTATCATCCAGGAAGTCTTGGTGTATAGTCGAATCGCGAGAACTGAACTGCCGCTCGAACGCATCGCCCTCAAGGAATTCATTTCGAGTTTACTGGACGGGTATCCAGCTTTCCACGACGCCGAGGCCGACATTTCTCTCCCGGAGGAATTGCCGACGGTTTGGGGCAATCAGGCCGCCTTGACCCAATGCCTCTCGAACCTCCTGGAAAACGCGCTCAAATTTGTCGCTCCCGGAGTGAAACCGCAGGTGAAAATTGCCGCGCGAGTGGCCGAAGGACGCGCCTTCCTTTCGATTCGAGACAATGGCATCGGCATCCCCAAGCGCGCGCACGAGGCGATTTTTGGACTCTTTTATCGGCTCGATCAGAGCTACGAGGGAACCGGCATAGGCCTCGCGATTGTGCGGAAGGCGATCGAACGCATGGGTGGGCGAATCACGCTCGAGTCGGAGCCGGAACGCGGCAGTACCTTCACCTTGGAACTTCCGGTCGCAAATCCCCCATGACCCAACCCCTCGGCCTTATTTTGTACGCGGAAGATTCGGACGACGACGCCTTTTTAATGAAGCGCGCTTTCGCCAAAGCGAATTTCCCCGGCACGCTCGTCGTGGTGCCTCACGGGGTAAGCGCGATGGGCTATTTGGTCGGCGAGGGGAGCTACGCGAATCGGACCGAGTATCCGCTGCCGCGCCTGATTCTCCTCGATATCAAAATGCCGCACATGGGTGGGCTCGACGTGCTGAAGTGGATACGCAGCTCGGAAAAGTGGGATGAAACTCCGGTCATCATGTTGACCTCGTCGAGCCAGCCGAGCGATGTCGAGACCGCTTATAAGAACGGGGCCAATTGTTATTTGGTAAAGCCGACTAATCTCGATGCTTTTCGGGAATTGGTCGAAGGCCTGATCAAACTTTGCGCGCTGGAGCGCTACCCGATGGGGATTCTCTCCCTTCGCGGAGCAGTCCCACCGCCCTCGGGGAAAGACGTGGCGAATCGGGATGAGGCATGGCGCCGGGCACAAAAAAGTCCCGGGGACGAAAATCGCCCCGGGACCATGTAACTAAATCCTAACTACAAACCGGTTTTCGGTTCAACGGCCGAGGTTTAGTTCGAGCCGTTGATCTCGAGGTGAGACCAGGGGAAGCTGCCGACGTAGTGGATGACGTAGGCGCCATTGACCTTGGGCGGCATGGCATTCGACCAACGGTTGGTAAACGCGACGCCATTGATCTCGACCAACTGCATATTCCAAGAGTTGACGAAGTTGATCGTGCCCGTGGTGGTGTAGCAGAACTCGCCCGTTCCGTCCTTGGCAAAGGACAGGGTGATCGGAGTCGGAGTGGCGCAGCCGCCGCTGCTACCGCCTGTAACCGTGATAACGGAGGTAGCGGTGAAGCCGCCGTCGACCGTGCGCACCGTGATGGTGGCCGTGCCGGCCGCGACGCCAGTGACGACGCCAGAGGCGCTCACGCTCGCGACCGCGGGATTGCTCGAAGCCCAGGTCACTGCCTTATTGGCCGCGTTGGCGGGAGCGACGGTGGCAGTCAAGGTCTGCGTAGCGCCAACTTGGATACTGGCGGTCGCCGGAGCGACCGTGATCCCGGTCACCTGGGGACCGCCGAGCGTCGTGACGGTGACAACCGACGTGGCGGTAAAGCCACCGTCGACCGTGCGGGCCGTGATGGTGGACATTCCGGCGCCGACACCGACGACAAAGCCTGCGGCATTGACCGTGGCAGCGGCGGTGTTGCTCGAAGTCCAGGTCACGGCTTTGTTGCTCGCATTCGCGGGAGCGACGGTGGCGGTCAGCGTGGTCGCACTACCCATCGCAATCAAAACGGTGGCCGGAGCGACCGTGACACCCGTGACACGAACCGTGCCCGGCATGACGGTCACGACTGAGCTGGCGGTGAAGCCACCATCTGTCGTGCGGACCGTGATCGTCGCCGTACCTGCCGCGACGCCCGTGACCACGCCTGCGGCATTGACCGTGGCAGCAGCGGTGTTGTTAGACGTCCAGGTGACGCTCTTGTTGCCGGCATTGGCCGGAGCGACCGTGGCGGTGAGGGCGACCGTGTTACCGGCGACGACCGACGCGGTCGGCGGAGTGACGGTGACACCAGTGACCGCAATAGGTAGGCTTGTCACCAATACAGACGAGGTGGCAGTGAAGCCGCCATCGGCGGTGGTGACAGTGATGACGGCGGAACCAGCCGCCACACCGGTGACCACGCCCGCGGAGTTGACCGTGGCGATAGCCGGACTGCTCGAGGTCCAGGTGACCGCTTTATTCGCCGCTGTCGCTGGAGCGACCGTGGCGGTGAGGGCGACCGTACTGCCGGCAGCGACCGAGGTGGAGACGGGACTGACGGTCACACCGGTGACCTTGCCGCCACCACCCACGGTGCCGAAGAACCGACCGAATTCCGCATTGGCCAGAGCGATATCGGCTTGAGCCCAGAAGCGGTGATAGGTCTTGCGGAAGGGCACGCCGGAGCTGATCGCCGCTTGGACGGCAGGGAAGTCCGGATCCTTGAGATATTTGCTGCGCAGATCGATGAACCTAGCGCCGGGAATGATCTTGTCGCCATTAGGCATCACGCCCGAGAAGAAGGACGGCACGAAAACGGTGTCGAAGAAACGGGTGAAGTCTTTGCGATCTTCCGGAGTGGCCACGCCTTTGCCGGTTGGCTCAAAGAACTTGGTCCACATGCGATCGAGAATCTGCTGAGCCAAGTCGCGGGAAGCTGTATCCAAAGTTCCAAACTTCTGCGTCGCTGCCGCGTAGTAGGTCAGCGCTTTGGCCGTGGCCGCAGCGGTGCCCAAGTCTTGTCCAGAGCTGACGACGGTGACGTGCAGGTTGGTATTCGGGACCGGGGCCGCGGGGTTCCACGTGTTGGGCGCGCCGCTCCAGCCGATTTCCGAAGGAACTTCGAACGAGCCGTCGGGGAGGAGATGAACCACGGTTTTCACCCATGCGATCCACTTATCCAATACAGGCTTAATCTTGGCATCACCGGTGATATAATAATACTCCGCGACGCGTTCCATCGACCACGCTTGGAAGCCATACCAGGTGTTGCTGCCTGGATCGTGATAGACGGGATTCTCTTGGTAAGCCATGCCATGGAAGGTGGGCGTACCGACGGGGTAGGGATCATAGCGGCCATTCAAGCTGTTGGTCGCACCGCCAGCGATCGCGCCTTCTGCGGATTGCAACCATTGATAGAACTCGAGCTGGCGGGTTAAGCTTTGACCCCAGTCGCGAGGACCATTGGCCGAAATCGCTTTCAACTCGGGCGAGGTGCTGAGCGCGAAAGCGGAGACCGGGTTTTGGTAGCCGAAGTGAGCATGGCTGGAGCCGATGCGCCAAGCCCAGCCGGCCTTCGTGAGCGGACCGCCCCAAGCGTAGTACCAAGAGAGGAGATAGTGAGCGCTGCTGTAGCCGGTGCCCGCTCCTCCGCTCACGCTTTGAGAGCCGATAGTCTTGAAGTATTTGTCGAACAGGGCGAGACGACCGAAGTCGCCCATCTTGCTCGCCTTCGCGACCGGAAGGGTGGTCGCCGGATTGAGACCTTGTTCCTTGGCGAATTGGACACCCCAATAAATCGCCTGCACCGCACGCGCGTCGGCGTCGGGAGCGTTGGTGTATTTCCACTGCTGAGACGGTGCGCTGGTTTCTTTGGTGAACAGAGTCAGGAAGCCGCCGGCAGCGCCGCTGCCCCATTTGAAGTTTTCCCAGCAAGGCTGTGGAATGGTTTCCCACACGGATTCCTGTTCGCCGCGTTGGAAGGTGTTCATGTACGAGGGCGTGCTGACTCCGTCGCCCTTGTTGCCGAAACCGTAGAAATTATCGCAGTCGAA
>Ga0070717_10000434_pt1 | contig 26649 bp, 20 predicted proteins | sample LARL113metaG_FD_71366 | JGI IMG/M metagenome (GOLD analysis project Ga0070717, IMG submission 71366) | Corn, switchgrass and miscanthus rhizosphere microbial communities from Kellogg Biological Station, Michigan, USA - LAR L11-3 metaG | ecosystem: Host-associated > Plants > Roots > Rhizosphere ...
TGAAGGATCGAAGCGATCGAGCAGCCCACGCTTTCTAGAAATGCTCGTAATGAGCGCTACAGCGGCATATTCCCATGCTTTTTGGGCGGGTTTTTGTCGCGCTTGGTTTCGAGCATCTCGAGCGCCTGGATCAGCTTCCTGCGCGTGTCTCGCGGTTGGATGACCGCGTCTACGTACCCGCGCTCGGCTGCGACATAGGGATTGGCAAAGCGCTCGCGGAATTCTTCTATTTTTTGAGTGCGAAGTTCGTCGCGGTTTTTCGCGCGGTCAAGTTCGCGCTTATACACGATGTCGACTGCGCCTTCCGGGCCCATGACCGCGATCTCCGCCGTTGGCCATGCATAGTTCACGTCAGTGCGGATGTGCTTGGACGCCATCACGCAATACGCGCCCCCGTAAGCCTTGCGCGTAATCACGGTCAGCTTGGGCACAGTGGCTTCAGCGTAGGCAAACAGCAGCTTGGCGCCATGCCGGATGATTCCGCCATATTCCTGAGTTGTGCCGGGAAGAAATCCGGGAACGTCCTCGAACGTAATCAGCGGAATATTGAAGCAATCGCAGAAGCGCACGAATCGGGCGCCCTTCACTGATGCATTGATATCGAGCGTACCCGCCAGAAATGCCGGTTGGTTGGCGACAATTCCCACGGAGCGTCCGTTCATGCGCGCGAATCCCACGACAATGTTTTTCGCGTAATGCTCGTGCACTTCAAAGAAGTATCCGTCGTCGATGACCGCCCGGATCACGTCCTTGATGTCATAGGGCAGATTCGATTGCGCTGGGACGATCGTGTCGAGAGCAACATCGGCGCGGTCGATCGGGTCAGCACAGGGCTTCCGTGGTGGATCGTCGAGATTGTTCGACGGAATAAAGCTGAGCAATTCGCGCAGCATGGAGAGGCACTCGGCATCATCATGGGCCAGAAAGTGCGCGACACCAGAGGTCTCGTTGTGCGTCTGCGCGCCGCCGAGTTGTTCCTTGGTCACCTCTTCGTGCATTACCGTCTTAATTACATCCGGACCAGTGATGAACATATAAGACGTGTTGTTGACCATGACAATGAAGTCAGTGATTGCCGGCGAGTACACGGCGCCACCGGCGCACGGTCCCATGATTGCCGAGAGCTGCGGCACCACGCCGCTGTAAAGCGTGTTGCGCAGGAAGATATCCGCGTAGCCGGCAAGCGAGACAACGCCCTCCTGAATGCGCGCGCCGCCGGAATCGTTTAACCCAATCATGGGCGCACCGACCTTCGCCGCCATTTCCATGAGCTTAACGATCTTGGCCGCATTCGTCTCAGAGAGCGACCCGCCGAAGACGGTGAAATCCTGAGCGAAGACGAAAACTAGCCGGCCATCAATGCGCCCATATCCGGTGATGAACCCATCACCGTAATACTTCTGCTCGGCCATTCCAAAATCATTGGCACGATGAGTAACCAGACGGTCGGTTTCCTCGAAGGTGGCTTCATCGAGAAGAAAGTCGATTCGCTCGCGGGCCGACATTTTGCCTGCTTTATGCTGGCGCTCTCGGCGTTCTTTCCCGCCACCTTCTTGGGCCAGTTGGTCGCGGCGCTTCATCTCCTGCAGCTTTTGCTCAAGGTTCATGGGAGGGGATTATAAAGCGTCGTTGGCCGTTGGTCGTTCGTCTTTGGCGAAGCAACTTTCTCGCGCGGGAAATTATGATCAGCCGGCAAAAACTAGATCGTGCCCTCTTTTCCGCGCAATCGTACGTATACCAGTGCGAAATCTGCACCCTTGTCCTGCGGATCGATGGACACGATGTGCTGATTACTTTCCGTACCAGCCTTCAGTTCGATGGTTTTGCCGTTGTCGTCGCCTTCACATTTCAACTGCTCGGAATCGGAATCGTGCTTATGCGAAGTGTGCCCGTAAGTATGGTTCTTACTAGAGGTGTGACATTCAAGAACGGTGCCGAACTGCTTCAGCTTGTCTTTGTAAAAGGCGATCACTTTGCTGGGGGCGTCCTTGGTTTGATATTCAATTGCCACCACCTTCACCCCGAACGCCGACGTGGAAATATCTACGTTGGCAGATTTTTCGTCATCGGAGTCAGAGTCGCTCTTTTGTTTCGGTTGCGCGCCGGGATAAATCGGCAGGCCGGTGTCGCGCACATCCGCGCCTTTCTTCACGTGGATTCCGCCAAAAGGAGTATCAATGTCCACGTTCTTGTCTTCGCCATTGTCGCTCTTTTTCACGTTGACGCTGCACCCGCTGAGCAAGAAGAAAACGGCGGTGAGCATACAGACCTTAGAAAGTTGAAACTGGTGACGCATAGTTCCTCCAATTGCCTGCACGCCTATTTGCGAACTATTTTGCGTGCCAACTCGGTAGTACCCGTTCCCCGGGCCGCGATTCCCGGAATTGTGACCGGGAGACGGCCGTGAATTTCGATCTCACCAAAAAGCGCCTTGGCAGCACTGATTTCTGAAACCGGCGCGGCTGAAAAAGTACAGAGATAATTCTGCACCTCAGGAAAATCTTTCGCGAGATAAGGATTACCTACCGCCACGACCACGGTCTTTTGCGCACCGACCTTCAACATTTGTCGTAATAGTTCCGTACTCGAGTCCGGCAAAGACACCGAATTCCTTGCACCGCTATTAGTCTGCACAACTTTCCCAGCCGTGGGCGCTGCGTACACCGCGATCACGACTTTTTCAGCTTGCTGGACTGCGCTAAGTATATTTGGGGCCATCGCGGGTGCGAGATCTGGGTCGGTGTAAATCACATTCGCGTCTGGCGCGCGGAACCTGGTCTCGCGTTCGAGGGTCCGGCCAGCTTCGAGGCGCACGTCATCGGAGAAAATAACCAGCACCAGCCGATCGCGTACCTCTATGGCATTTTGGTACGGGAGCCCGGCGGAATTTGTTCCCATCTTTTTCAGCGGCAACACTGCATGGTTCTGCCGCACCAATGTGATGCCCGCATCCGCCATTTGTTGTCCATCAGCAATGTGCTCCGGGGCCCCGACCGTCCGATCCAATGCTGAAATATCGACCAGCCTGGCCTTGTGCAATCCGAGAGAAGCTTTACTCTTAAGAATTTTCAATACCGAGTCATCCAGTCGTGATTCAGGAATCTCGCCGCTGCGCACGGCGGCCACCACGGCGCGGACGGCGGCATCGAGATCAGGCGGGATCAATAGCATGTCGTTGCCGGCCTTGAATGCATCGACTGCCTCCCGGCCAACGTTGTTGGAATAAAGGCGTGTGAGCGCCCCCATGTCGAGCGCGTCAGTAATGACGAGTCCCTGAAAATGAAGTTGCTGTTTCAGCAAGTCGCTGACGATAGTCGGCGAAACACTGGCGACTGCATTGGGATTGGGATCGAGAGCTGGCACGGTGACGTGCGCGATCATGATCGAATCCACGCCTGACTCGATGGCTTTGCGGAACGGAGGCAACTCTACCGCATCCAGGCGCGCGCGATTGCCGGTGACTTGCGCGACCCCCAGATGCGAGTCGGTTGCGGTGTCGCCGTGGCCGGGAAAATGCTTGGCGGTGACCATCATTCCGGCAGAGTGCGCGCCAAGGATATAGGCGGAGACGAAATCGCCGACCTGCTGTGGGTCTTCGCCGAATGAACGCGTATTGATGATGGGATTATCGGGATTGGAGTTGACATCTGCCACTGGGAAAAAATTCCAATGCACACCAATGGCGCGCGCCTCCTCGCCGGTGATCCGGCCGAAATCTTCTGCGAATTGCGGGTGTCCAGTGGCGCCAATGGCCATCGCGTTGGGGAAGCCGGTGGCTCCGTGCAGGCGGTTACTCACGCCCAGTTCGAAATCGGCAGCGATCAGGAGAGGAAGCTTGGAGTCGCTTTGCAGCCGGTTTAGAAGTTCAGCGGCCTCATACGGCTGGTTTTTGTAAAGGAACGGCGGCTCATAGCGCACCGTCATGGCAAACGACCCCACGTGATATTTGTTCATGGTGTCGCGAAGCTGGAGATACGCCGGGCTGTTCACATTCAGAAATTCGGCCCGCGTCCAAATCATGAACAGTTGGCCGACTTTTTCTTCGACCGACATTTTGCGCAGAGTCTTCTCCGCCCATTTTTTGCCGTCGTGGTCGAGACGAACTGGCAGCGGTTGGTATTTCGTTTTAGCCGAAGCCGAAATTGCAACGAATGAGAGTGCGAGAAAAAACAATGCGCCGCCGGCCGTTGATCTGGTCATTGATTGGGTCATCGATCGGATCACCGTGAAGGAAGATATCACGGCGTGGGCTGAAGATTGTTTCTGATTACGTCAACTGCTTGCGCTATTACTTCGGCATCGTCGCCGAATCCATGGATCCAGGTCACCTGCGGCTCGCGGCGAAACCAGGTCATCTGGCGCTTGGCGTAATTGCGGTGGGCCTGCTGCACCGCATGAATCGCAGTTTCGTGATCGAGTTTTCCCCTGAGCAGTTGCACGGTCTGCTTGTAGCCGATGGAAGTTAGTGGCCGAGCCGCCACGCCATATTTTTTTAGGATTTGTTCGGTCTCTTCGACCAAGCCGGAGTCAAACATCCGCAGAACGCGCTGATTAATGCGCTGGTACAGTTGCGCGCGGTCGGGATCGAGTCCGAGGCGCAGGATGTCGAAGCCGGTAAGCGCATTGCGTCCGGACTTCCATTGCTGGCTCATGGGCTGTTTTGCGGCAAAGCAAACTTCGATAGCGCGAATGAGTTTGGGAACATCGTTCTTGTGGATCCTAGCGGCGGCGTTGGGATCTGTCCGATGAAGTATGCGATGCAGATAACGCGGGCCTTTTTCGTGCGCTTTTTCACGTAGTCTTTCGCGCAGTTCTTCGGAACGCTGCGGGCCGGGGAACAAGCCCTCGAGCAAAGCCCGTAAGTAGAGACCCGTACCGCCGACAACGATCGGCAGTGTGCCGCGATTCTGAATCTCTCGCAAAGTTTCCCTGGCGCTGCGCGCATATTCGCCGGCAGTGGTGTACGCGCTTGGATCGATCACATCAAATAAATGATGCGGGGCGCGGCGTTGTTCCTCCGGGGTCGGCTTCGCGGTTCCGATGCGAAACTCGCGATACATCGCAACCGAATCGCAGTTCACGATTTCACCACGAAAACGGGTTGCGAGTTCCAGCGAAAGAGCGGTTTTGCCGCTGGCCGTAGGGCCAAGGAGTACAACCAGCAGGGGATCACGAGGCAATTTAGCGCGTGCTCCAATGGATGTTATGCCAGTAGCGCGTGATGGTGATGGCGAGAATAAGAATGACGATTACGATGAGACCGATGTTCTCCAGCCATTTGTGTGGCGCGGGAGATTTGCCAGTCGTTCCCCGCTTTGTGTCGGGTATTGAACCTGAGCTTGAGCCTGAGCCTGGTCTGGCCACGGCGATATTGTAAGGCATGTATCCAGAGCGTCCATGCTCCCGAGACAATGCGGTCGAGCTAAAGGTCGCGAGTCGATTGGTCGATATAAGATTTGTCGATCTAAGGCGTGAACGTGGACCCGAAACACGCATCCCCGAAAATGGCGGCCAACAGCCCGAGTTCCGTGCGATTGGCGATCGTACTTTATGACCAATTGATCAAAGACATTTCGCGCGCCGAGGATGCGTTTGCTCACTGCCCTCAACAATGTGCAACCGAGATTGATCACGCGCTTGCTGTGATTGGCTATCTGCAAGCCAAGCGGCATCGGAGTGGGGGAAGCGATGCCGCGCGCAAGCGGGGATGCTTTTACACCATGTTGCACGAAAAATTAATGGAAGCCCAGGTACGCTCCTCGCATCGGATTCTCTCCGAGTTGCAGCAACAGCTCAGAGAAAGGCGGGAACCATGATCATGGAGAAAACCATGCCTTTATTGTCAGTCGCAACTCTCTAACCCATCCCGAGTTCATCGGCGGCTTCGAGCGGAGTACCACAGCGCGGGCAAATCACCGCTCCACAATCTCCGCAAGTCAGCGGTTCGGATATCTCGGCGGCACACTTAGGGCAATAAAGCTCTGCCTTCGGAGTCGTCTCGCTGTTTTGTGGCGCAGGCATCAGGTGCAATGTAGCATGGTTAAGCCCGCATTGGCGCCGAGTCGAGTAGATCAAGGAATCGTAACTTCTTTTCCGCCGGAAGAAACGAAGCTTCGAACGAATTTCGCGCCAGCTCGCGCAGATGCTCGTCGGTAAAGGCAAATTCGGACTGCGCCAGTTCGTATTCACGCGTGAGCGAGGTGCCGAACATCGCTGGATCGTCGGTGTTCAAGGTCACCATGAGGCCCTGATCGAAGTAGCTACGGACAGGGTGCTCAGACATTATGGCGCAGCAGCCGGTGCGCAGATTGCTGGTCAAGCAAATCTCAACCGGTGTCTGACGCTGGGTTAATTCCTCGATCAGTTCAGTATCCACGGCAGCGGTAAGCCCATGTCCAATCCGCTCGGCGCCTAAATTCAACGCTCCCCAAATCGATTCCGGCCCAGCGCTTTCGCCGGCATGGGCCGTAAGCCTGAGGCCTTGGTCGGCAGCATACGCATACTGCTCGCGAAAGAGTTCGGGCGGGGCTTTCTGCTCGTCACCGCCAATGCCGATGCCGATCACATTTCTATCGCGATACTTTGCTGCCAGCTCGAAGACATCCTGCGCCGAGCCCGGCCCGAACTGACGGACGGCGTCGAATATCCAGAGCAATGAAATGCCGAAGTCCCGCTCTCCGCGTTCCCTTCCGCGCTCTAAGCCCTCGAAGATGGCCTCAAAGTCCTGCTTCCGCCACAAGCATACCCCCACGGAAACATAAACCTCGGCGTGCAACACGTTCTCGGCTTTGAGCTGTTCCATCAAGCGATAAGCGATGAGCTCGTAATCGTTGGGAGATTGCAGGTCTTCCGTGAGCGTCTTGAAGGCCATCAGGAATCCGGCAAAGTCTTTGCACCGATAAAGCGTCTCCGCGTCCCCCAGCGTGCTCTGCTTGTCGTGTCTGCGCCGCAGTTCGACCAGCGTTTGCGGAGTGACGGAGCCCTCGAGGTGCAGGTGCAACTCAGCTTTGGGAAGAGAGCGGATAAAAGCGGAAGGCATCAGTTCAGATTGTAGATTTTAGATTGCGAGTTGGCGAGGCGGCTTCAGAATTCAGAAGTTAGAAGTCAGAATGTAGAAGTCAGAAGGAATGCGGAAGTCAGATTGCAGATTTCAGATTCAAAATCGAGATCTTACTTCTATATTCTGCCTTCTAACTTCTGACTTCCACCATCTGAAATCTGCAATCTAAAATCTGCAATCTGGAATTCTTACTTCGCTCTTGCGAACTCGCTGTGTTTGCGGCTGTAGAAGCGATAGATACCCAGCCCGATCAGCAACCATCCGAAGAAGCGCAGCCATGTGAGGATTGGCAAGCCGCCCATCAGCAACATGCAGAAGAACACGCTTAGCACTGGCGCGATAATCCCTCCGGGAGCGCGAAACCCGCGATGGCGGCCGGGATCTCGATAGCGCAAGATAATGACTCCGAGCGAAACCAACACGAACGCAAACAACGTCCCGATATTCGACAAATCTGAGAGGGTACCGATGTCGAGAATGCCAGCTGGAATCCCGACCACCAATCCGGCAATCCAGGTCGCAGTTGAAGGAGTGCGGAACCGAGGATGCACGTGACAGAAGAGCTTCGGCAGCAAGCCATCACGCGACATTGAAAACCAAACCCGTGCCTGGCCAAGCTGAAACACCAGCAGCGAAGAAATCATCCCCATCATCGCCCCGAACAAAACACCGAGGCGCACCCAGCGCAAGCCTGCAGACCCGGTGATTTCTGTGAGATGTTTTATGCTGTTGACGACGGGCGCCGCGTCGTCTCTGACCGATTCCCAAGGGACAATTCCGGTGAGCACGATTGCAACGCCGATGTAAAGCACCGTGCAGACCACCAGGGTGGCGATGATTCCAATGGGAAGGTCACGTTGCGGATTTCGGGCTTCTTCGGCCGCAGTGGAGACAGAGTCGAACCCGATGTAGGTAAAGAAAATAATGGAACCGCCGGTCAGAATTCCAGACCACCCATTGGGCGCGAACGGATGCCATAGTTCGGGATGGATGTAATGCGCTCCGGCAATGATGAAAGCGAGGATCGCCGCGATCTTCAAGATGACCATCGTATTATTGGCTTCCGCAGACTCGCGAATGCCGCGAATCAGAACCATCGTGAGCACCATCACCACCAGGAATGCCGGAAAGTTGAAGCCAAAGTGGAATCCGGGCGTATAAAGCATTTCTCCCTGCAGCCCGGTCATCCCCGCAGGCAAGTATGCGGGAGAGATCCAACGCAGCGCAGGATGCCAACCGAACCAATCAAACATGTTGACCAGATGCTGCGCAAATCCCACGCTCACCGCCATGTTGCTGACCGCATATTCGAGGATTAGGTCCCAGCCAATGATCCATGCGATCAGCTCGCCCATGGTGGCGTACGTGTAGGTGTACGCGCTCCCCGCGATGGGGATCATTGAGGCGAGTTCCGCATAACAAAGTCCTGTGAATGCACAGACAATCGCCACCAAAACTAACGAGAGCGCCAGTGCCGGCCCGGCACCCGGTCGCCCGAGCGAAGCCGTGTGCCTGATTAGGTAATCAAGCAAGGGCGCGTTGAGGATGGATGATGTGTCGAATTTCTGACCCGCGATGGCAGTGCCGATGACAGTGAAGATTCCCGATCCAATGACCGCGCCTATGCCGAGCGCCGTCAACGAAAGCGGGCCGAGCGTTTTCTTAAGTCGCCGTTCGGGTTCTTCAGAATCGGAGATCAGCTTGTCGATGGATTTGCAGCAGAAGAGCTGGTTTTCCGAGGTACGAATTGTCTTCGAAGATGGGCCCGGCGTTGTCTGTGGCAAACGGTCGATGTCTCCTCAATGCCGGGAATCAAAATTGAGGCGGGCGCGGGCGCCCGCCTCACAGCGATTTTTAGCGCTTCGCCTGTCCGCGCGCCAGCTTCTTCACTTTGGGTTTCTTCGATCCGCGAGCGTAATCGCGGGGCTTTAATGGATGCTCGGTCTTACGCTTCTTGCGAGCAGCGCGTTTTGCTTTTTTACGTTCGTCTTTGCTTAGTGCAGTTGTATTTGCCATGAATTCCTTAATTTTATGATTGGGTAACTGAGTAATTTTGTAATTTGAAAGCCAGCTTCCCGCGACTCAGGGCTTCCTATTACCAAACTACGCAACTACCAACTTAGCTGATTTCACTTATCCCTTTTCCAGCTGGGCATACTTCTCCACTAGTTTCTTCAATCCGAAGCGAGAGAATTGTACCGTAATCTTGGCCTCTTCGCCTTCCCCTTCGCGATGATAGACGGTTCCTTCTCCATACTTAGGATGCCGAACCTTCTGACCGGGCCGAAATCCCCGCCGTCCCTTCGGTTCCTCAATCGGCACCTTAGGGACAGAAAACTTTTTTCCGCGGGAGGCAAAGAATTCGGCGATGTTGTCGATCGAGTTGTATTTGGGAGCTTGGGGCTTGCGGCCGGCCTTCGCTTTTTCGTTCCACGCAGCCGATTGATCTTCGTCTTCGTAGGCGTAGTGGGCCTCGGAAGCATGTGGCTCGGAGATTCCTATCCGGGCGCTCTTTTTGTTTGAATGGGCACCGGACTGAGTTCCGGCCCCGGTATACCGGCCCGAGCCGGACCTTGCACCCTGGTCGGACAAGAATGTCCGACCCACACGTGCGGTGCTCACATGAGATTTCCCTAACTCCTCCATCAAATCCGCCGGAATCTCGTCCAAAAATCGCGATGGCACACTCGCCTCAGGCATATCGGTCCCATAGCGCCGGCGATAAACTGCCCGCGTGAGCACCAGTTGATCCATGGCGCGCGTCATTCCGACATAGCACAATCGCCGCTCTTCTTCTATGTCGTCAGGATTCAGAAATGTTCGCGAGTGCGGGAACAGGCCTTCCTCGAGCCCGCACAGAAATACCAGAGGAAATTCCAGGCCTTTGGCCGCGTGGAGCGTCATTAACGTAATCTGGGCCCGTTCGTCATAAGCATCGGCGTCGCTGACCAGCGCGGCGTGGTCCAGAAATTGGTCGAGAGTTTCGCCACGGTCTTTTGAGTCCATGGCCGCATTGACCAGTTCGCGAATGTTTTCAATTCGCGAGTAGGCTTCGGGCGAGTCCTCTGCTTCGAGGATTTTGATGTAGCCAGTGCGGTCGATCAGGAACTTTAGGAGTTCGGCGATGTTGGCCGGGGCTCCAGGCGTGCGGAAGCCTTCGATCGCCAGGGCACTATCCTTGTCACGTTCCGGTGCATCGGCTTGCGTTTGCAGATCGGCTGCATCTGAACTGCCGGCGTGGATAAATTCTCCTCCGCCGAAATCAAAAGCTGAGGGATCGAATTCAGTTTGATCATCGGCTAAGTCCTGATTCGAGGTTTGCAGGGCATTGTCCCGCAGGACAGCCGAGGGCGGCTGTCCCCACGCGATCTGTGATGAATCAGGTGCGGAGGTCTCTTGCAACCTCTCCACATAGGTTCCCGCTGCCATCGCGCGCGCGTCTGCAATCAGATCGCGAAAGGATTTGAGCGCCTGCTGCGCTCTCGCCGGAAGCAGCCCCCGGTCGATCGATTCTCCGATGGCTCCCCACAATGACAGTCCAGTTTCGAGTGCCATCCGCTCAACGACTTCCATCGTGGTCTTTCCAATTCCACGCACCGGCGTATTGACCACGCGCAACAAAGAAACCGAATCGTCTGGATTGTGAATGACTTTCAAATAGGAGATCAGGTCTTTGATCTCAGCCCGCTCATAGAACGAGAATCCACCGACCACGTGGTACTTAAGCTGATACCGCCGCATCGCTTCCTCGAACAATCGTGATTGCGAGTTGGTCCGGTACAGCACTGCCGAGCGCGCATCTTCACCGCGTTCGGTGGCTTCCCGTACGTAGCGGGCAATTGCATCCGCCGCAAACAATGCTTCATTCTCGCCATCGGGAGCTTCGTAGTACCCGATCTTCGTCCCGCCCTGTCGCGACGTCCACAGGTTCTTACCTTTGCGCCGCACGTTATTCGCCACCACCGCCGACGCCCCTTGCAGAATATTCTGGGTCGAACGGTAGTTCTGCTCCAGGCGGATGATCTTGGCCTCAGGAAAATCTTTTTCGAATTCCAGAATGTTGCGAATGTCCGCCCCGCGCCACGAATAGATCGACTGGTCTTCATCACCCACGGCGCATACGTTGTGCCGGGTGCCCGCGAGCATTCTCATCAATTCATACTGCGGACGATTCGTGTCCTGATACTCGTCAACCAGGATGTATTGAAAGCGCCGGTTGTAGTAGTCGCGCACCTCCGGCACTGATTTCAGCAGCCTCACCGCTTCAAGCAAGAGGTCGTCAAAGTCCAGCGCATTCGCCCGCAGCAGTTCTTTGCGGTACTCCGCATAGATCTGGGCGACGCGCTCGGTTTTAGGATCAGCTGAGTTGAGATAAACCTCCTGCGGATCGAGCATGTGGTTTTTGGCCCACGAGATCTGACCCAGCACCGCTCGCGGCGTGAGCTGCTTGTCGTCAACCCCTAGTCGCTTCATGATCGATTTCGTCACCTGCTGCTGGTCAGACTCGTCGTAGATGACAAAACTTTTCGAGTGCCCGATCGGCGGCTTTCCGGGAGCCGCGGAGGGAATTCTTAGGGCCTCAATGTCCCGCCGCAAAACTCGTACGCAAAAGGAATGGAAAGTCGAGATCACCGGCTTGGCAATCGAGAGTCCCCCGACCAGCTTGTCGACTCGCTCCCCCATCTCGGCCGCAGCTTTGTTGGTGAAGGTCATCGCGAGCACCGACTCCGGCATCACCCCTGCGTTTTCGATGAGATGCGCGATGCGATAGGTGATCACGCGAGTCTTTCCGCTCCCGGCGCCGGCCAGGATGAGCACCGGCCCGTGAATGGTTTCGACGGCTTCCCGCTGCTGCGGGTTGAGTTGAGAGAGAAAAGACAATTAAGAGGACAGCTCCAGAAATTCCCTGATTAAATTTTACAGGACGCAGTGAATCTTGATCGACAATGCGGCCCAAGGTCCACTGTCCAACGTCATCTCGCGCAAACCTTCATCCGCAGTAATATCGTTCAACCCTTCGCTTAGGAGCGTTTATGAAAGCTTTTGGCGCTGCTCTGGTCAGCGTGCTTGTTCTGGGAGTGTTCTGTGTTGCTCAGGACGCGCCGTCGCCTGCAAGCGATTCGAATTCGGAGCAAAGCGTCGCCGCCGCCGCACGAGCAAACAGACAACCGAAAATCGACCCTCAAAAAGAAGCCGACATTCGTCGACTCTTGCAGGTAATGGGCGCTCAGACGACAATGGCACAAGCGATGGCCGATATGGAGACAAACATCAGGCCATTACTCATGAGGTCCCTTCCGGCTGGGGAATACCGCGATAGGCTGATCCAGCTCTTCTTTGACAAGTTTCATTCCAAAGTAGATCCCCAAGAAATGCTGGGTTTAGCTGTCCCGGTTTACGATAAATATCTGTCTGACGCCGATATCAAAACCCTGATTGAGTTTTATTCCAGCCCAGTTGGTCAGAAGATGGTCAAGGTCCTTCCGAACATAATGAGCGAATCCGGGGAGAGGGGACGACAATGGGGCGAGAGGATTGGGCGGGAATCTATGGTCGAGGTACTTCAGGAACATCCCGAGCTGCAGCAAGCCATGCAAGCGTCCAAGAAGAGCACGCTGCCCCAGTAAGCACCCAAACTGCAGGAAGGGCGATTCGGGCTCTAGCAAGCCAGCTGTTCGCGTGTGAGCTTCAGGCCGTTCAGGTTTCCTAGTACTGTCACCGCGATGCTGTCAGTCTCAAAAAACTGGTTAGCCAGCTCCTGCAACTCTTCGGCTGTGACAGCCTCGATCTTGGCGATCAACTCATCCAACCCGTAGAAGTGATCAAAATACATTTCCTGACGCGCCAAATTCGACATGCGCGCATTGGACGATTCGAGCGACAGCATCAGACTGCCTTTGAGCTGATCTTTGGAGCGGCGAAGTTCGTCCGCGGTCACCATTTCAGCCTTCAGCTTTCGGAACTCTGAAACGATGCTCTCCACAACCTTGCTCGCGGATTCGCGCGAAGTGCCGGCGTAGATCGAAAGACATCCGGTGTCGCGATACGGATTGAGATCGCTATAAATGGCGTACGCCAGCCCCTGCCTTTCGCGAATGTTCTGGAACAATCGCGAGCTCATTCCGCCACCGAGCAGCGTGTTCAGAATGTAAGAGGTATGCCGCCCTTCGTGTGTAATCGGATACGACGGTACCCCCACGCAGATTTGTACCTGCTCCAACGATTTTTTATTTCGCAGGATGATCTTGGGCACAATCTTCGGCGGCGCGCTGTGGAAGCCATTGCTTATCGGCTTCATTGCCTCGAAATGCTTGGCGACAAGTTCTACAAAGCGGTCGTGATCCAGATAACCAGCCGCTGTAATGATCATGTTGCCGGGGGAAAATCGCTGGCTGTAGAAATCAAAGACCGGACTGCGGTCGAATCGCTTCACCGTGTCGCGAGTTCCGAGTATTGGCCTGCCGAGCGGATGATCCTTCCAGAAGTTCTGGGTGAAAATTTCGTGGACGAGATAGTCGGGATTGTCTTCGTCCATCTTGATTTCTTCGAGAATCACGCCACGTTCGCGGCTGATGTCCTGGGCGTCGAACACCGGATTCAATACCAGGTCGCTGAGAACGTCCAGGGCGATGGGGACATGCTCGTTCAGCACCTTAATGCTGAAGCTGATGCACTCTTTCGCGGTGAATGCGTCCATGTTTCCGCCGATCGAATCCACTTGGCGGGCGATTTCCTCGGCCGAGCGATGCTGGGTGCCCTTGAAAACCATGTGCTCAATAAAATGAGAGATACCGTTCCATGGCAGGTCTTCGTCGCGCGAACCCGTCTTCAGCCAAATCCCGATCGAGACTGAACGAATATGCTTCATCTCCTCGGTGATGACGGTCACGCCGTTAGGCAAAACCGCGCGCTGAATATTGCGATCTTCATCCATGATGTTCTCTGCGTCTCAATTCTTACACACCGGGCGGGATTGCGCGAAATCCACCTAAACCGCTGAAAAGTAAGTAGTTAGTTCAAAAATGACCGTTTTCTGTCTCAAATCTTCTAAAATGAAGTCGCGGATCAGCTCAGGCAAGGATTTAGATGCATGAACAAAGGATCAAATACGAATCTTTTGGGGCTTGAGCTTCAGGAACTTACGCGGCTGGCGGAGGAGACAGATGAGCCCTCTTACCGCGCCAGCCAGCTTTTTCACGCCCTTTACGCCGAGCGCGCCGACTCAATAGATGACGTATCCACCTTACCGAAAGATTTCCGCTCGCGTTTGAGGTCGGAAGGATTCACGCTTCGGCTGCCCGAGATCGCCAAACAATTTGTGTCGGTGGATGGCACGGTTCGCTATCTTATTAAGCTGTCCGACGGGGAGACGGTTGAAACCGTGTGGATGCCCGAAGGCGACGAAGGCGAATCCGGCGACGGCAGTGAAGCCGGCTCAGCGGACAACGCGCGAGGCTGGAGTCGGGCAACCATCTGTATCTCCAGCCAAGTGGGATGCGCGGTGAATTGCCAGTTTTGCCTTACTGCACTTTTAGGGGTAAAGCGAAACCTGACCGCGGGCGAGATCGTCGGGCAGGTGATCGTTGTTTTGCGAGAGCAGAATGTTTCTCCGCCGCAGGACCGCGTTAATTTGGTGTTCATGGGAATGGGTGAGCCGTTCCTGAATTTCGAGAACTTTATTAAAGCGGTGCGATTGTTGGCGAAAGGCGTCGGAATTCCGGAAGCGAGGATGACGGTTTCAACCGCCGGAATCGTGCCGAGAATCTACGATCTGGGTGAGGCCACGGTGCGGCCCAAGCTGGCGATTTCGCTGAATGCCCCAAATAACGAACTGCGTACCCAACTAATGCCGATCAACAAAAAATGGGACCTCGATCATCTGATGACCGCGGCGCGCGAGTTTCCATTGCGGAATCGCGAGAAACTGACCTTTGAATATGTGCTGCTGAGAAATACCAATGATTCCGCTCAACACGCCCGGGAACTGACGGAACTGGTTCGCGGCATGAAGGTGAAAATCAACCTGATCGCATTGAACCCCGGTCCCGGAGTCGTGTTCCAGACGCCAACGGATGAAAGCGTGACCGCCTTTCAGAGAATCTTGATGGAAGCTGGTGTGCCCGCATTTATTCGGCGCCCCCGCGGACGCGATATTTATGCAGCTTGCGGTCAGCTCAAGCGGACACTCGAGGTATCTACTTAGCGGAGTGGGCCTGGGCAAAGTTGGCAGCCCCTGGCCGCGCAGCGGGCAAGTCGATTTGGAAAATCGCGCCACCGACGTCGCGGTTGCGCCCGGTGATTTTTCCCCCATGCTCCTGGATAATGCCATAGCAAGCGCTTAATCCCAGACCAATGCCTTGACCCACCGGTCGCGTAGTGTAGAAAGGATCGAAAACGCGTGCAGGCTCGGCAATTCCGGGCCCCGTATCGGTGAATTGAATGATGACCAGGTCTCCATCTGAGCGCGTGGAAACCGTGATGGTCCCGCCCCGTTCCGACATAGCATTTACAGCGTTATTAATTATGTGAGAGAAAACCTGCAGGAGTTGATTCGAGTCCGCCTGAACCCGCGGCAGTGGATTTGCCATCTCGATAGATGAAGCCACGCGCGCGACTTCCATTTGCGGTTGGCTTAGCTTAAGACAGGTTTGCAAGATCGCGTTCACGTCCACTAGCGCTTTGCTCAACGGCACTTGTTTCGCGAAGCTGAGCAGGCTCGTCACCAGGGTACGGACCCGTTTGGTTTGCTGCGAGATTTTTGCGGTCAAACTACGCTGTTCGGGCGTGAGCTCGGTCGCAGCCAGTAGCTCAGAATACCCGAGCATGGCGGTAAGTGGATTATTCAATTCGTGGGCCGCGCCTCCCACTAGTTGCCCCATGGATGCCAGTTTCTCAGACTGAATGAGCTGCGACTGCAGCAGTTGCAACTCTTGAAAAGACTGTCGCGACGAACTGAGCAAACGGATCAGTTCCATATCCAAGAAATGTTGCTTGAGAAAGACCATGGCGCCCATCACGACCATCGCGCCTAAAGTCAGCAGCAAACGAAAACTATGGACCCGCGGCGGCGTGGCGGCATCGAACGCGGAAAGCCAGGCGAAGACGGGCAGAGAGAATACCGCAATCATTCCGAGCCGTGCAACCCAAACTCCGCGCGGAAGAGATTTGGCCGACCTGCTTTCCTCTATGGGCATGTTGATTGCCAGCAGGCCCGGCACGCTCATCCACGCCATGGAGACCACAAGAGCTACATCGTAAACACTTCCGGAGTAGTAAGTATGTTGCCCGAGTGCCCAATTCGCCACGTAGGAACTGGTGGAATAAAGTAAGCTGGCGCCGAACCAATGCCCGTATATGGTCTTCCAGGCTCCCGAACTCCGATACCAGAGAAGCGCCAGTCCGCCCAGCAATACAGCCTTCTCTACTAAATAAGAGGTGTTCAGGTTGAGTTGGTACGCCGGCGGGTAGGCGTAAGCGTATTGCCACGGCATCACCGAGTACACGTATACATAGACCCACCAAAGCAGCAGAAGCGCAAAGTCGAGGGAACCGGACCGCCAATCCCGATCATGCTGTTCAATATTCGGTTGCAGCGCCAAGGCCGCCATCATCGGCACAATATGAAGAAACAGGAGTACGTCCCAACTGAAAAGGTCGGGCACTTCTTGGCGCCGAACTACTTCAACATAGGTCCAGACCAGCTGATAAGTCAGCCAGCACGCGAGCCCCAGACCCATTAGAATCCAGAACAGCCGCCCGCGGCCACGGCTGCGAAGGATAGCCGGCAAACAGGAAACCACCGCCGAGAGCAGAAGCAAACATTGTAAAATGTCGCTAAACGCAACCAGGCCGAAGCTGCGGTGGGACAGCAATGAGGCGGTAATCTGGAGGAATACCAGACACACCAACCCTGTACCCCACGTTTTGACACGCGAAGACATGTACCTCGCCCCCGACAATTCTAGGTCGATATTCGCTTCCCGAGATGTTACGTCGGTAACTACTTTGGTAAGACCCAGGCTACTTCTTGATAGTTAAGCCCTCATGCCGGTTTTCTTGGCTTTCAGGTGGGTTTCTGCTTGCCATAGGTATGTTCGAGCCCATAATATCCAGCAAGCACACTGCTTTGGCTGTCCTGACCCGAACTTGGCTGCCCCGATTCCGTCCACGCTCGCTGTGGCGAAAATCGCCATTTAGCCCTGAGGAAAACTTTAGGACGGAGCGCTGGCTGGCTAGAGCCAGGGTATTTCTCGCGGTATCTGCCCTGCTGGCTCTGTGGCTTGATCCTCAGGATATACGCTCGCCTTGGGCTTATGCTCTGCTGATCTTTTACATCGCTCATAGCACGGCCATCATGGTTCTGTTGCGGTCGCCGCAGCAGTCGTCTTCGCCGTTTCGTTTGCTGGTCCACTGCGTGGATGTACTGTGGCCGGCCCTGATTTCCCCCTATGCCACAGGGCTGGACAATCCCTTCTTCCTATTTTTTGTGTTTGTGCTGGCTGCTGCCGCTTACCGCTGGGGCCTTTGGGAAACAGTGATGACTGCGGTCGCATCGGTCTCTCTGCTGTGGTTGGAAAGTATGTCCTTCAAAGAAGGAATTATGCGCGCGCTTAATACATGGAGCACGCATCACCGAATGCCGGTCATTCAAGCCAACGTCCTCGGTATTGAACCAAAGCAGCTGTTCACCGAATCTGTGTACCTCATCGTGATGGGCCTGTTGCTGGGCTATTTGGCGGAACGGCAAAAAAAACTTAGCGCGGAAAAAGACATCGCCGCCAGAATGCTGCGGTTGGTGCGCATGGATGTGGGGCTTGCCGGCACCCTGTCGAACATTTTAATTGAATTGCTCAAGCTCTACGGCGCGAAAACCGCCCTCATTGCCACCCGCGAAAGTGGCAGCCATCGTGTCTTTGTTGGCGAACTCGATTTGGATAGCGCAATGCCCGAACTGCGATGGGCTGACGCGGGCCCTCAGGCTTCAGAGATATATTTGCGGGAAAGTGCCGTGACAAGCTGGTCGGCAAACCGCGACGTTGCAAGAAATGGAGTTCACGTTACCGGGCTCGATTCTTCTGGTGCTCTTCTGCGCGATGTTGATCCTGCCGTAGTCCGCGGCTTCGCCGAACTGTACTCCTTTCACAGCCTGGCTGCGGCCTCATTCTCATTCTCCCATGAGCTCACAGGCCGTATCTTTCTAGTGGAACCAGGTTTTTCTTCCGGCACAGAAGAAGAACTTGGGTTCCTGCAGGACCTGGTGCGGCAGATAACGCCGGCAATCTACAATCTTTACCTTCTACGCCGCCTACGGCGAAGAGCCGGCGCTGCCGAGCGTGCGCGGTTAGTGCGGGAACTGCACGACGGTGCCGTGCAGTCATTGATTGGCGTCGAGATGCAGGTGGACGTGCTGCGGCGGCACACTCCCGGTGTAGAGTCCATGACCGGCGAGTTGGAGCGTATTCAGGGACTACTGCGGGAAGAGGTCTTGAAGCTCCGCGAACTGATGCAGGAGATGAAATCCACGGAAGTGGATGCCCGCCGCCTAGCCGAGTTCCTGCGCGATACGGTGGAGAGATTTCAGCGAGAGACCGGCATGGCCGCACAATTTATTCTCGATGGCGACGCAGTCATCCTTCCCCAAGCGGTTTGCCGTGAGCTGGCACGTATCGCGCAGGAGGCGCTGGTGAATGTCCGGAAGCACAGCGGGGCCAAGCAAGTTCTGGTACAACTCTTGCAAGATGACGGCGGATGGCAACTGATTATTGAAGACGACGGCATGGGATTTCCATTCGCAGGAAGAATTTCACAGTCTGAGCTGGATGCCAGTGGGCGGGCGCCAGCCATTATCCGTGAACGAGTGCGCCTCATTCAGGGTGATCTCACGATAGAATCTAAACCGGGAAAAGGCTCGCGAGTTGAAGTCTATGTGCCGCATGCTCAACCGGTCGAGGTCGGCAGCGAAGCGCGAACTTTGTTCACATGATGCGTTGCGATGTGTCCTGATTTAGGTTGAACATTCATACAAATATTAAGTTGTTTATTAGGCCTCCCCTTCCCCGGAAAATTCGATCTGCAGAATGGATAATCGAAGACTCCAACCCGTGCGTATTTTGATCGCCGACGATCACCCCATTTTTCGCGATGGGCTGAAGCGCCTTTTGGAATCGGAAGGAGAGTTCAAGGTCATAGGCGAGGCTTGCGATGGGGTGGAAGCAGTGGCGCTGGCTCGCCAACTCGTACCTGAGGTGCTGTTGCTTGATTTGGCCATGCCGCGCCGACAAGGCCTGGATGCCCTCCGAGAGCTGGCATCCGACGCCAGAGCAGTTCGCGTGATCTTATTGACGGCAGCGGCTGAGAAAGAGCAGATCGTTGAGGCGTTGCAGCTCGGGGCGCGAGGAGTTGTCCTTAAAGATTCCGCGACTCAGATTTTGCTGAAGAGCATCCGCGCGGTGATGAACGGGGAGTACTGGGTTGGCCGAGAGAGCGTCTCGAACCTGGTGCAATATTTGAGGACTTTGGTTTCACCCTCGGCAGTTTACCCGCAAAGAAATAAGTATCGTCTTACCCCACGAGAACTGGAGATCATCGCCGCCGTGGTCGCGGGCTTTGCGAATAAAGAAATCGCCCAGTACTTCAAGATCAGCGAGGACACCGTAAAACACCACCTCAGTAATATTTTCGATAAGGTTGGAGTTTCGAGCAGGCTTGAGTTGGCGCTGTTCGCAGTGAATCAGTCATTACCCTTTAAGCCGATTGCATAAAGGGCGCTGCGGAGCCTCAGCAATGGACGATTTTGGGACTGCTAATGCCACGCGTGGCCTTGCGGGTATCTACCACCAGCTTCGATTCGCGCACAATCCGTTCGTAATCGTAGTCGGAATGGTCGGTCACGATGAGCACGCAATCGTACTGGCCAAGGTTATCGAGGGGCGCGCATTTCATTTGCAGGTCGTACTTGCGTCCCCGGCCAACCACGGGGAAGTAGGGATCGTTATAACTGACCTCGGCACCGGCTTTCTGCAAGAGCTCAATAATCGTTAAGGCCGGGGATTCGCGAAGATCGTCAATGTCTTTTTTGTATGCGACTCCCAGCACCAACACCCTGGATCCGTTGACAGCTTTCTTCTGTTTGTTCAACGCGTGCGCCACCGAGTCCAACACGTGGTACGGCATATTTGTGTTGATTTCGCCGGCCAACTCAATGAAACGGGTGTGGAAATCCCATTCCTTCGCCTTCCATGAAAGGTAGAATGGATCGACCGGAATGCAGTGCCCTCCGAGGCCAGGCCCAGGATAAAAAGGATGAAAGCCGAAAGGTTTGGTCGAGGCAGCTTCGATCACTTCCCAGATATCGATGCCCATTCTCAAGCACAGCAGCTTCAGTTCGTTCACCAACGCGATGTTGACGCAGCGATAAATATTTTCAAGTAGCTTCGTCATCTCCGCTACCGCAGGTGATGAGACCGGAACAGTGCGGTTAAAAATCGCGCCGTACAGCGCCCCTGCAAGCTCGGAAGCTTTGGGTTCCAGTCCGCCAATTACCTTCGGGATGTCGTGACGGGCCACCGTTTGATTGCCCGGATCCTCGCGCTCCGGGGAGAAAGCGACGAAAAAAGCTTTATCGTCAGGCTCGCCTTTACGCGCAGCTTTTAGACCCAGCCCATTTCCTTTTTCGAGAATTGGAACCAGGACCTCTTCCGTAGTCCCTGGGTAAGTCGTGCTTTCCAGGATCACTAGTTGCCCCGGCTGCAGGTGCGGCGCGAGCGCTTCGGCGGTCCCGGTTATGTAACTAAGATCAGGCTCGTGGTATTCATTGAGAGGGGTCGGAACGCAGATGATAATGGCATCCATCTGTTCAAGTTGCGCGTAATCCGAGGTCGCGGAGAATCCCTGGCCGCGCGCTTTTTGAATCTCCGGCGGCGTGATCCGAAAAATATACGAATCCCCTGCAGCCAGCGTGGAAACTTTTCGTTGATCGATATCGAAGCCGGTGACCCGGAATCCCTTATCGCTGAAGAGCAGGGCGAGTGGAAGCCCGACGTACCCGAGTCCAATGACCGCGACTCTCGCGTGACGTTGCTCAATTTTGCTCTTAAACTCTGAGGAACGGCTTGCCGAAACTGCTGGACTCTTCATAAGTTGTTGGAAGATTTTAGCATCTCTGCCCAGATTACTCGGCAGGTACAGCTTCGCGCGTTACGATCAGCCGCTGCCGATGTGTGCGATCGCGAGAACCGCCTGTTGAGGTTGGAACAGGGTGGGAGACTTTTTTTTATCAAATCAGTTACCTATGGATGATCACGCCGAACTCAAGACCTTGCCATTCGTTCTGTTGCCGGCGGCTTGATGTCCATAAAATTCTGCACGGCTCCCGTGAAGTTAAGGACTGACATGGCGGCAATTACTGGATGGGCGATTCAGGACTGCCGTAGGTCCGCGTCGCTCGACAGGATACTCAGTCCGCGCTTGCAGTCTGCGGTGCCGGTTCAACTTGCTTCCCCGACAATGTCTCCCAGCCGCGGCGAGACAAGTCCCAGAAGATCAGGTAACCGGCAATGGCGGCGATGCCCAGCAGCAATATTCCTTGTCCCCATTGCTCGAATACGAGCTTGCCAATTCCGAAAAGGCAACCGTAAACCAGGATTACACCCATCAGCCAGTTGAACGCGTTGCCGGCGACATCTTTGACTTCAGGCAGTTCGGGCGCAAGTTTCGCGACGCGCTTCCATCCATAGACGGTGGGATGGACACGCCGATAAAACGCAACTAAGGTCGCGTTCGATTCTGCATGAGTCAGAAATGTAACGACCAGCCAGGTGATGGTCGTGAGCCCGCCTGTAATGAGCGTTTTCTTGGCATACACCAGCGCATCATTGCCGGAAAACGAAATATTGCGCAACCCAATGGTCACCGCAGCGGCGGCGATCATGGCCGAGATTTCGCTCCACGCGCTGATTCGCCACCAGTACCAGCGCAGGATATACACCGCACCCGTGCCGAAACCTACGCCCAATACCAGTTCCCACCCTGCGCCGATCGATTTCAGTTGCGCCGCCGTGTATCCGCTTACCAGGACCAGCAACACTGTGATGACTCGGCTTACCCGCACATAATGCCGTTCTGTCGAATTGCGCACCAGGAATCGCTTGTAGAGATCATTCACCAGATACGAACATCCCCAATTCAACTGGGTTCCAACGGTGGACATAAAAGCAGCCAGAAAAGCCGCGACCATCAGGCCGCGCAATGCTGGAGGGAGAAAGTCACGCAGGACCATCACGTATCCTTGTTCCGGGTTCGCCGCAAAAGCCGCACTTGGATGCATACCGCCATTGGGCGAATAAACCACAATTGCTACCAGCGCGGTGACGATCCATGGCCAGGGCCGCAACGCGTAATGCGCAATGTTGAACCAAAGTGTCGCGCCCAGAGAATTCTTCTCGTCCTTGGCGCTGAACATGCGTTGCGCAACGTATCCGCCGCCGCCCGGCTCAGCTCCCGGATACCATGCCAGCCACCACTGCATTCCCAGATACACAACGAACGTGAGCACCGGCAACGTCCAAATGGCGCTGCTCGCCCAGCCTAGATGGAAGTCGGGAAGGAATGCCGTCGGGTCTGAAGTAGTCACGCCTGTCGCCTGAACATTGGCGCGGATGGTTTGCAGATGGGCTTCGAGCGCGTGCATGCCACCTATCTTGGCCACTGCGACCCAAGCGAGCACGATAATCATCGTCATCTTGAGCACGAACTGAAACAAGTCCGTGACCAACACGCCCCATAGTCCGCCGATGAATGTGTAAAGCCCGGTGAATGGAATGATTACGAAAATGCAAATTGCCAGCGCAGTATTTTGAGGATCGCCCAGTGTGTGCTGACCGAGAATTCCCAAATGCAGGACCCGGCCTTCAGCGATCACCGGCCCGAGGATTACCGTGATGATGCTCACCATTGCCCGCGTCACCCATCCCAGGATGAAACAGTTCATGAAAAGCCCGAGATAGATGGACTTAAAGCCGCGGAGAAAAGCCGCCGGTTTTCCGCCGTAGCGGATCTCAGAGAATTCCACGTCAGTCAAAATCTCAGCACGTCGCCAGTAACGTGCGAAAAAGAAGACCGTAAGGATGGTTCCCACGGCAAATCCCCACCAAATCCAATTGCCGGCGATTCCCTGTCGGGCGACTACGCCGCATACGAACAAAGGAGTATCGGCTGCGAAAGTAGTCGCAACCATCGAGGTACCGGCCAGCCACCAGGACACATCGCGTCCGGAAATAAAAAACTCTTCGGTGTTGCCGCTGGCTCGGCGCCGGTAATAAATTCCGATCGCCAGGTTCACCAGCAGGTATCCGACGATCACCACCCAGTCCGTAATAGTGAGAGGCATGTGTGCTCCGCGCTGCAATCGTACACTGTATCGGCTCAAACGTGCTCAGAATTGAAACAAGGAACTGATGAGCCAATGAAGCTCTGCAGGTTCGATTCAAGACGCGCCGCAGGAGCCTCTCCACGTCTCGAGGATGCGCTGTGCAGAGGCACGATTGAAACTTGAAACTTTCGACACAGCCAACTGCTTAGGGAACCTGAACCACTTAAGCCTTGAAACTCTTCTAATTGATAGGTGGTTGCAACTGTCCGAAGACTTGTGTAATTGCCGAGCGCCGCCGCAATTCAATGAGCAGGGCTTGCGCGGCGTTCTGATAAGTCTTGCTGGGGTCGGAGGTGTCGGCCCAGACGGCGTCATAGACGATTTGCGCGGCTTCGCGAATGTCCATGTGCATGGCAGCCTCTAGCACATCCACGCGCTCCTGCAATTCGTCATAGCAGCTCTGGCAGATGGTAGCTGCAGCAGGCGAGTTCATATGTTTTTCGTGGCGATCGCAATGCATTGCCGGAGTCGGCGAGTCCGGAGGCAATGGGTTGGCAACAACTTGCGAATTGAAGTCCCGCAGAAAACGCTCGCGTTCTTCTTCTAGTTGCTTTGGATCGGGCAGTTGTTCGGCGGGACCGACTGTGGTGAGCGGCTCCGCAGCGGATACCCGTTGCCGTCCTTTGCACACTGGACAAGTCGGAAGATCGGCAGCGTAATACGTCTTGCAATGTGCGCAAGGCAAACCGTACCCCGTGGGCTTAGGGCCGATGCTGCCTTCCTTAAAATGATCGACCTGGCGCGCCGGAGCTGCACCCGCCGCCTGCACGTGACCCGAATCTTTTTGTGAATTCAAGCTGCCCATAATCTTTTTCCACTCGCTTTCGAATCGCAAATCCGCAGAGCTACTGGGGGTTCCCTGACCGCATCAATCGCATCAGTTCTTCTTCACGCGCGTGGTAAAGCTGCTTCTCCGGATCCAGCCGGCTCGCGAGTTGCATCTCAGCAAGCGCCTCGCGGTCCTGTCCCATGTTCATCAGACAAGCCGCCAATGCATAGTGGTGCTCTGCCGAAGGTTCCAGGCGAACTGCCTCGCGAAATTCAGCAAGGGCAGCCGGAAGCTGGTTTGCATCCAGCAATCCCGTGCCTAAGAAATAGTGCGATGCGGCGGACTCAGGATCAAGTTCTACCGCCGTCCTCAGCTCGTGTATTGCATCCGCCTGCTGATCTGCGGCCAGAAGCAGTTGTCCCAGGGCGCGGTGCTCCGGAGCGCTGTTCGGATTCTGCTCAACTGCCAGTTTCAGCTCCGCAATCGCCGGCATGTATTCATTCTTCGCCATGTAGGCGCGGGCCAGCGACTCGTGCCCATGTTTCCAGGCGGGATTCATCCGGAACAGCTCGTGGTATTCGGCGATCGCCGTATCGTACTCGCCTTTTGCAAAATAGATGCTGGCCAGGTTCTCGCAAATCGAAGGCTCCATCGGCGCGAGGGCTTTCGCCCTATTGAGTTCGGCAATGCCCTGTTCGAAATGTTTCTCGCGCCCGAGCAATGCCCCTAGCGTACTGTGGGCCTGCCAGAGACTTGGCTTCAACTGCAGTGACTTTCGGAAAAGTTCAACGGCTTCATCCTGTGAACCCTGGTCGCGCGCCACCAGTCCCATCTCGTAATAAAGATCGGGATTTCCCGGGTCTCGGGACAATGCCTCCTTGAATGCATTCATCGCCGCGCTATACTGTTCGTTGGAGTAGTGGCCGAGCGCAAGCATCCGGTAAGCCTCGGCGTCTTCAAAGTCCATGCTCAACGCAGTGCGTGCCTCACCGATGGCGTCGTCGCCGTCGTCACCCTGATAGAAAACCAACGCCAACCGGTTGTGCACCTCCGGAAAATCCGGTTCCGATTCTTTCGAGCTGCTGTACTCATCGAAGGCATCATCCCAGTGGCCTTCCTGCTGGTTGAAATATCCCAAAGCAAAATGTAGCGCGCCGTTATGGGGATCATTCTCCAGCAGTCTGACTACAATAGATTCGGCCGCGTCGAAGTCTTTATTTCGCGAGTCTGCCGCCGCCTCTGCCAGCGATGTCGGGCATAAGTCAATAGCAGCGTTCTTCGGTTGAACTCGACGCAGCAGCTCCAGCAATTCGCGATTGGCCCCGGCAGCACGAAGTTCGATTTCTACCTGAGGTGTTAAAGACACGAGGGATCCCCGCAGCCCGATAGTTCGCGTCAAACTGTAAGTGGGAACATCAGCCGCCAGCCAGGCCAGCAGGTGGGTGCAATTTACCGGTGTCCTGCCGTCCGCAACTGAAAATGGAACTGCGGCCAGGATTAGCCCGAGAACTACGGTTATTCTGCTGCGCACGGGAACTCCGAAGACCGGCTCGTGTTTGCCGGAACTTTTACGCTGTGAAGAAGATAGAAGCTGCTGGTAATCCCGGCTAGGTCACGTAGGTAATAGGGCGTTGAAGGAAAAAGTACAGCCAGCCCTAGGGCTGCTGGAGAACGAAGCATCCCTATTTGACGTGACTGCCGGGGTTCAGTAACGTCTTAGCTGGAGCGCACTTCCGGAGGTCCCTATTATGGAAGGCTTGTTTCAACCCATGCACTTGCTGGTCATCTTTTTGATTGCCCTCATCATTTTTGGGCCTAAGAAGTTACCGGAACTGGGCAAGGGACTCGGCGACGGCTTCCGGGCGCTGAAGGACAGCATGAAGGACAAGCCCGAGGAGACGGCCGCAACCATCGCGCCTGCGGCACCGAGTACAGAAGTAAAGAGCTAATTATTGCCTTTCACAACATCAATTACTTTTTATTCGGGGAACGGATTCCATCGTCCTCCCATCTTAGATAACTGAACCTGCAGACTGAGAAGGGAGGTAAATATGACGAAGCTTCCGCGCAAGGACGCAGAGGAAACCAAGCCGCTGCCGTCCACTCCAACCAAAGAAGAAGAGGAAAGCCTCGACAAAACTATTGAGGACAGTTTTCCGGCAAGTGATCCCCCATCATCGATACCTGATCCGGATGAAGATGAAAGTGCCGCGTGATTAGACTTTGACGTTTGTGTTGCCCATCGTTCGGCAAAATGCACGCGAAGGGTGGGCAGCCTCATTCATTTTTTCTGTTCCGAACCCGAATAGGCACCTCATTCGAGCAACCCGCTTCGGATGAAATCCCGACCTGAAGTGCGTCTATAATTTTGCTAGGCGCAGACGAAATGGC